>Ga0153915_10003945_pt1 | contig 13636 bp, 12 predicted proteins | sample Opewatmetagenome_2_FD_107003 | JGI IMG/M metagenome (GOLD analysis project Ga0153915, IMG submission 107003) | Freshwater wetland microbial communities from Ohio, USA - Open water 3 Core 3 Depth 3 metaG | ecosystem: Environmental > Aquatic > Freshwater > Wetlands | place: USA: Ohio, Lake Erie... | reverse complement strand
TGACTTTACCCATCGGACACGATATCGCCTTGCTTCCATATCATACCGCACATCACTATTGCAATAATTGTAATTATAAAATTGCCAGAATCTCAGACTGCGAGTTGAAGTATGAGGTTGTACTTTTTTGGAAAAAAGATAATAAAAACCAATCCCTTCCCTACTTTACGGAGCTATTTAAAAGAATTTTCAATATAGCTTGAATAACAAACAACGCACTGGCCGGGTGTTAGTTGAAATCGATCTTCAGAGCGTTTGCTCCGCGGCGTTTTTTCATCCTCCCAGGTAGCATCTTTTGACCACTTCACTGCCTTTGAAATTTTCGACATTACCCTCCAGGATAACTTTGCCTGTCTGCAAGGCATAGGCTTTTCCGGCTACCTCGAGAGCCAGGGGGACATTTTGTTCAGCGAGAAGAACGCTGACTCCCTTTTGATTAATATTCCTGATAATGGGCACCAGTTCGTCGACCATTATGGGCGCCAGTCCCAGCGAAGGCTCATCCATCAAGAGCAGCTTAGGCTTGGCCATCAGACTCCGGGCGATAGCCAGCATCTGTTGTTCTCCGCCGCTTAAAGTCCCGGCTTTCTGATGGCGCCTCTCCGACAGTATTGTGAAGTGTTGAAAGACTTCATCCAGGTCCTTCTTGATGCCGTCCTTGTCCTTCCGGAGACTGGCACCGAGCTGGAGGTTGCTCATGACGGAAAGGTAAGGAAATAGCCGGCGGCCTTCCGGGACCTGTACCAGACCGAGGCTAACAATATTATAGGGGGCCATCTTGTCTATTCTCCGGCCCCTGAACCAGATTTCTCCCGAGGTCAGCGGTATCAGTCCGGACAGAGCTTTTAAGACGGTGCTTTTACCGGCTCCGTTAGCCCCGATAATAGTCGCCACTATCCCATCGTCAATCTCCAAAGAGATACCGTCTAAGGCGACAGCCTTGCCGTAATGGACTGTCATATTTTTGATGCTAAGCATTTTTTCTCCCGAAATAGGCCTGGATAACCTCCGGATTTTGCCGCACTTCTGCCGAAGAGCCTTCGGCAATCTTGTGGCCAAAATTCAAGACTATCACCCTGTCACATAGATCCATACACTCCATATTGTGCTCTATCAAGAGAATGGTTATCCCTTGTGACCGGATCTTTCTAAAGACATCCAGTGAAAAATAGATCTCTTCGCGCGTCATACCGGCTATCGGCTCATCCAGCAGCAATAATTTCGGGTTCACTGCCAGGGCTCGAGCAACACCGAGGACCTTCTGGTAGCCGTGAGGCAGGTTTCTGGCCAGTTCGTCCTTGACCTTGTCCAGCCCCACGAACTTGAGGATTTCCAGGGCCTTTGTCTGGATGCGGGCCTCTTTATGGCGGTAACTGGGGGTGTTAATTAAGGCCTCCCAGAAGCCGGACCTGGGGTAGAGATGGCATGAAGCTACCAAATTTTCCAGCACCGTAAAATCGGCGAAGAGGTAGGCGAATTGAAAGGTCCTGCCGATGCCTAAATGGGCAACGGTATGCGGCTTTTGGCCGGTAATATCCCGGCCATTAAATAGCACTTTGCCTGCCGTTGGATGCAGAACACCGGTGACCAGATTGAAAACGGTGGACTTGCCGGCGCCGTTGGGACCGATGAGGGCGACTATCTCGCCTTCGCTAACCTGCAGGTCCAACTTCGAGACAGCCGTCAGCCCACCGAAGTTCTTGGTTAATCCTTTAGTTTCCAGCAACACTTTCAGTTACCTTTCTTTTATTCGATTTTCTATACCTGACACGAATCTGGTCGAAGAGACCCACAATGCCCTGGGGCATTAGAAAGACCACAATTACCATAATCGCTCCCAGGACCAGCGGGGCCGATTCTTTCAGAGAGCGGACCAGTTCAGGTACCATAACCAGGATTGTCGTTCCAATAATGGGTCCGGCGAATCTCTTTTGTCCGCCTACCAGCATGTACATGACCAGGTAGATGCTGGGCAGGAAACCGAAGGTGCTGGTCCCCAGCACCAGGGTGTAATGGGCGTACCAGGCGCCAGCGAGGCCTGCGAAAAAGCAGCCGACCGCCAGTGCCAGAACCCGATAATAGGCCTCGTTAATGCCGACACTGGAGGCGACCATGTGAGATTGGGCAATCGCCTTCCAGTTTATGCCGACCCGGCTGTGCTCCAGCCGGTAAAGAATAAAAAGACAGACGAGCGTCAATATCAAAGTACAATAGTAGTAGGGCAGCTTCTGGCCGAGGAAGGTAATATTTCCTATGCCGGGAATATTGATAGGGCTTAAGAGAGGGATATTAGCGAGGCCAGCCGCGCCGGTCCATTTCTGGGCAACCATGATGAGATCCACAATTATGATGCCACCGAAGAGGCTTATCATGGAAAAGTAAATCGCCCGGACCCGGGTGAAAGGGTAGCCAATCAGTACCGCCACCAGCATGGATGCCAGCCCGCCCAGCGGGATGGCAAGCCAGGGTGAGATAGCCAACTCACGGGTAATAACGCCGGAAAAATAGGCGCCCACACCCATGAAAGCCGCGTGCCCTACTGACAGCTGACCGGAAAGGGCAACCGTGCGCAGGCTGCTGACCACTATAATATATATCAAAACAATGATGAAAACATGGAGGTAATAGGTCTGCTGCTGGATAATCATCGGCAAGAGAAATAATAGGACGATTAAACCAATTAGCCCCCCCATCTTGACAAGCTTGTTTTTCGAATTCATTGTTAGCGACCTTCCATTATATTCAGGCTTCGTGACCGAAGAGCCCCTGAGGCCGGAAGAGCAATATCAGAACGACGATGCCGAGCCCTGTGGCATCAGTGGCGACACCGCTCAACACCATGGGGAGGAAAGCATCAATGATGCCCAGAATCAGTCCCCCGGCGAAAACTCCACTGATGCTGCCGATACCAGCCAAAATAACTACCTCAATCGCTTTGACCAGCATCTGATCACCGATGAACGGGTTCAGGTAGTAGACAGCTCCGCCGAGGCTGCCAGCCAGTGCCGCGAGAGCGCAGGCGATCACCGTAGCGAACGCCATGGTGCGATAGATATTGATGCCCTGTAACGTGGCCCCCACAAAGTCCTGGGCCACAGCCAGCATTTGCTGTCCCCTCCGGGTATTTTGGATTAATATGATCAGCGCGATTAGCACTGCTGCGCCGATGAAGGTGACCAGGATTCTTTGCTGGCTGACTTGAAAGCCGCTGAATTTGATGGTGCCAGAGATAAAGTCGGGTACTTTGCGGACTGCGGTACCGACCAGGATGTTCATCAATGATTCCAGTATGACGATCAAGGCAAGTGCGATGACTATGATGCGGTTGGTATCCCCAAAGAAGGGACGGAAGCAGAACCTCTCCAGGAAGACCCCGAAGGCCCCCATGACAACCACAGTCAGAATGAGCGAGAGCCAACCGCTGAGTCCGAATCCCACCGTGAACTCGTAACAGATATACCCGGCAACCATGTAGAGGGCAGAGTGGGCGAAATTGAGGACGCCCATGACGCTGAGCAGAAGGGCGAACCCCAGCGCCATGAGGATGTAGATCGCCGACAGCATCAGGGCACTGATACCGGTTGAAGCGAGAGTTTGAGCGTCCATATAGCATCCCCTTTTAATTACAATCCAACCTAACCGTCCTGCGGAGGAATCGCTTTTCCCGCAGGGCGGCTAAAAGCTGGCTGGATCAATTTCCATTATTACGGCAGCGATACGGGTTCAAATCCGATGAATTTAACCTGGCCGTCAACGAGCTGGCAGAATGGTGTGGCGTAGCTGACGTTATGCTTGATGCCGTAGCTCACCAGACCGCCCATGACCCCGGGGCCATATACAGTATCGATTTTGTCAAGACCTTCCCAGGCAGTCTTGACTGCCGTAGTGTCCAGGCTGCCGGCTTTCTCGATAGCCTGCATCAGGCAGTAGGCTGAGTTCCATCCCCAGACGTAGGTCGGCGATTGTTTATTGTAGGCCGCCTGGGAGAGGGACATAATGTTCTTAATAATGTCAGTCATCTGAGGCGAGTCCACCTGGATATTATGGACATAAAAGTTGTTGGAAGCCTGAGTACCGGCGATTGCTGCGATATCATAGGGATCCTCATGACAGCCGAAGATCGGACCCGTGAATCCCGCCTCTCGTGCGATTTTCAGCATGGGACCCATGTGTATCGGCCAGCCGTTGATGAAGAAGATGGCATCGGGTTTTTGGGCCAGGGCTTTGTTGACATAAGATGTAAAATCAGTGGCATCGAGAGGCCATAGTACGTAGTCACCGGCCAGGCTCAGCCCACGCGATTCGATAGTCTTCTGAACCATCGGCATGAATATCGGCGGGCCGCCGTCATCCGGGGTAAGTACAGCTATTTTCTTAACATTGGGAAAGTTTGCCACCAGATAGTCCGAGTCGGGACCTGCGAAGTCAGTGGTGGCGTCATTGGAGATGAAGGTATAGGGTGTCTGCGGTCCATACTCCTCCGAATGGGTGGTATAAAGAATGACGCGCAGGACTTGGGCTGGTTCGGTCACGGTTCCTGCTGCCAGGGTCATGAAAGGCACGACCCCTCCGACAATGAATTTCACACCCGTGTCGTTGACCAGCTTGGTAGCCGCCGCGGTGGCGCCTTCAGCCGTACTTTGTACATCTTCGAACACAAACTCGATGTTGTATTTCGTACCGTTGATGGTAAGGCGGTTCTGCTCATTATACCACTGCTGGAACAGCAATAGGCCATCCCTGATCAGTGATTCTGAGGCAGAGGCAAACCCGGTCAGCGATACCAGACCGCCGATTTTGAGGGTTTGCGCCGGCTGCGTCGTCGTGGCAGCAGCCTGTGTGGTGGTAGCGATAGCCTTGGTTGTGGCGGCAGCAGCCTGTGTTGTGGTGGCAGCCTTGGTCGATGAAGTGGTGACCTCTTGAGAGCAGGATACCAGGACAGGCATCAGTAACATAACTAAGACCAAACAGATTCCCAGGATGACCATAATTTTCCTTTTCAATTTAGGCCTCCTTAATAGATTTTAGTCTACTGAATCGTTTGTGAATGATCTTCTTACTCATTATACTCAGGTTATTGTATAAGTCAATAAGATAATCTAAATGGATCGACAATAACGAGGATCGGAATAGACTGGCATATAATCTCTTTTATATACATGAATCCAATTGCTCCTAATTTAGATTATACATAGTTGATTCGTCTTTTCGTGGCCTCTTTTTAATATTCAGTGTTCAATTGGATATTGTTTCCAGTATACTTGATTACAAGATACTTCAAAGGAAATGCAGCCAATGGAGCTAATTAAGTTAATATTTCAGTCTTATCAAATCTCAGCCTATCACTGGAAAGGAGAAACAAATGAAAAAGTTGTTTTTCTGCATGGTGGTGGGTTGGATAACGCTTTATTGTCATGGAATGAAGTTATCGAATCCATGGGGAATCAATATGATATTTATGCCATAGACCTCATCGGTTATGGCACCAGCGATAAACCTGATATCGTGTATTCTACCCCTTTGTATGTTGAGTTTTTACATTCTATGCTTCAGCAACTGCACATCGAGAAAACTCACCTTGCCGGATTATCGATGGGAGGTGGAATAGGCTTAGGATTTTCCCTGAAATATCCCCGGATGGTGGATAAACTCGTTTTAGTCGGGTCAGTAGGGTTTTCTGAAAAGATAGCGTTTCATTCACTTTGCCGCTGGTATGTTAACTCCTGGCTTAACTCCAAATCATACGAATGGCTTGGTAAAAGTAAAAGATTAATCAAATGGCTGGTTCTAACTTCATTGATTGGAGACAGAAAGAAGGTTACTGACGAGTTGATTACTACATTACATAATATCCTCCTTGAGCCGGGTTGTAATAAACCTTTTGAATCTTTTCAGCGGTATGAGATAGGCAGAAAAAAGATGACCACAAATCTGACGTCGCACTTAAACGAACTTCAAATGCCGGTCTTAATCGTTAATGGAGAAAAAGATTTTGCTGTTCCTGTAAAATCAGCCATTGCTGCCAGCAAAGTTATTCGCAACAGTCAGTTATATATCATGCGGGGATGCAAACATTGGGCTCAAAAAGAGCGACCTGAAGAGTTCGCCCAAATATTAAATACTTTTTTGTTAAACAACAAACTAAAGTAATTCTGTTTGCTACAGAAATCCAGTCTTAACTCCATATATTATTAAAGAAAAATATTTTAACGAGCTTCCTCCTGCTAATTAGTTTCCCCCATCCGGATTTGAATTTACTTCATACCTTGGATTATCATAGTATAGTTGATGGTCTTAGGAAATTATAAGCTTAGTAAAGCCCAACCAGCCGAAAAGAGTACCCGGGCCAATTCAATAATGAGGATGATGCCCGGTTGTGAATTTTATAAAATATATTTTCCCGTATTTTGATGAAACATAACGTTAAATCAACCCAAAAACTCTTAAACATATTCAGACGCCTTAATGTCTGCAAAAAAGGTCACTGTAATATTTGTCATGTTACATCGTGACAAATGTAATTCAGCGAGATGTATTCCAATGATTTCAAGCACTGTTAGGGGGCTGAGGTTAACCTCTAAACTGAAAAGATTGGTAAACCAGGACTTGTATAATAGAAAAAGAAATAAAAGGAGTAAACATGAAAAGAAGAACTGTTCCATTTATTATCCTGCTAGCTTTAATCATGGTATTTACCCTGGTTGGTTGCGGAGGAAGTGAGTCTACCCAGCAACCTGCCCAGACCCAGCAACAGCAACCTGCCCAGACCCAACAGCAGACTCAACAGGCTCAGTCTACCCAAACCCAGCAGGCTCAGCCAACTCAGACTCAACAGACTCAAGCTACCCAAACTCAGCAGGCTCAGCCAACTCAGACTCAGCAGACTCAAGCTACCCAAACTCAGCAGGCTCAGCCAACTCAGACTCAGCAAGCTCAGCCTACCCAGACACCTACGCCCACACCCACTACCAGCGCTAAGAAGCTTACAGCCACCATAACCTCCGACTCGGGTTTGGCGATCGATGATGGAGACCGCAGTTTCTCTGGTACCCTGGAGGTGAAGGTCAATAACGGTACTAATGAGGATGAGGACGATATTGTCCTCGATGTGGGATTTGAAGCGGATGAAGACATCCCCGATGTCTCTACCGCTACCTTGACCGGCGGAAATCTTACCTGGACCTTTACCGAACAGGAAGATAATACATTATGGTTTACCAATTCTTCCACTCTGGCTGTGACCGGGGGAAATTCCAAGACCTTGACCCTGACCCTGAAAGTTACTTTTGAAGATGAAGTCGATGAGGACACCACCTTTAGTCCTTCTGTCGAACTGGCCGGTGGAATGGACTTGAGTTCGACGGTTATCTCTACTTCTGGCCTGGAAATCGATAATGGCGATGGAACTTTCTCCGGCAATCTGGCAGTGAAAGTAACCAATAACTCCGATGAAGACTATGATAATATCGGGTTTACAATTGGCTTCGAAGCCAGCGGAGATATACCCGATGCCGACACCGCCAAATTAACTGGGGGTGATCTCACCTGGACCTTTGACGATCAGGATGGTAACACTCTGTGGTTCGTAAATTCCACTGCGATGGAATTAGCTGCCGGAGATTCAGAAACCCTCTCTCTGACGCTCAAGGTCGCATTCGAAAGCGACGTGACGAGCGATATCACCTTTGACCCTGAGATTGACATCGCTGAGGCCGGCGAAGTCTCTATATCTATTACTTCCTCATCCGATCTGAATGTCGATGACGGCGATGATAGCTTCTCCGGGACATTAGTGGTAAAGGCTACGAATAAAACCAATGAAGATATTGATGATCTCGTATTGAACGTCATCTTTGAAGCGGATAATGATATCCCCGATATCAAGACCGCCAAATTGACCTGTGATGATATTACCTGGACCTTTGATGGTCAGGATGATAACGAACTCTGGTTCTCCAATTCCACTGCTATCAGTATTGATAAGGACGATTCAGAAAGCCTCTCCTTGACCCTGAAAGTGACTTTCGAAGATGATGTCGATGAGGACATTACTTTTGATCCCTCGGTGAAAATCCCTGATGATCTTATTGCCATCGTCTCATCAGCTTCCGATCTGGATATAGATGACGGAGAGAGCACTTTTACCGGTACATTGGTGTTGAAACTCACTAACTACTCGGAAGATGACCTGGATGATATTGACCTGGATATCCTGCTTGAAGCGGATGCGGATATCCCGGATGTCTCCTCGGCAACATTGACCGGCGGAGGTATTACCTGGACTTTTGATGACCAGGATGATACCGAATTATCATTTTCCAATTCTACCGACATAACCCTGGATGCCGGTGATTCAGAAACCTTGACCTTGACTCTGACGGTAACGTTCGATGATGAAGTCGATGATGATACCTCTTTCGATCCTTCGGTTGAAGCAGACTATTAAAGTCTATTACTAAGGTTAAGCCCGGATTGCTTTTTGGGAAAACAAGTTCCTGGCATTCCGGGCTTAATTCTTTTTAGGGCCTTTAGCGGGTTGTGATATTTTCCTCTGGTTAATCTTTTTACTTTATCTGGCGTTTGAGAACTGGTATGGCTATCATGGTTAATCCGACAATATAGATACCCAGGATGACCAGGTTAGGCCAGATATAGTCAATCCCCACTCCTACCATATTGACCTGACGGATTATCTGAATACCGTAGGTAAAAGGCAGGAGGTTGGACAGGAACCTGGCAATGGGATGCATGGTTTCCCAGGGAAAAAGGTAGGTCATTAAGGCCAGGGCACCCAGCATCCCCAACATGCCCATAACCACGGATTCGGCTTCCGAGTAAGTTACCGAAGAGACCAGCAAACCGAGGACGGCTCCGTTGATGCCTACCAGTATAGCGATCGCCATGACCAGACCGAAATTCCCCAGGGCTACATTAAATATAAGCTTTAAGGTCCCCACGAAAATTATGGCGATAATGATGGCAAAGATACTGTAAGCGACTACTTTATATTTTCCCAATTCGGTGGTTATTACATCGATAACTGCGGTTTCACCAATAGCGCTGATAACCTCAACATAACATCAACAACCAATTGACCCTGGGAGTCCTGAGTGAGATAATAGATTAAACTTCTGTTATCATCTGCATATCAAATATCCTGAATACAATTGACATTCAGGTCTGATTTAACGGAACATAAGATTTTTTGCTTGAGTCATCCACATGGGAATAATCCCCTTCAATAATCCAAAAATTCTATTAGAGAATTAAAAAAGAGGCTGAAGATGTCGAGCTTGAATAATAAAATCAAAATTATGCTAAAGCCTTATTATATCGATTACGTAGGATTTGCCGATCTCAGAAGCTACCAAGCAGAGCTGATTAAAGTTGGAGGTCATATCGTCAGCGGATACCCAAGCGGCATCAGCCTGGGAATCGTTATTTCGGATTCCATTGTGGACTATTTGCTGGAAAGGGCTGATGTGAATGTGGCCTGTGAATACCGGACTCACGGCTACGATGTTTTGAATGAACGATTGAATATGGTTGCCTCTATAATATCCTCGTATTTAAATCAGCAGGGATACCGAACTCTGCCGATAGCGGTTGCGAATAGGACAGATGAAGAAAACGCTCTGCCTACTGTATCTCATAAAATGATAGCCCATATCGCCGGGTTAGGCTGGATCGGTAAGAGTTGCCTCCTGGTGACTCCCGGACATGGTCCCCGGCTTCGTTTGATATCAATACTGACTGAAGCCCCCTTAGAGGCCACTCATAATCCCCTTGAACAGCGTTGTGGAGAATGCTGCGAATGTGTGAAAATATGTCCGGTGCAGGCTATCAAAGGCCGGAATTATCAGCCTGGTGAATCCCGCGAAGCGAGACTCGATTTTAAAAAATGCAACGATTATTTTGAGAGTATGAAAATTACCCAGAAGTACGCCGTTTGTGGGCTGTGCTTGTATACCTGCCCGTACGGGAGAAAGAAATAATATTACGATAATAAGTAGGTGCAGATGTCGAACTTAAATGGCGAACCAGAACAGAAAATGGCTGCGTCAACTCCCAGGAGCTTCAAAGTTCTGCCAGGAAAGAAGGTAGGGAGGTGGGCTCTGGGATTGAGCGTCATTGGAATCGGCTCCTGGGTTGTGCTTCCTTTAATTACCGGCGCTTTTGCAACGAAGTACCCGGTTACCAACACCTGGGTCATGCCGGCTATCGGAACCGCCCTTATTGATCTGGCGGCGGTATTGAACCTGCTGTGCGTCTGGCCGTGGCGCGAACGTTCCGTGCTGAACATCCTGGCGGCTTTACTGGTGATTCCAATGGCGTTGCTCTTTACTTTGATTGTAGTTGGTGAGACTCTGATGCGGTAAAGAGCGTCTTGCTCTTATGGCAAAACGCCGTTTTCAATCATAATCACATTACTGTGGGTGGAGTTTTCTCTCAGCGGGGAGACTTCAGCATATTCTGGTGATTTAAGCCATTTATTCACCTGCTCTGTATTATCAAACTCTATGACAATAATCCTTTCCGGTTGCCATGTCCCGGATATAGTGGTTATCTTTCCTCCGCGGACCAGATAACGCCCCCCAAATTTCTTGACCAGAGTTGGTACTTTTTGAACGTATTGGGCGTATAAATCTTTGTTGATTACTTTGATATCAACGATAACGTGGACTGACACTTGAGCCTCCTCTAGCTTTTTCTCAGTTTACCTTCATTATCGGCGGCTTTGATAGCATTGATAATTGACTCTTCGTTGACCGGGACCGGCTCATTATAGATGGGGTTGTCTTTTTGCAGGGTCTTCCTGGCCACTGTAATTAGATCAGCTTCTGATGGGTTAACTACCCCGATTTCTTCCAGCGTGGTGGGCAAGCCTACCGCTTCACAGAAGTCATAGACCTCATCAATGATGTCCGGCAATTTATCATTTAAGAATAAAGTGGCCAGTGTGCCGAAGGCCACGACTTCTCCGTGCAGGTAGAGATGTGTTTCTTTCAAAGCCGTGAAGCCAACCTGAATCCCGTGTGCTCCGGCAATACCACAGCTTTCGAATCCCAGCCCGCTTAGAAGCGTATTGGTTTCAATAATATGTTCCAGGGCTGGAGTGACAATCTTAGCTTCACAGGCTTTCCTGGCGCTGACTCCGTATTCCAGCAGACTTTCATAACATAAATGGGCCAGGGCATATCCCGTCATCGACCCAGGGTCTCCCGTATTGGTCGAATTGGGTGCGTGTTTCTTCTGGCAGGATTCGGCTTCAAACCAGGTGGAGAGGGCGTCTCCCATCCCGGCTGCCAGGAATCTGTAGGGCGCTTCGGCGATGATCTGGGTATCTACCAGTACCGCGTCCGGATTGCGCGGATGATACATTAAATGATCAAATACCCCCTCCGGAGTGTAAATTACCGAGAGTGCGCTGCAGGGGGCATCATTGGCAGCTACTGTAGGCATGCTGATCACCGGAAGGTCCAGAAGATGCGCTACCGCTTTGGCGGTATCGATCACCTTACCGCCTCCCATCCCGACAATGACTTCACTGCCGGCTTTTTCCGCCAGGCTGCGCAATCTTTCGATTTCTTGGTCGCTGCATTCGGTACCAAATTGTCCGGCGGATATGGCGACCTCTTTTTCCAGTTCATTTCTTATCTCTGGGAGAATGCGGGTAAATACCGTGGAGCTGCAAATCAAATATCCGGATTTGCCCATTCTTTTTATTTCTGCTCCCAGTCTCTTGATGGCGCCGTATCCCTGAATGTAACGACCGGGAAATATCATCGTGCTGATCATCTGGTCCTCCAAAATCCTATTGTAGTCTGCCGTATTTATATTTTAGTCTGCCTAATGTTATCAGCATAAGTAATCTCAACGTAAAATACAATGCTGTGGGGCCTTATCAATCAGGGTTGGTGAGGCTTCGTCATTAGCGAGCTTCTTCCGTAAGCCATGAGTCAATATAGAAGTATGAATAATCTTCGAAAGCCTGGAAACAAGTTGCTCTCTTTAGATAATTATTAAACTGCTCGCGCGTTTTCGGCATAGTAAGGGCATTCTTGTTTGGCGCACTGCTGGTTTCTGTAAGTGTAGGTACACTTGACCGGTTTTGCTTGAGACAGGTTAATGCCCAGGTGTTCGCGCAGGAATTCCACCGAAGATTGGATGGCGATCCGGGAGGCTCGCTTACAGCAGCGGGGTTGCTCATCCAGCATACGGGATAAGGCCTGGCTGGTAGCGGCCATAGCGAGAGTCCGGGATTTGCCGGTTAAGGGTGTCGCTTCGGTAATCACACTGACCGCAATGCCTGCGCCGACCGCCGCTCCGCAGTCGCCGCATAACCCGCACCAGCCTCCGGGAACTTTTCTGGCGCGCTCGATGGCCTGCTCTACAGCCCTTTCAGGCAGGGAATAACTGCTGTTGCGGACGGCCGCCACAATGGCCGCCGGGACGATCACGTGATGCTCCGGTCCATGCATAGGGACCGAGGGATGGCTGATCACCTGTTCCAGGATGGCGGCTGGATCAGTCGTTTTCGAGGTCAATATTAGCTGCTCCAAAACTTCTAATGCGGCTTTGCTGTGGCAGGCATCGCAAACATAGTGCCCGGCAGGACAGTAAATTAAAGCCTTCTCCTCTTTCCCGCAGAGAGCACAGGTTTTAGTCACCGATTCCGTAGCATATACCAGCGGCATGGCGCAGACCCCGCAGTGATTAACCGATTCCATGACCGGGAATTTGGGTTTATTCATTTACCTGAACACTGGTAATACATTTATGAGCGTCTTGAGACGGAAAATATTTGCGCTGGAAGAACATTGCAACATTTACCAGCCCAATCATTACGGGGACTTCGACCAGAGGCCCAATGACCGCCGCAAAAGCCTGGCCGGAGCCGATGCCGAAGACCGCTACGGCGACAGCAATGGCCAGTTCAAAGTTGTTGCTGGCCGCCGTAAAAGCAATAGTCGTGGTCCGGGAATAATCTGCTCCCGCTTTCTTGCCCATATAGAAAGAGACCAGGAACATGATTACAAAGTATATCAATAAAGGAACGGCAATCTTTACCACGTCCAGCGGAAGTTGGACGATGATTTGTCCCTTCAGGGAGAACATCACGAGAATGGTAAAAAGCAGGGCGGCGAGGGTGATGGGACTGATTTTAGGAATGAACTTCTTTTCGTACCAGTCCAGTCCTTTGGCCTTTTTCAAGGCAAAACGGGTGATCATCCCCGCAAAGAAAGGAATGCCCAGGTAAATAAAAACGCTTTTAGCGATCTGTCCGATAGTAATATCTACCGCCGAACCCTTGAGACCAAAATAACCCGGCAGAATCGTAATAAAGACATAAGCATAGACCGAATAGAAAAGAATCTGGAAAATAGAGTTGAAAGCTACCAGCCCGGCGGCATATTCATGGTTCCCTTTAGCCAGTTCGTTCCAGACGATGACCATGGCAATGCAGCGGGCCAGACCGATCATAATGAGCCCCATCATGTATTCCGGCATCGGCCACAGGTAACCCAGGAATAAAATCGCCAGGAAAAACATCAGGACCGGCCCGATAACCCAGTTCTGGACTAAGGAAATTCCCAGCACCCGCCAGTTACGGAAAACCTGGCCCAGTTCTTCA
>Ga0153915_10003944_pt1 | contig 13636 bp, 15 predicted proteins | sample Opewatmetagenome_2_FD_107003 | JGI IMG/M metagenome (GOLD analysis project Ga0153915, IMG submission 107003) | Freshwater wetland microbial communities from Ohio, USA - Open water 3 Core 3 Depth 3 metaG | ecosystem: Environmental > Aquatic > Freshwater > Wetlands | place: USA: Ohio, Lake Erie... | reverse complement strand
GAGTGATCAACCGTCGTTTGAAGTCGCTTCGACCTTTGCTCTCAATGCCCCAACCAAGTGAGAGGAGGATAAAATAAGAGAAAAGAGGTGGTTGTACTTGACAGGTCACTTCATATCAGAATCTATACAACCGCGGGTCCATTTATTCCTTCTCAGGATGATCTTGCAGTCCTACGGAGAGCACTTCTTCATAGACGCCAAGCTTATACAGCTGATCACGAAGAGCTGTTATTAAAAACTACAAATGAGGATGTTTTAAGACAATTGCAGGAAAGACTATCGCCTGTAGAGAGGTTGATGAAATCAGACTGGTTCCTTGCTGGTAAGCCATGCGGAATCCCTCGAATAACCGACTTTGTATCAATTCAGGAAGTATATTCACTCATGAGGGATACGCTATTACCACCTCAGATCGAATACGACGAAAAGTTCGGTATACTTCTTTCTCCATCGCAATTCTTAAGACGTCTTGCATTAGCAAGACGCGAAGGCGATCTTAGGGGTACGCCAGTGTCAATCGCCTTTATTGATATAGATGACTTCAAGTCTTTTAACTCGAAATATGGTGAATTCATAGTTGATAAAAGTGTACTTCCTGTTCTTATGAGACGTATGGAAGCCCATGTACACGCTCAAGGTTTTGCGTTTAGATTCGGCGGTGATGAATACATGATGCTCTTGCCTAACCTTAATCGTGAACAAGCAATTTCAAGTTGTATCGCATTCCAGCGCAGCCTTGCTAGTCTCAAGTTTGTTGGAGCAGACAAGCCTCTTTCTGTATCCATCGGGCTTTGTACTTCAGAAGCCGACTCTCCTCTAACTAATAGAGAGCTTCAGCAACGAGCAACTGATGCTAAACAAATTGCAAAGAGAAATGAAAAAAATTGTGTCGCATGGGTCAACGGAGATGTCTTGATAGAGAGCACGCCAGTAATTAGTAGGCCATGAATAAATCCCAATGGCGGGTGTTTATTAGTTGGAGGGAGTAATGACAGTCCTGAAGCTTGAAGAACTTATTGTAAGGCTGCCGAAAGGGCCTTCTTTACCTTTAGAAGACCACGGGCATCCATCAGTATCTCTTCCAATAATTGATAATACTTTTCTCCATCCTCACCTTAAGGTCATAGAAGGTGACTCTGCAGACTGGGACTCTCCCATAGTGGTTATCTCAGCTCCTGGCGCTGTGGGAAAAACGTCTTTAGCAAGCTATATCGCGGCCTCTAAAAATCTTTTTTTATGGGATCTTTCAAGACTAAAGCTTGGTGACAACTCCTTCATCGGTACTATTGCAGATTGCTTTGGAATTAATTCGTTATCACATATCCTTAAAGATCTAGAGCACGGGCTTATAGGCTTTATCTTCGATGCACTAGACGAAGCTCAAGTACTTTCGGGATGGCAACGAGTGGAAAGTTTCCTTAATGAGCTGTGTAAATTTTCCAAGTCTACGAATAAACCTTGCATAGTACTTTTAGCACGAAGCGAAACAGCCTCCCTAATTGCTCTGCATCTACAAATATGTAGAGTCCCATATAAACTACTGGAGATCGACTATTTTAATGAAGAACAAGCAAAAGAATTTATCCTTCTTCAAATTAAAAGATTCTCCACTGATCGAAAGAAACCAGAACTCTTTTCTCGGTGTACACAGCATCAAATCCATTTTCAGAAGGCGATCGAATCCATTTTTAGCACTATTTATAACGCATTTTCATATAATGATAAAAATGCTTGGGACAGCCTGTCCATAAAATCTTTCCTTGGTTATGCACCTGTTCTCCAGGCGATTGCAGCTTTTCTTTCAAATCTTACAAATTTCCAGGATGTTACTGCGATTTTAGACGATGGGTTACTTGATGTAAAAACCACAAGAATAGTCTCTAGAATAATGGAAGATTTACTAAAGCGAGAGCAAGGGAAGCTCATTGGAGCCTTAAAAGAAAGGAAGATTCCTGGCTCTACAACATGGGACAACTGGCAAATACTTTATTCGCCGGGCGAGCAGATAGAGCGAATGTTGGATTTCATTCAAGGTAATACAGGAGCATCTATCATAGAATCAAATACTACGATTCCCGGGTGGCTTATAGAGCATTATAATGATGCAGTAAAAACATTGTTACCGCAACATCCTTTTATACGTAATTCGGTTTTCACAGGTCCAGCATTTCGTGATTATGTTTTTGCCCACTTGCTTAAATCATCAAGCCCAACAAAAAGAAAACAAACGCGAAGCCTTTTGCAGGTGTCAACATATGTTGCAACACCTCTATTTGTGCAGTTCTATATAGCGGATGGAACCGATTTGATATGGGGTGAAGATGCAGGCTTTTTTTATGAATCAGTGGCATCACGTGATACCATCTCCAATCTCTCTAGTGCAATAACTGTAATTCCACCAAGTGTATCTGGGAATGCACTGCATGTATTTGAATTATATGAAGATGGATCGGTCGAAGATAATGCCACAATTTTCTTGTATATTCGCAAAGATACTTCGACAAATATCGTGTTCAATAGAAGAATAAAAAATGCACTGTTATCTGTAGAAGGTAAAGTTACTTTAGGGAATGAATCGAATGATTTTGAAATATCTGATTGTGAAATAGTGAGTACAGAATTTGAGCTCCGTTCAAATAATTTGATTGTTCAGAGCACAAATACTGGTCAATCTACCATCATCAAGGCACTTGCATACACCCAAGTAGCTCCTGTGGTTGACATCCAACGTAAAGGGCCGGGATCAGTTTACGTATCATGGCCTGGATCAAAACAGTATCCATGGTCAAATTATGCTAATGAAGCAAAAGGAGACAACAAAGACGATTTTAGTACAGATGCTTATCTAGCACTAAGGCGCATATTTACCTGGTTTAAGAGAGACAAGAAAGTAGACCTCGCTCGTCATAAGGACCTAATTCAAAACGCTGTAGTAGGTGACAATCCCCTTAGGCAATTATTACTTGATTATCTAATTGAAACCGAAATAATTTTTAGAGATCATCCCCTGCTTAAAATAAATGTTCTTGCAATGAGTCGCCATGGAATCAATTATTCTGACCTGCGCAAATGTAAAAAAAATCAGTCAATTGATTCCTTTTTATTATCATTCAGAAAATGGATCGATAAAAAGGCCGGCTAAGAAAAAGCTATATTATATGTCGGTAATTTTATTGACTTGGAAAAGGGATATATACAAATATCAATATGCATATGCTAGCTTTGATGCAAATGGCGCAACTACCGTAAGCGTCCGGCCAACCCCACCCTTGGGAAATCAGGTCTGAGGGGTGCGGAACGGGGCGATGCGGAGGATCGCCTCCTCCGTACGAGCCGTCGGCAGTTCCTCGAACAGCTTCCGCAGATACCAGTAGGGATCCATCCCGTTCGCCTTGGCCGTCTCGATAATGCTGAACAAAGTCGCACTGGCCGCCGCTCCTCGAGGGCTTCCGGAGAACAGCCAGTTCTTGCGTCCCAATACGAAGGGCCGAATAGCCCTCTCACAGGGATTGGTGTCTGGACCGATCGCCGGATGGTCGAGGTATCGTATGAGCTTCGGCCACTGCCCCAACGTGTAGCCGACCGCCTTTCCCAGCAGCGTCGCGGGAGGGCCTTCCAGGGCGCGACGTTCCATCCACGTACGGAACTCCGCAAGGATCGGCTCTGCCTTCTGTCGCCGTTCAGCCGCGAAAGCGTTGGGATCCCGATGAAGCGCACGGAGGTCCTCGAGGCGGTACAGTCGGGCGATCGTCGATAGGGCGACCTCCACGCTGCCGGCCTTCTTGGAGCTCTTCTTCGCGTCGTGGAACGTCCGACGGGCATGGGCCCAGCAACCGACGTGCACGATGTCCTGCGACCCGTCACAGGCCCGGTCGTAGACCTCGTAGCCGTCGGTCTGTAGGTAGGGTTTCCTGAATAAGGAATAATTTACTTTCTGGTAAAGAGATATGGTATAAAAAGACCGGGAGGGCTGCACGGAAATGGGCATGTACCCTGCAAAAACCGTGCAGACGTGAAGCAAATTGTATAAGAAACGAAGCACATATCCGGAGTTCGAGAGGTTCTACCTGCCTTTCGGAGGCAAGCTAAGAAGTGACAATCGCTGGGTCGTCATGGCGAAGCTGATGCCATGGGCCGAGGTGGATGCAAAATACGCTGCCGCGTTCAACGACTGCTCCATCGGAGCTCCGGCAAAAAGCGCGCGTGTGGCCCTGGGTGCCCTCATCATCAAAGAACGGATGAAGACCACGGATGAGGAAACAGTTGAGCAGATACGGGAAAACCCCTACCTGCAATACTTTCTTGGTTACGAGTGCTACAACGACGAACGACCGTTCGATCCATCGATGATGGTCCACTTCCGGAAACGCTTCCGGCTGGAGGACCTGACGCATTTTCAGGAAGAACTCAAACGCCGGCTCGATGCGATGGAGAAGAAGGATCGCGAAGATCCAGGGGCCGGATGTGGAGGAGGAGGAACGGAGAACCGTGGGAAACTACTGGTGGACGCCACGGTAACCCCCGCGGATATCCGGTTTCCAACCGACATGTCATTGCTCAACGAAGCCCGAGAGAAAACGGAGGCGATCATTGACACTCTCCATGCACCCCTGAGAGGGGAGCAGGAGAAAGTACGCACGCATCGACAGAAGGCCCGCAAGGACTATCTGGAGTACATCAAAGCGAAGAGGAAGACAGGGCGATTCATTCGGCGTGCCATCGCCAAGCAATTGAGGTATTTGCGCCGGAATTTGGGGCATATCGAGGCATTGTCCCAGCGGGTATCCTTGAACGAGCTATCGCGGCGCCAATACAAAGACTTGTTGGTGATCCATGAGCTGTATCGGCAACAAGAGCTCATGTTCCGAGAAAGAACACACAGAGTCAATGATCGGATCGTCAGTATCAGCCAGCCGCACGTTCGTCCGATCATTCGAGGGAAGGCTGGTGCGGAGGTTGAGTTTGGAGCGAAGATCTCTGTGAGCTGCATTGAAGGGATGTGCTTCGTAGATCGATTGAGTTGGGATGCCTATAACGAAGGACAGGATCTGATCGGGCAAATCGAGAAGTATCGGCAGCGTTTTAGTCATTACCCGGAGTCGGTTCACGCGGACAAGATCTACCGCACGAGAGAAAACCGTGAGTTCTGTAAAGAGAAAGCGGTTCGTCTCAGCGGGCCAGCATTGGGACGGCCGAAGGAGAAATGGAAGGACGAAGAGTCCAGGAGAGAAGAGCGACGGCAGCGGAGAAAAGATGAGGTTGACCGGATTCCGATAGAAGGTCAGTTTGGGGTCAGCAAGAGGAGATATAGTCTGGATTGCGTGAAAGCGAAGTTGGCGGAAACCAGCGATACAGTGATTGGGGTGGTCATGTTGGTGATGGGGCTCGAGCGCTTGCTCAGGGCTCTTTTTTGTCTCGTTATTCTTTCCCTTCAGGATACTCTATGCGGCTCGTTTGATACGAAAACTGCGGCTGCATAGCCTTTTTCAGCAAGCCCTAGTTAGGTTTTAAGAAACTGGAGAGAAGAAGTAATCAACTCTAATGACGCAACAGCGCATATGTGCATCGACGCCCAGTAGGGCGTCTCGGGCTCCGCGGTGCTACAGCGCGCTGCTCTGCCACATGGCCCTCGGCCCGGTTGGCCTCGGGCCATGTCACATACGCGCGATACGCTATGCGCCATTACGTTTTTTATTTGTTATATAATAGTATGTTTCCTGTTTCGGGGGCGACGTCAGATCAACCAAGACAGAAGTATTACCTTGACAGTTCTCGCAGGGAACACTACAGTTCAATCATGATCGCGTAGCTCTCATACTTAACGCATGGAGCCACCCGTCGGGTGCCGCTCAAACCAATACGCGTAGGAGAGAGCTATGAATTTTATTACCTGCAATTCCATCGATATCGAGATGCTAAGTGCCCATATCCAACGTGCTCAGCTATACGAGCGGACTGAACACTACATCTGGACCGATGATCACGTTGGCCGACAGATGCTGAAGTTCCATCTAGATCCTAACCTTGACTCAGCAAGCCTTAAGCATACGACCATCGACCGCCAGGTTCAGTGGATTGCCGCTCGAATGGGCGATGCCTCGCTCAAGAATCTCCTTGATATAGGCTGCGGTCCTGGGCTCTATTGTGAGCGGTTCCACAGCCTTGGATTCCATGTCACGGGCATTGACTTTAACAGGCACTCACTTGAATATGCGTCTGCCCGAGCGAAGGAAAATGAATCATCGATCAAGTACGTGCTGAAGGACTACTTACATCTTGACTACCGCGAGCATTTTGACGTTATCACTTTGATCAACAGGGATTTTGGGGCCCTGACCTCAGTCGAACGTGATATGCTACTATCTGCCGTGCATCGGTCGCTTAAACGAGGTGGACGGTTTGTGTTCGATGCACTTTCCATTGAGTACTTCGCACGGCTAAGAGAAATTTCCCAGTTCAGTGTCCACACAGAAGAGGGATTTTGGTCTCCGTTTCCACACATCGTCCTTGAGCAGATACTTCTGTACCCAGAGTCGCATGCACAGCTTGATCGGCAAATCGTTATCGCCCACGACGGTGATGTGAAGAAGTTCCACAACTGGCTTACTTACTACACCGAGTCAGAAATTATACAAATGCTGCGGACGGCAGGATTCGATGTAGTCGAGACTAATCCGTTTCTTTCAGATGAAATTTATGACAACCCGGACTTATACCTCGGCTTCATCGCAACGAAGCGTTGACAACTAGAACGGAGATAAGGAGAAAACCGTGCGTTAACGAATGCCGCCTTGAATTCATGGTGATTTGTAGATTGGTCAGTTGTAACTGTGGGTTAAAATTGATTCGGGGCGGCTGTTTACCTGGATGCTACTCATATGAACGCGAAGATACCTTTATTCACAGAAACGCATCAACGCAACGGCGCATAACAGCGGCTATGCGCATCGGCGCTAGTAGGCGCCTCTGGCTCCGCGGCGCTGCGGCGCGCCGCTCCGCAACATGGCCCTTGGGCATTGTCTGTATAATATGATGTTCTACGTATTATGATGTGGCTCTCTTGCTTTCGCAAATTATTCTACATCAAGTATCCAGGACATTGGGGTAATGTTCTAATAGGAGAAGAGCAATGGCAATCGTATTGTACTACTTCTCAGCAACCGGCAACACGCTGTATGTCGCAAAGGAATTACAGAGGCTATTGCCCGAATCAAAGCTTATGCCAATTGTCAGCTTGCTTTCACTGCATTCTGTCAAGGCAGAAGCATCAGCTATAGGTATCATTTTCCCACTCCATGGGATGACCCTTCCAGTTCCCGTTGAAGCATTTCTTAAGAAACTTGATCTCGTCCACGTAAGATACGTTTTTGCTGTCACAACTAGAGGTGGAACCATTTCAAAGGGATTTGATAAAATGAAGCGCATACTAAGAAGAAAAGCGAAGCAGTTGGATGCCTCCTTCGTATTAGACATGCCGAATAACGACCCGAAGTTCAGAATTTACAATGTCCCCACTGCAAGTGAACTTATCCAGATAGAAAATAGACTGAAGGAACAACTGCATGATATCGTCGAAGGCGTCATAAACAGAACCATGAAACAAGTTGCACCTTTCGATGGCGTTGGTTTCCAATACATTCGCCCAATCGCTTTCCTATTAGAGGCGCTAATACTACTGGGAATGGCAATTGTAAAACAGACTGGGCTAAACAATTACTTTTACTCTGATGAAAAGTGCAAAGGATGCGGCGTGTGTGAAAGAGTTTGCCTTTCTGGCAAAATTAGACTTATCGACAAGAAACCAGAATGGCAACGTCCTATAAAATGCTACTTTTGCTACGCTTGTATTAACTATTGCCCTAATAGTGCTATACAGATAAAATCGAAAATCTATATGAAGTCATATACGCAATACAACAGAAGGTACACTCATCCATATGCTACTGCTGAAGAGATTGCCGTACAGAAACAATTACCATAAGCAAAGACGTAGAACAAGTCGTTGCAGTTGACCCCTTGAACGTCGCCTGGAAGTGTTGGATTCGTCCGCAGAACCTATAGTACGTGGCTTCGTTCGGCGGGGCAACTGAGCTCTATGTTATTAGCGAAGGAAGAAGAGGGAAAGAGAAACAACTCCAATGGTGCAACGGCGCATAACAGCGGTTAGTGCGCATCGCCGCCCTTCGCCGCCCTTCGGCCTTGTTGGCCTCAGGACCACGTCGTATAATCGCGGCCGTTATGGGACATTGCGCAAGAGAGTGCCCAGGACATCGGTAACGATATTACCTCGAGATATCTGGAACACTTCCATGTTTATAATCGTCAGACCTTCCCAATAAAAATCAAGGCAATTCACTCAGGAAAGGCCTCTCGTAGTATCTATAGAGAACAGATCCAAATAGCTCACCCATGAGCAATTTGCATGTTATAGCAGCCCCCCTTGATCCACCTAAAAAAGAAATTCTATTGACGATTTTTTCAGGGAAACTGCGACGATTAAATACAAACACTTCCATGGGCTTTGGTCTACAATGAAATGAACTCCATCAGGAGTATACCGACTGATAGTGAGTATTCCGGTCCAAACCTGTCTGGCATTCCGATCCATGGTTGCCACCTGTTCCGACGGAGAGCTGCCGGGTATTCCGAGGCAAACTTGCTATTTTGAGTAGGTACCCCGGAAAGGGTGGCAGGAATCGGCCGGAACGATTTTCGTTCCGATCCAAAGCTGCCACCCATTCCGACCATTCCTGCCACCCCATGCTGACCACTACGGCCAAGGCTCGTATCCTCGCCGGACCACAACGGCAAGGAGATGCACCAATTGGCCCAAAAGAGGATCGGCATGAAGGCATTGAGACAGATCATGGAACTACACGCGGTGACGGAGCTCAGCGTCCGCAGGATCAGCGCCGCGACAGGAGTGTCACGTCCAGCGGTATCCAGCTGCATCGAGGCCTACAACCGCTCAGCCATGGGCTACGAGGAGTTCTGCGAACTCTCCGACACGGAGGTCGTGCGGCGGTTACAGGACGATGGGAGGGAGAAGGACAACAAGCGACTCGCTGACGCAGTGGCCTTCTTCCCCTACATGCTGAACGAGTTGCCCAGTATCGGCGTTACCCGCGACATCCTGTGGAACGAGTATAAAGGCAAACACGAGGACGGCTACGAGTACTCTCAGTTTTGCCATCTGTTTCGAAATTGGTGTAGCGCGGAGACGGAAGTCTCACGATGGAGCACAAGGCTGGGGACCGGATGTACGTCGACTTTTCGGGGGCTCGACGCAGCTACCGGCAGAACGGCATCGAGCGAGAAGCGGTACTGTTTGTCGCCATTCTCGGGGCGAGTCAATATACCTACGTGGAAGCCGTACCCTCGCAGAAGAAGCGGGACTTTATCACCGCCAACCTGCACGCCCTCTATTTCTTCGCCGGCGTGCCGGCGTCGATCGTGCCGGACTGTCTCAAGAGCGGCGTGTCGAAGGCGGACAAATACGAGAGCGAGATCAACCCGGAGTACGCCGAGTTTGCCCGTCAACACGGCACGATCATCTTCCCCGCACGGCCGCATTCACCACGAGACAAGGTACTTGTGGAGAGCGCGGTCAACATCATGTACACGCGCATCCTTGCCCCCATGCGCAACCGTGAGTTCGATTCGTTGGAGGAACTCAACGAGGCCATCGGCGAACTGCTGGAGGTGCACAACGCGAAACCCTTCCAGAAGATACCCGGCTCGCGGGCTCAGCTCTTCGAGTCGAGTGACCGGCCCGCGCTCAGGCCGCTGCCTGAACGCCGCTACGAGTACACTGACATCAAGCCCGATGTGGCGGTCGTCATCAACTACCATGTCGAGATCCGCGAGGATCGCCGCTTCTACTCAGTGCCCTACCAGTACGCCCGCAAGCGGGTCTGACTTGTCTATACCGACCGGACGGTCGAGACATCCTTGTCCGGGTTTAAGTAAGTGTATGCTTATCCTAAAAGATTTTGTGTTGGAAAACTAGAAACAAATAAAGAATACCCCTTTATATTTGCGTATCGTAAAAATTAGCACCGCTTAATAAGCTGTTCTTCTGCTATCATAAGTTTTGAAAGGAGATTATTTATTGCCTTTTCGGCATCATTCAGCTCATCTTCTCCAATTAAATCATTAACTCTCTCTGCCCATGCAACTACTTTGGGGCGTATTTTTTTGATAGAGTTTAGTCCTTTTTCTGTACTTGATAAAAGCTTTGCGCGTCTATGTGCAGGATTAGGTAGAAATTCAGCCAGTCCTTCAGTTACAAGTATATCAGCAATACGTTGGACACTTTGACGCGCTAATCCCATACTTCTCGCTATTGCTGCTACTGTATGTTGCTCATGCAGGGCGGTGCCAAGCACTTGCCAGCGTGCAGATGTTAGTTCACTCCCTTTTGTTAGGCAGTCTGCCGCCTTCATAAAATAGCCATTCAGCTTAAATACGTTTAATACAATGCCGTTTACTACTTCAACTGATGACCTATTTCGTTCCTTCATGACTTAAGGCCTCCATAAATTCAAAATAGTATTTAGGGTTTCCTGTTTTGTATAAGTTATACCAAGAATTCAGTGTATTTAACGAAAAGATTCCAAGCCTGCCGAGGATAAGCTTAGCAAATTCGAGTGAAGCAGTCACAGAGGCAGTAATAATACCACGATCTTCAACCGTAGGTTCTTGAACATAATTTCCCATCCCACGATATCCGCTGGAGGCAAGCCAATTTGGATCGTTGCTAGTGTGACGACGATCGTCTAGAAGCCCCACTCTCGCGAGACCAAAAGTGGCTCCACAGATTGCAGCAATTGGAACTCCCGAATCTACAAAATCTTGTGCTTTAGCAAGTACGGGGTCTGTAATTGTATCAGCCCATAGTTCCGAACCAGGCAATATCAACATTGAGCTTTTCCCAGGCATCAGCTCATCTAAAGACATATCAGGTCGAATTGTTATCCCGCCCATAGATCGAATCATTTTTCGATCTAGCCCAACAGTTTTCACACAATATTTAGATGCTATACCTGGTGCAGGTCTGTTAATATGAGCGATAGCAAATGCAGGCTCCCAATCAGCCATTGAATCTAGTACAAACAAGTGGACATCACGCAAACCATTATGATTTTTAGATTTCATGATGCATTCTCCCTTTATTGGTTAAACTAAATAACTTGACAGCATATTACCATTTTGACAGTATGTTGTCAAGTGATTTTATGCATTCTTTTTGGGGCTTCGGGCTTCTGTGTGGGTAAAGTGATCAAGGCCGTGAAATATGAAATTTTGCATACATGCAGGACAAGGAGCTTTACGAGAAGTTACTCGGGCTGAAGGCCCCGTGGCGTGTCTGTGATGTGGATCTCCGAATAGAGGAATCCAAGGTTACGGTAAAACTCGATCATGAGCCATTGGCCCGGTTTCAATGCCCTGAATGCGGTCTGGAGGGCTCAACGCACGATCACCAGCGACGCCAATGGCGCCATCTGGATACCTGCGGCTTTGTCACCATGATCGAAGCCGATGTACCGCGAGTGACTGTCAGGTTCATGGTATCCGCCAGGCAAAGATTCCCTGGGCCGAACCTGGAAGCGGGTTCACGGCCTTGTTCGAAGCGTTGACAATCTCGTGGCTCAAGGTAGCAGCGACCAATGCCGTCTCCGAGCGGATGAAGATCAGCTGGGACGAGGCGTGGGGCATCATGGAACGGGCAGTTCGTCGTGGGGAGACGCGCCGGGAAGCCACGCCCATCGAAGAGCTCGCGATAGACGAAACCTCGTTCCAGAAGCGGCATGAGTACGTCACCGTGCTTGTGGACAGGAAGCGTGGAGTGGTCGTCGACATCCTCGATGATCGCAAGAAGGTAACGCTCCAGAAATGGCTGGAAGCCAACAAGGATCAGCTTCGAGAAGTCAGATCAGTCTCCATGGACATGTGGGAACCCTACATCAAAACGGTACAGGAGACCATTGAGGGAGCGGACACCAAGATCTGCTTTGACCGCTTCCATGTCACCGGCCACTTCAACAAGGCACTCGACAAAGTGCGTGCCATCGAGCACCGGGATCTGAGCCGCACTGGAGACAGTCCGCTTACGAGGACAAAGCACGATTGGCTCCGGACCAAGGCCAATGACGAGTACAAGGACAAACGGGCGTTCCTGCGTTTGACGCGGCTGAATCTGAAGACCGCACGGGCGTGGCGGATCAAGGAGGCGGCAAACGACTTGTGGTCTTATTCCTATCGTGGAGTCGCTGAGCGCAACTGGAAGGAACTCCTGGGCTGGATAGCCCGGTGCCGGCTCGGTTCGATGATCAAGGTCGGCAAGATGATCCGCAATTACCTGTGGGGTATCCTGAACGCCATCATGCTCAAGGTTACGAATGCCATCGCTGAGTCAATCAACGCGACTATCCAGAAGATCAAGGCGAGAGCCTGCGGATTCCGGAATAGGTCACGGTTCAGAACGGCTATCCTATTCCACAAAGGTGGCCTATCTTGATGCCTTCAAGGGTTTCCAGTACCTAACCCACACAGAAGCCTGAAGCGCCATCATGTTATGCCTGCAAAAGAGTCAAATGTCTGTCCTTATCGAGATGATCAATAGAAATACCGATCAAAATGCAAAGACATTCAATACTTGTCAAAACGAATGCAATAGAATACATTCATTTCGAGGAGTACGGAGATGTCAAAGACAGTTACCGTTAGGCTGGATGAATCCACATACAAGAAAATCAAAACTGCTGCTGAGTCTGAACGAAGGACAATTTCCAATTTCATTGAATTTGCTACAGTATCATTTGTTGATAATAGTCTCTTTATCGAGGATGAAGAAATGAATGAGATAAAGGGAAATAACAAGCTGATGGACACACTAAAGAAATCAATCGATGACATAAAGAATGGGGAATACCGAATTGTTGAGTAAATTCAGTATTGCCGAAACCAAAACTTTCCAAAAGAAGGTAGAAACAAGACAGTATCGAAACTATTATGAAAAGATCAAAGACGTAATATATCCTCAACTAAAAGAGAATCCATATTTGGGGAAAAATCTCAAACGACTCAAGGGAGAATTGAGTAATATATTCCGATATCGGATAGGTGATTATCGACTGTTCTATACAATTGATCCAGAAAAGAGAATAATTTTCATGATGGCTTTCGAAAACAGGAAAGATGCATATAGATAAAAGAAAAAAGTCCCGCGCATAACAAATCGTTAGAGCAGACGCCGTGAGTACGTTTTTTCCTCGACTGCAGATCATGGATGCATGACTGCTGCCTTGGTCTTGATTCGGCGGAGTATCTCAGCTCTTCGTTAGGTTGTATGAAAATGGAGAGAAGAAGCAATCAACTCCAATGACGCAACAGCGCATGACAGCAATTATGTACATCGGCGCCCTACGGGCGCCTCGTGCTCCGCGGCGCTACAGCACGCCGCTCCGCCACATATGCGCGACCGCTATATGCAATTGCGTCTATTCAGATTGTTGTCACCTCGCATTTTGGTTGGAACAGTAGAGAAGCGTTTCTCTCAGAATCGGAGAGACGAATGATCAATATTCTCACGGAAATCTGACCGATAAAAGTAATGGAGGCCAAGATGGATGGG
>Ga0153915_10003943_pt1 | contig 13636 bp, 11 predicted proteins | sample Opewatmetagenome_2_FD_107003 | JGI IMG/M metagenome (GOLD analysis project Ga0153915, IMG submission 107003) | Freshwater wetland microbial communities from Ohio, USA - Open water 3 Core 3 Depth 3 metaG | ecosystem: Environmental > Aquatic > Freshwater > Wetlands | place: USA: Ohio, Lake Erie... | reverse complement strand
GAGTAGCGCCCATGACCATACGAAGTGAAATCCACTGCCTGCCTTTAAATTGTAGTAAACCAACATGCCAATCAACACCAAAAACGCAATCGCAAAATCTACCACCCCGCTCAAAACGGAAGCCAATGGGATGATCATACGCGGAAAATATACTTTGGTGATCATATTCCGGTTGGTTACCAGGGAACGTCCAGCATCGCCCAGGGCTTTTGCAAAGAGGGTCCAGGGTAATAATCCGGCAAAATTAAACAATGGGTAAGGTAAACCGCCATAAGAGAGCTTAGCGATCCCACCAAACAACAGGCTGAAGACCACCATCCGAAGGAAGGGCTGCAGCACCGCCCAGGTGACACCCAGGGCGGTCTGTTTATAACGCACTTTCAGATCGCGCCAGGTCATGAAATAGATCAGCTCACGGTACACCCATAAATCTCGCAGGTTAAGGGATCCGATCCCGCGCGTAGGGCGGATGATCAAGGCATTGTCGTGTTTTTTTACAGAGGCTGTTGTAGAAGCCATAGAATCACTATTTTGGGTTCTCCAGGTACCAGTCAATCGTTTGTTGCAGTCCCTCTTCGAATGCAACTGCCGCCTTGAATCCAAAATATTTTTCAGCCCGGCTGGTATCCAGTGCCCTGCGCGGCTGCCCATTGGGCTTGCTGGTGTCCCAGACAATCTTTCCCTGAAAACCAGTTAGCCGAGCGATCAACTCCGCCAGGTCTTTGATGCTAATCTCTTTGCCCGACCCCAGGTTGACCGGCTCGCTGCCGTTATATCTCTCCGCAGCCAACAAGATCCCCTCAGCAGCGTCCCCGGCATATAGAAATTCACGCGTCGGCGAGCCATCTCCCCATAGAACCACTTGTCCATCGCCGCGCATTTTAGCTTCCAGGCACTTGCGAATCAAAGCCGGGATAACGTGCGAGCTTTGCAGGTCAAAATTATCCCGCGGACCATACAGGTTGACCGGCAGCAGATAAATCGCATTGAAACCGTACTGCTCTCGGTATGTTTGTGCCTGAACCAGCAGCATTTTCTTCGCTAATCCATACGGCGCGTTGGTCTCCTCTGGATACCCATCCCATAAATTCTCCTCTCGGAAGGGCAGCGGTGTAAATTTCGGATAAGCACACACGGTGCCAATCGCCACGAACTTACTCAGGTTGCGTTTCCAGGCTTCGTGCATCAACTGCACTCCCATCATCAAATTAATATAAAAGAAATCTGCTGGGCGAGCCCGGTTGGCACCAATCCCGCCTGCTAGTGCGGCAAGGTGGATCACAATCGTCTCTAAAGCGGACTTGTCTGCCAATGCGTCCGCGTACATGCGTTGGATTTCCGCGATCTCTACCAGGTTATACTGCTCAATCAGGGGTATAAAGATTTGGGCTGCGCCTCTTTCTTTTAGTTTCCGGATCACAAAAGAGCCCAGAAATCCCGCACCACCGGTAACAATGACACGCTTATTCTTCCAAAATGTTTCTGAATACGTATTATCCGCCATGAATGTTGCCTCCATCTTTCTTATCATTGAGATTGAGCGATACTTTAAGCCCATTCACCACCAACCCAGGCACATCCGCATCATCGACCACTTTGACACCCTGCTCCAGACAGGTAAGCCGGCAAATATCAGCAATATCTCCATCACCCTGGATTTGCACCCGATCGAAACCATTTTGCTTTACTTTGACCAACAGCTCTCCGACGCGCTGGCGCGTATTACGATAAAGCAGCATGGATTGATTGATGTAATCTACCGTGAGGTGGGCCCGGAAGGCAATCCCCTCCGGAGTAATAATATAACGCAGCTTGCGTCGTTCTGCACGCTTGACCTTAACATAGCCTTTGGCAATCAACCGCTTCAGTAAAAAGTTGACCGTTCCAACGGCTACTCCCAGGCGTGTTGCCAGAGAAGCCTGGGATACATCTGGATCATCGGCGATCTGTTCTAAGAGTGCCAGATTGCGTACGGGTTCGTGGGATTCATCCATTATTCAATATTCAATTATTGAATTATAACCAATGATTGCCTACGGTCAAGGATAAACCAGTCGGCAACGCGCTTCTTTCAGGCTTTTCCGAAACTTCCCACGATGCGCAGGATATCCAATCCTTCCGCATAAGGGACCTCAGCCAGAGCCCCATGCCGAATCAAAGTGGCGCGAATCACCTCGGGTGAGAAGTAATATTTGTCATTATAGGTTGTATATTGCGACAATGCAGCAATTTTCCGTTCGACATCTTTCTCTGTCACTTCTATAAGAAAGTGAGGGAAAAAACCGTAGCTGCTGCGTGTGACATCATAACCTAATACGGTAGTCCCACGGAAGGCACGCAAGACCTCCTCAGTTACCTGCACATGGTCCTGGTGAATATCCGAACGAGTATGCGTAAAGACGATCTCAGGTTGAAAATCTTTATTAAGCTGGTATAGATATTCTAAAATTTCCTGGCGATCTTGCGGGAAACGTCGGGTGACAAAATTTTCCAAGAGAACCCGATCGCGCGATAACCCTAGCTGAGCCATGCTGTTGTAGTGTTCTTCGACCAGGTTTTTTAAAGCAGGATTCTTCTGGTTGTCAGAGAGTGTTACACTCAAAATTTCAGTCTGACCGAGGATGTTGGAGATTAGCGCTCCACAGCCCAGCTCGATATCATCCGGGTGCGCGCCGATGAAACAAACCTTCTTTCCGTAAAAGAGCATGCTGGTCATATCGGGTTACTTTGTCGCCACAAAGCCGCCAACGACTTTGGTCATCACCAACTTGCCATCTCGTTCTAGCCGTTGCGCTGTAACACCAGCGATTTGAGTCATCACCCGTTCGAAATCGTCTTTACCCTCGAACAGACTCGTCCAAAGCTTGCGATCTTCGGACAATGAGGCGCGTGTATAAGCCAGGAAAGGCTCGATCTCTGTAAAAGTTAAGGGATTCTCGAATACGTGAACCGCAACACTAGAAAAGGTCGCCTGGATCGCCTCTAAGATCAGGCTGCCATATCGCGAGCTTCCCGGCATAGGAGGAATGGTTTTATGTGTAGCTTCAAGGATGATGTCATAGAAAAGGCGTTTATTTTCGGGCATCGGTCCAGTAGTGAATAAGCGGCCTCCCGGTTTTAACACTCGCTGCATTTCACGGATCGTAAAGGAGATATCCTCCGCGTAGTAAATCGTGAAGCACGCAGAGAGCAGATCGAACTGGTTGTCGTCGAAGGGGAAACGCTGGTTAAAATTCAGGTCGATGAACTTTACCCGACTGCCCTGCCGATCATTTTCCAGGCGAGCCTTCTCAAGCAATTCGGCCGACACATCTCCGCCGGTGATGTCTGCAGCGCCGTTTAGGGCTTTATAAAATACAAAGCACTGTTTGCCTGCTCCACAGCCTACATCCAAGATGCGGGAGTTTTTGGGCACCAGTAATAAATCCAGCATCCATTGGTCAATATCGCGGCCGCCAAACTTTTGATGGATATCGATGCGAGTGAGCAGATCACTGGTGGTTTCTTGATAGTTAATTTTCATGTGTTCCTCCTGTCAAGCGGCAGGTATTATACCATCTTCAATCTACCGAAGCTCGTAAACAGCGATAATTTTTGTCCCACGCACGTCCACTGAATAGAATTCATCTTGATAAGGATAATCATCTGGATGCCAACGAAAGTTACTGATAAAGTATTTTGCCTCTCCAAAATCGATCGTCAGGTATAGTCTTTCGCGTTGCTCAATGGAAAGGGCAGTATTCCTGTATATTTGCCCTGGGGGGGTAGCTACAACGGCTACAATTGGATTGGCAGTATCATGAGCCAGGATATAGTCGATGGCTTGCTTATAAGATAAGCCCCAATAATCCAGTTCAAACCTCTGTCGCAATGTGGCCGGATTTCCAGCGAAAAGGTTGAAATACACATTCTGGTATGGATGGAAGCGGATCATAAATCCAATGGGCTCGGCTAAACCCACACCCAGTACCAATAAATAGCAAAGGCGACCCCAGATTTTATGCCTAGTCTGTCGCCTCATCCATGCATACACCCCATATAAACCTCGAATAGCCATCAAAACTAATGCCGGATAAATAAAAAACATTTGCCGCCAACCATCGTACAACACCGAATGAAAAAGATAAATCGCTATGATTGGACCTATCAACCAGCCCGACACCAAAATCCAAGCCAACACATCTGGAAGCGAATAAGTCCGAGAAAGGATTTTTCCCCTAATCCCAAAAATAACCGCTTGAACCACTCTTGAAACCAATTCGAAAATCCCTAACAAAGCGCTAATCAAAACCAGGATTGGCGTTGTAATTCCAATCCACACTGGCAAGTAATGCCAGGGAAGCATCTGAGCTTCAAAATACTGACCCTGGTATAAAACGAGGGGGTAGAATGGATATTTACTCATCTCCCGAAAGGAGTTGATAAATTCGTGTACAGGATCATGCCATAGAATTGGCCAGAAAAATATAGTCAGAGAAGCTACTAAAACCAAATCAATTACAAATAGAATCAGATTACGTTTCCAGCGTTCCAAAGGTCCAAGTTTAGAGGGAAAAAATGAAAGGCTAGAAAGGGGAATGATCAAAACTCCTGCCACACGTGTACTGATTAGGATTGCGCAACTAACAGCATGTGTGATCAACACAAGACCAATAGACAGCCAACCATTGTTCCTATGAAGGGCATCGATTAATTTCAATGAAGCCCAGATAGCCAATATGAAAGCAACCATGAAAGGAATATCTTTAGAGTTATAAAACGCATCCGAAAAGATCCGTGGGCTGGCTACCAACATAACAGCTCCCAGCAATCCCCAGGCCGTTTTTTTGAACAATCTTTTCCCAATTAAATAAAAAAACCACACACCAATTAAAAAGATTCCATAAATCAATAGATGACGTATGTAAACCCTTTCAGGTCTTGGTAAAAGGAAAGACAACCACCAAAGAGGTAATTCAAAGAATGCGCCATAATAGCGATCCGTATCCGTTAATAGATCCGGATCATTTTTAAAGATGTAATTAAAATTTGATTGGGCAATGTCAAGTTGAACCACTTCATCCCAAGGAACTCCATAATCATGGTAGACCTTTATACCAATAATCAACAATATTGAGATGAGGATGATTGGTATTGACAGCCGCACGCCTTCACCTGCAGGGCGTCTCGCGAGGCACGTATAAGACAAGGTTCAATCCCTCAAATTCCTCAACTTTATGGTAGTAACACCGTACTGGTTCCCCTACTTCTTTCACCCAGGCATCGTTCTCCTCGCCAAAAGCATAAGCGCTGCCTTGATGGGTAGTGGGCTGCTCCCCGCTGACAATAGCTGCAAAGCGGATTTCTTTCAGATCAGTATGAAATTGATCCAGGTAAGGTCTGTTTCCTGACATAACCATTTCCATCAAGAAAAGCACCTCATAATCGGGTACCAGTGGAACATCTTTTACATAACCAAAGGTTAATAATTGACGTTGGTCTATGAACAATATTTTTCCACCCGCCTGTACAATGGGATCAAGGCTTTCATTCAACAAAGCCAGGCCCTTTTCAGCAGATTCAAAATTCCAAACTGGCGGTCTACCGCCTGACGTGATTGCAAAGAATACAGGAATAGCAACGGCAAAGTAAACCAGGACTTTAAACGGCTTAAATGATCCAGAGACGCTTTCCACCTCTTTTCCATATTGTTCATAATAGAAATGGCTTCCCACAATCAGCAGGAGGACCAGGAACGCGTCCATATTATGCAAGTTGCTTCCACCGCCAATCTTCACGCTCACAATGACACCCACGACAAAGAGTACCGCCAGGGCAGCCCAAATTCCTGCCTGGCGCAGCCAATGTACCTGGCGCCTGGCAAGCCACATACGGACGATTAAGATCAGCAGCAGGGGCAGCAACACCCACACCAAATTGTTTAAAATGCCGCCGGGGTAAGTGGGGCTGGGATATAAACGATACCAGAGCAAATCGGAGGTGAAACTGGAACCGAATTGGCCGGGTGGATTTCCAGACCAGAGGATATATACACGCTGCGATATAAAAGCCATCCCTGTACCCAAGAAACCCCACACTGCCGGGGTCCATGCATAGCTCCACAAGGACTTCTTCTCAACCGGGACTTCGATCAGATACAATACCGCCGCCAAAATCCCAGGAACTGGGAACCAGTTCACCCGGCTGATACCTGCCCAAACTGAGGCTGCCAAAACCACCAGCAGCGAACGCCAGAACTGGCGGGGTCTAACCCCCCACAGCACCAGGATCACCATGACCAGCAGGTGATAATACACCGGTCCCTGGAACAAGAATAAGAAAGCCCAGAGAGCGAATACCCAACCTGACTTTATCCGGCGCCCCAGCACAAATCCTGCGCCCAGGGTCACACTAATCCAGAGAAAAACCTGCCAGAGGCGGTGGAACCAGATAGGTAAATCCTGAATCAGAAACGGAATTGCCTGCATCAAATACCGGCTGGGATGCAGCACGCTGGGCGGAACGTGCAAGTGGTACAAGCGCTCCGAGAAAAATAGAGAGGCATAATAGTATCGGCTGGCTTCTGACCAGCTAAGGGACAAAGGAAATGTAGAAATATCCGGGATAAAAGTAGCTGCCTTATAAAAAGCTGCATAACTCAAAATTACAACCAGTGAAGCAGGGAACCATTGCTGCTTTCGAAAACGAACCAGCAATCCAGTGATGGTAATAATCATCACCATGAATACCACGCCACGCCGCCTGGGACCATCGATCAGGTTACCATATGGCCCTAACAGCAGCAAGGTGTAAAGTGCCGCCGGGATCATAAATACCAAACTGAAAAGGATTTTCCGTGTCCTCACTTCTCATCTCCAGCCAGCATTCCCGGGATAAAGACGGCACCCGGCAAGCTGGCAAACATCGGAAGGATACGCATAAACAGAGCAATGGTTAGACCGCTGGCGGTCGTGATTCCGCCAAAAGTAGTGAAGAAAAAAGTCATCGACAGCTCTTGCACTCCCAGGCCATTGACTGAGATAGGCAGCAAGGTGACGAAATACGTTAAAGCCCATAACCCAGCGATCCGCCAGAAGGACATCGTCTCTCCCAGGCTCGGCAGGAGTATCCAGATTGAGCCGAAAACACATACCATATGCACCCAGGTGAATGCCAGCGCTCCCAGCAGCGATTGTGGCTTTGATAGCCACAATTTTGACGCCTCGAACAGGCGTACAGAGGCGCGACCCAGGCGTTCTTTCAAGGCCTGCAACCATTGAGGATGCAAGACCGCCGTCCCGACGAGTAATCCCGCAGCATTCGTAAGGAACCTGATGGAACCATAGGTTGTCATCACTGATCTGGTCGCTTTCACTCCCCCTCTTCCCGAAAAACCCACCTTAAGTGCATGGACCAACTCCGGGAGGCTGAACAACAACGTTAATGCAGCCATTGCCATGCCAGCCATACCCACCAGCCTGTCAACAATAAGCGAAGCCAGGCTGACCGCCCGGTCATACCCCAGGCGGATTGCCCCTCCCAGGCGCACCACATCGCCGCCAATCGTAGTCGGGAGAAAGTTCGAAGCAAACAGACCCGCGAATGTAATCCGCAGTGTGTGCAGGAGGGAAATTTTCGTGCCAGCTGAACGTAAGAGGACATGCCATCGCCCAGTAACCGCACAACGAGAAACCAGCGTTAACCCCAGAGCTACCGCAAACCGCCAGAAAGGTACCTTGCTGAAAGCCGTCATGATCTCCCCCCATCCTTGCCGGCTGAGTAGATAAAGCAGCAATGCCAGCGCCAGCAGCGTGCCCGCCCAACGCAGAAAAAGTGGCAAGTTTTTCTCAGAAAACAGGCTGCTCCGGTTACTCATCAGGATTCGAGGTCTGCCTCTCTGCGGATTACACGCCGCACAGTGTAAGTCGGCTTATCTTGTGATTCATGGTATGTGCGCGCCAGCTGCTCAGCGATCAACCCCATCAGGATAGACTGGAAGCCCAGGCTGAACAGCATCACGCTCAAGGTGAGTAGCGGATTTCGATTCAAATGCAGTCCTGTAATGAATAACCGGTCAACAATTGCATAGAGCAATGTCAGCGCACTGATGCCCATCAAGACTATTCCCGCCCCCCCAAAGAGATAAATGGGTTTGGCAGCGTAGCTCAGCAGGAACTTGACCGTGAACAAATCCAGGACCACCTTGATCGTTCGCCCTAGCCCATATTTCGCCTTCCCGAATCGGCGGGCGTGGTGATGTACAGGCACCTCAACTATTTTGGCGCCCACCATGCGAGCGTACACAGGGATAAAGCGGTGCATTTCTCCATACAGGCGGAAGCCAGTCAATACCTCACGGCGATACGCTTTAAGCGTGCAGCCATAATCGTGCAGGTGAACGCCTGTCACCCAGGAGATCAAGCCATTCGCCAGGCGAGAAGGCAGCGTGCGTGTCAGGAAAGTATCCTGCCGGTTAATGCGCCAGCCGCTGACTACATCATAACCCTCGTTGATCTTTTCCAGCATCATCGGGATATCTGCTGGATCGTTCTGCAAGTCAGCATCCGACAATACAATTACATCTCCTGAGGAGTGGTCAATACCAGCAGCAATTGCAGCAGTTTGTCCAAAATTACGGCGCAATAACACCACCACCAAGTGTTCCGGATCTTTAACTGCCAGCCCTTCCAGCTCTGCCTGGCTGCCATCCGTGCTGCCATCATCCACCAAGACTGCTTCCCATTGGATTTCGAGTGGATCCAGCGCCTGATGGATCGCCTGGTACAGGTGCGGCAGGCTTTCTATCTCATTGTAAACAGGGATAATGACTGACAGGTTCATATTTACACTCTCAATTTTCTCTTCTTTCGATCCAGCAACCAGCCTCCAACCAGGATGAGACTACAAGCTATGAGTGTTAGAACGATCATGATCCAGATACTCAGGTGTGGAATAGCCGGGATATACCGGCTGATATACCACTCCAAAAAGGCCAGGACAAAAACGCCTTCAACGCCTAACCAGCGCCAAAGCCAGGGATCTCTCGTGCTCAACGCCCACCACAATGCCCAGGCAGCTAATAAAGCCTGGTAAGCTAAGAACATCGTCCGGTAGCGTGGATTATCCCACATATCACCGCCGGCATTGGCTGCCGCGATCAAGATCCAGGCAAAAACAGCCAGACTCAACCAGATGTGCACCGCTCGGCGAGGTAAAGTTCTGGTAGCAAATGTTACCACCAGTTGATAAATCAACAAGAGCACCAGCATATACCAGCCCAATGAGCGGATAATATTAAATACGCGCCAGAACCAAACCGCTGGATCGACAATGGTTGCCGGTAAGACCGGCTGCGCAAAGCCGTAAACTAAAATGATTGGCAGCATCCACTGTTTACCGGCGCCTTGCACCAATTTTTGGATCATACCCGACTGCCGCTCTACCAGGTAGGACTGAAAGCCAAAATTATTTTGCAGCCAATCTGTGAAAATCGTTAAAGGCTTCGCATACACCAGCGAGGGCAAATTCATCCAATTCCAGATCACCAGGACAGCCCCCAAAAGGCAAATGCCGGCGATGAAAACCAGTACTCTCCAATTAAGTCGCCGTCCATTCTCCAAGAGCAACCAGCCTATAGAAACAATGATCACTGCCAGTGCTACTGGTAATTGGAATAGAAACAGAATCAGGAAAGCCACCACGAACCCAATCCACCACAGACGCGTTTACTTGCGCACCTGTGTCAGGCTGTAGAGGGCAAGCGCGGTACAGGCTATCACAGAAGGCTCGCGCATATGCGCCGCCCCCAAAAACACACCCTCTGGATACAAGGCAAATATCCATGCAGCAGCTATTGGAATAAAAGATCCAGGTGAGCGCTTCCCATTCGACGGACCAGACCCATTTTCCCCTTCCAACCATTCTCGGGCAGCTTTCCATAGCCACAGGACTCCGGCTCCTGAAATCGCGGCACTTAAAATTAACACCAGCCAGGGTCGGTGAGAACCAAAGCCCAGGTAACGATACACTAAAGCGCTGAGCGCCAAAAAACCACCATATTGATCCCCGGAATACGTGCCCGAGAATGCCTCCAGCAGCGGACTTCCGGAGGCTGCCAGGCTCCAGGCTTGCTGATCTCGGACATAGGCATCTTTGTAAAGATAACCAGCTTGGGAAGCAGGATTATCCTGGTAGCCTGCTACAGGTAGGATCATCATAAACACGATCCCCAAACCTGCTCGTAGCACAAAAGCTGTTATCGCCGCAACTCCGGTTGCCCGGTCAGCTTGCACCATCTGCCAGACACTTGATATGATGAGGGTCGCTACCAGTAATACGATAGAATATCCCAGCCATCCCCCCACCCAGGATGCCTCCCTATCTATAAAAGCCAATAGTGCCCCCAACCCCAGGCTGATGGCTATTAATAAAAGAAGATAAAACCTGCGCAAAGAACTTTTCCTCTCTTTTTAGATCAGACTCTGGTTGAATTTTGAGACGCAGGTAAGAATCGAAAACCAAGCCACAGCCCCCATAATACCACCAACGATTGCAGGGGGATCAAAAAGCGTGGGTTATCGCCGTGATCCAGGAAAGCTTGTAATATCGAGGTGCTCCAGATTATCCCGCAAAGATACCACAAGAGCGGTGGAAGGTGTAAGGTTTTTCGAAACGGAGACCATATTGCAGCTAATGTGGTGAGTAGGAAAACGATGTTGCAACCCCACAGAAGTACGCGTTCAATGAAGATTAATACATTGATCACAGGAACCAGACCACTCAATTGGAAAGAATCGGGGGACCAATAAACAGGAGCGCGCCAGAACAGCCACCATCCTTTCATAACATTTTGCAGGAAAAGATCCGGATGATTACGGATAAGATCCAAGGAAATTTTGCCCACCAGGCGGGAAAGATCATAGAAACCGAGACCCGAAACTTCCATCATCTCAGGGATCGCCTTCCAGATTACATTGGTTTGTGTGCCCGATTCATCAATCTTTTCGTCCCGATACCTGATATAGGTATCGCGGATAGCAGCATATTGATCGGGGGCAAGCTCAAAAAAAGTGCCTGTATTCTGGATCAAGCGAAAGCCACTGATCGTCTCTAATCCCCACTGGTTGTAATAGACGCGGATGAAACCGACCCACAGGCCGACGACCAAAGAAAACGGGATCACATAGGCAAGCAGAGCCGGATAAGTGCTTCTCAACCTGGAAATAAACGAACCCCAGAAAGTACGAAGATGCTCTCTTTCGGGGGCAAAAGAGGAAGGACTCGGATCAGACAAAGCAGGCTTCCCAACCCAATAGAACCATATCCAGATCAATGTCCAAAAAGGCAGCAAGATAAAGTAACCGCGCGTTAAGATCGCCAGCCCAGAGAGAAGACCCAACAAGCCTGCTAACCAAATTCCACGTGCTTGCGCGAAACAGTACCCGTACAACCAACTCGCGATCGTCAGGGTGACCAGGAAGGTAGCCAATGTTTCTGAAAGCAGGCTGGACTCGAAGAACAATTGGCCCAGGTTCAATGTATGAGCCAGAGCAGACAAGAATGCCAATTGCTGCCTTTTCTTTCTCTCCAGGCTTGCCCCCAACTGCCAACCCAGAAAATACATTAATAAAGTGATGAGTACGCCCATGCCCATCTGAACCAACCAAGCATTTTGATCTGTCCTCAAAACAGCCAGGAAAGTTGGATATCCTGGGGTACGCGAACCATCATAGTTGATCCAACCCTGCAAGATTTGCTCAGCTAAACGATGGTAAGTCTTGGTGTCGCTATAGGAAATTGGCGCATAAAAAAAGTAAAGTGCCAGGCGTAGCATCAGAGAGATTGCCAACACAATCCCCAGAGACCAGTGTTCAGAGACCCAGGCTTTTAACTGAGGAAAATCTACAGGATGAGACTCGGTCGCCATTCTATGGAAATCCTGCCAGGGCATTCTGAGCGCGTTTGAGCCATGTGTAAGCCTGGGCATCTTTCTGGGCTTGAACTCTCAGCCTGGTCCTGTGCTCTGGTTCTTTGATCAAAGCTTCCAGCGCGCTTGCCCAACTTTCAACATCTTCAGGGGTACAAAAAACACAGTTTGCGTCGTTCAGCACCTCATGCAAGACTGGCAGGTCGCTCGATAAAATAGCCCTGCCACAAGCCATGTACTCAAACATTTTCATCGGACTGCAATACTCAGCCGAATTTCCTCCGCTGCTGCCGGTGATCACGCGTTCATACGGCATAAGCAGAATATCGGCAGCAGCCTGGTAACTGGGCAGGCTCAGGTTCTCGACAAAGCCTGTCAAAACCACGTTGGTGACACGTTCCTGGTCCAGCCGCTCCTTCCAGGCTCGCTCATCAGCCTGGCGACCCCCCACCCACAAGAACTGCACAGAAGGGAAGCGCTTTGCCAGCTCAAACAGCAAGCCCATGCCCCGCCCCGCGTACAAGTGTCCGGTATAGCCCACCGTAAGCGCTTCACGCAGTCCCAAACTGGCTCGCGCCACTGCTGGCTCTGGCAAGGCCTGGTAACGCTCAAGATCAACACCATTAGGAGAGATCACGACCTCTCCATCGCGAGTTGGTTTAGCATCCTTGCGCAACAGCAGCGCTGCCAGGGCCCGCGTAATAGGAAGAAAACGCCTCTTGCCCGGCATCCTACGTAACAGCCAGAATAAACCTGGTCCAAGCTTGCCCTCAGGCGGTCCGTGTAGCTCCAAAGCGACTGGCACATGCATGCTAAGACCGAACACTGCCGCTTGAAGGGGCCAGGCATAGATTAGATCTGCTTTCGTGGCTTTTGCTCGCAGGACCGCCTTAAGCGAAAAATCATACCGGCGGAATTGCATTCGCGCTGGAATCATCTCAACTTCGAAACGGGTTTGCAGTCCATAGAAAGAGGCTAACCGTTCCCAGGAGTGAGATTCATCTTGATCAAGGTCCTGTGCAGCTTTCGAGTTTATTTCCTTATTCTCGTCTTCTATCGAGGGCACCCACAGACGCACCTCATGCCCCAGCTGCGCCAATGCCTGGCAAGCTTTCATTACCTGAATGCTGTTGGCAGTCGAGGCGGGAACAAGTGAGGCAGAAATGCAAGCAATGCGCATTTTTACTGAACCGTAATCTCTGCCCGGCTTTCTGCAGGTTGAAGCTCTCGCAGCCCGCGCCAGACGTTCGCAAGGACAGTCGTGACCAGATATCCGGATAAAAGGGCAGCTTCAGACAGGTAACCCCATAAGGGTAGCAGTGCCAAAGTTAAGATCGTTTTCACCAAACCCACCCAGGCGGATAATTTGAGCGGATACCCCGGCATACCCAGGGCTAACAATAAAGGCCGGTTCCAATTCAAGATGTTGGCGCAGCCGTATCCGATCAAAAGGATCAGCACGGCAGGAAAAGACAATGTAAAGTCTTTGCCATACAACAAGGGAATCAACCAATAGCCGAACAGCGCCAGGAAACCACCGGCTGCCACGGTCCAGCTTCCCGTGATCAAAGTGACCCTTTTCAACAGACGTCGTGTGAGAGCGTGCTCCTTTTGGGCAACCGTCCGGGAGATTTCCGAATAGGTGGTCGTGATGAAGGGCTCAACCGGCAACATTACCAGGTTGATCACTCCCAGGGCGATTTTAAAATAACCCGCCTCGGTGGGAGAACG
>Ga0153915_10003942_pt1 | contig 13638 bp, 10 predicted proteins | sample Opewatmetagenome_2_FD_107003 | JGI IMG/M metagenome (GOLD analysis project Ga0153915, IMG submission 107003) | Freshwater wetland microbial communities from Ohio, USA - Open water 3 Core 3 Depth 3 metaG | ecosystem: Environmental > Aquatic > Freshwater > Wetlands | place: USA: Ohio, Lake Erie... | reverse complement strand
TGCCGGCACGCCTTCGAATCGACCATCGCATCGGGTTTCGAGCTGCGTTGTTCCAAACGCTCCCATAGTCGCGAGAAATCCGGGTGCGGCGTGATGAGGATATCGCAGGGCGTCGTGTCGAGAAACGAGTAGCTTTTCTCGAAGTCATCAAGAGCGTTCGGATATTCCTTGCTCTTGGTGAACTGGAAGTTGTCGGCGGAAACTGGTGTCAGGCTGTCGGCGTACACCATGTTCAGGCAGCGGCTGCTCTCGCACGAGCGCCAAGTCCAACTTGTACCGCCGGGCGTATGGCCCGGGGTGAGATGCGCCGTGACGGTGACCGCACCGGCGCTGAGCGTTTCACGATCTTTGAACGTCTGCACCTGCGAGATAGGTGCGATGGGCATGGTGACACCAAACTGCGGATCGTCGCGCGGCACGGCTCCTTTCTTCATCACGTCAGCCGTCCATTTGCTCGCGGCAACGCGGGCACCCGATAGCTTCTGCAGTTCGGCAATGCCACCGGCGTGATCGAAGTGGACGTGCGAGTTGACGATGAGCTTCACGTCTTCAATGCGAAAGCCCAGCGCCTTGATATTCGCGACAATCTGCGGCACCGATTCCGGCAACGCGCCATCGATCAGGACGTGGCCGGCCGTGGAAGCAATCAGAATCGAGCCCAGGCCATGAGTGCCGACGTAGTAGGTGTTGCCGTAGATCTTGAACGGCTTCTGCGGCATGTTCCACGCCGGGCATTCGGCGCAAGATGACGGGCGCTCTTGCGCGAACAGTCCGGCAGTGGCTACAAATGAAGCAGCAACAAATAGGAGGCTGGCGCGCATTCCGCTATGGTAGCCCGAAGACGTGCAGCCTAGGTCCGGCGACGATGGCCACATACTGATTGCCGTCGACATCGGCCTGGAGAAGACTTCGACGCCGCGGCCGGTACGCTCGCGGTCTCTGCCGAGTTCCTCTGTGATGCCCAGCGGCACCGCTCAGGCAATGTCTCCGGTGTTGGCTTTCACGGCGATCAACCGGCCCCAAGGCGGTTTGTTGCAGGGCCATTGAATGGTACGGCCATCGGCCTGCTTCAGCATCCGCTAATTAGTCACCGCGAGGATAGCAGCCCAGCACCTTCACCATATCGGCAACCTCCCGCAGATGGCCAAGCGCCTTCTGTGATACCGGGTCGTCGACATGGCCGAGGAAATCCAAATAGAAGATGTATTCCCAACGCCTGCCCTTGAACGGCCTCGATTCAATCTTGAAGAGGCTGATATCGCGCAGAGCAAAGGCAGCCATGGCGCGGAACAGAGCGCCCGGCGTGTTCTTGGTTGTGAACACAAGTGACGTTTTCCAGCCGCGCACTGAACCAGGCCTGGACTTGATGGCTTTCGGCGTTTCCGGATTAGCTTTGGGCCGCAGCAGGAAGAAGCGCGTGAAATTCTGCCGGTCATCCTCAATGGATTTCTTCAGAATGTGGCAGCCATATTGTTCAGCGGCAAGAGCGCTCGCAATAGCCGCGGCACCTTCCGGCCGCTCGTCGACAAGCATCTTCACACTACCGGCCGTATCGTAATGGCTGACGCGCGCCACCTGCGGATTCTGCCGGAAAAAGTCGTGACACTGATTGAGCGCCACGGGATGCGAATAAACGCGCTTCACGTCACTGAAGCGCACGCCGGGCAATGCGATCAGGTTGTGCACAATGCGGACGCTGGTCTCGGCCACAATCGGCAGGCCGAAGTTCATCACATGGTCGTAATTCTCGTGCACACTGCCATGGAGCGTGTTCTCGATTGGGATCATGGCGCCGGTGACTTTGCCCGCGGCGAGCGCGCGGAAGGCTTGCTCGAAGGTGGGAAAGGGCCGGGCCACGGCGCTATCGCCGAACATCTGCCGAATGGCCATCTGGCTGAAGGCGCCGAGTTCGCCCTGGAAGGCTATCTGTTCCTTAGTCTTTTTCGTCATCCGACTCCTTCCAAGGCGTCGATCCAGCCTTGGGATCCCAACGGGCAGCGCCAGGCGCAGGGAAGCCAATGAGATCGAGCACCCGGTCGACGCTATGGTCGACCAGATCCATTATTGTCTTTGGACCATGATAGAACCCCGGGATGGGCGGGCAGATGATGGCGCCCATCTCCGCCAGCGCCGTCATAGCGCGAAGGTGGCCGAGATGAAACGGCGTCTCACGCACCATCAGGATGAGCTTCCGGCGCTCCTTGAGCGTTACATCCGCGGCCCGGACCACCAGATTCGACGAAATGCCATGGGCAATCGCCGACATGGTGTGGATGGAACAGGGCGCCACCACCATTGCATCAATAGGATAGGAACCGCTGGCGATGCTCGCGCCGATGTCTTCCGGCGAGTGCCAGTGGTGGGCCAGGGCACGAATATCGGCCGCGCGTTTCCCCGTTTCCAGGTAGAGCGTGCGTTCGCCACCCCGGCTTAGCACGAGATGCGTTTCCACTTCGGGCCGGCTGGCGAGCTTTTCTAAGAAACGCAAACCGTAAATGGATCCGCTGGCGCCCGTAATCGCGGTCACGATTCTAAAACAATGGGTTAGACTCAAAGTTAGTTCCGATTCCAGAACAAAACTACCTAACGGTACTTGCTCCGGGCCAACCGCATATGGGTATAATGCAAATCGACCGTACTACTAATTATGACTGCCCCGCATGCCCGTCTCAGCTTGACGAGTCGGGCGTCCGCTGACCCGAATCCTAGCATGGATGAGCCGGGCCAAAAACTCAAGCGAATCCGGGAGCGGCTGAACCTGCGCTATCGAGACGTGGAGGAAGCTAGCCTGCGCATTGCCGAAATCCGGGGCAGCGACGAATTCGCCATTGTTTTGAGCCGTCTGGCGGACATCGAAAACAAGGGCACCGTCCCCACAATTTTCCGCCTCTATTCGCTGTGTGCCATCTATCGATTGGATCCCGTGGAAGTACTCGATTGGTATGGCGTTGACTTATCGGCACTTGCGGCCGATGCCGCCGAGCTGGGACTCGAAAAAACGCATTTGGTCGGCTTCGGCCCCGGGCATTTCGGCTCGGCGTTGCTGCCGCTCGCTCTGGACCCGGGTATCGACCTGAGCAAGACAACGTATCTCAGCCGCATGATCCAGCGGTGGGGTACGTTGCCGCTGATGCTGCTCAACCGGCTGAATCCGGAAAATTACCGCTACGCGCTCGTCGGCACTGAAGACTGGTCCATGCATCCCATCATCCAGCCCGGAGCCTTGGTCGTAATCGACGAATCCAGGCGCAAGATCACGTCGGGTACCTGGACCACGGAATTCGAGCGGCCCATCTACTTCCTGGAACACCGCAATGGCTACGTCCTCGGCTGGTGCAACCTGGAAGAGGGCCGCCTCATCCAGTTCCCGCACCCTTCTTCGCAAATGGCACCGCAGGTGTTTGATTATCCGGAAGCAATTGATGTTGTCGGCCAGGTTACTGCGGTCGCGATGCAGTTCGCCCCAGCGAAGGCGCCTCGGCAGAAGTCTTAAGCACCTGCAGCAGGGCTTCCAGGTCCATCAAGTACAAGTCACGCTGTGCGACCGTCGCCGACAGCGGAATCATGCTCTTGTAGGTTGCCAGCTGCGTCCAGGCGTTCAGCACCGTCTTCAAGTCGCCGCCAATCGACGATAAATACAACCCCAAATCGCTTTGCTGGTGAGCCAAATCGTAGTTCAACCAGTCCGCAAACGCCGATTCATGGCTTTCGAGTAGTGTTCGGTGCGTCTTGTCGGCGCCGTAGAGTTGAGCCAAGCCATGATGCTCATAGCGGCCAGTATTGACGTTCCTCAATGAGGCTAGGTAGGCCAAACGGCCGAATAGGTACGGGATTTGAGACAGCGTGTGACGCCAAACATCGGCCGTCGCACCGCGCTCAAAACCCTGTACGTTCGCTTTAGCTCTCGCCATGAGGATTGTAAGCTCGCCGACAGTATAGCACGGCCCAGGAACGGCTTCAGCCTTATGCCTCCCCGGCGGGCGGTTTCCAAAATAAGAAAGAAATCAAAAGAAATGGCATTCTTCTTTTCTTAGCAAGTAAGCTCCTTCAGACGGTTGACGAAGACACTCATTTCATACGTTTTCGCAGAACACCAATCTGAAGGAGATCCCGATGCTGAAGAACCTGTTGCTGTCCGCCCCCTTGGCCCTTGCTCTGACTGCCCCCTTGAGCCAGGCGGCAAGCTATATGCCCATTCCCGAATGCGATCCCTGCGTGGCGAACAACTATATGCCGATTCCGGAATGCGATCCCTGCGTGGTCAATAACTACATGCCGATCCCGGAATGCGATCCCTGCATCGCGCAGAACTAGGCGCGAGACCGCGCCGAAGGCGGGCGTGAGGTACGCCATCCGCGGTACACTGCCAAAAAGGCGCGTGGATGCCTCATTCCTTACTTGATTGGTTGAGAATTGCCGACACCCTAGGGCTCGCACTGGTAGCAGTGCGGCTCTTGGTGGGCGGCCTATTTCGAGTCTATCCGGCGTTTTGCGCTCACGCAATTCTCGAGTCGGTCATCGCCGGGGCGAGCTTTGCCATTCCCACGGCTAGCTTGCTCTATGCGCGGCTGTTCATGATGGCTTCCCCACTCCGGTGGGCGCTGTGGGTGGCCATTGCCTGGGAAATGTACAACACCGCGCTTCGTCCTTATAAGCCCTTCCTTACGGCGGGCCGGTGGGTTCTCAAGGTGGGCTTCCTGGCCGCACTAATCCCCATTGCTTTCACCATCTCTTCCGATTTTTCCCACGTTGGCCCGGCGCTGAAATTGCTCCCCATTATCTTCCTGGCCGAACGGACCCTTACTGCGGTGCTCGCCGTGCTCATCCTGGCGCTCTGCGCTTTTCTTGCCTGGTTTCTCATCCCTACCCGCCGTAACTGCGCCTACATTTGTATGGGCTTCGGCCTGATCTTTGCCGCCCGTTCTGCGGCATTTTCTGTAAGAAATGCCGTCGGACCCAAGGCCGCACAGATGACGAATACGGCTACGCTTGCCACGAGTGCGGCGGTGTTTCTGATATGGGCCTTTTTATTGAACCGCACGGGAGAACAAAAGACGGCTTTCGTGGGGAGAAGACCTAGCACGGGTGAGGCCGAGGTGGCCATTCGCCGCCTGCACGAGCTCAGCGGCCCTTTGCGAGGGACTCCGCCGCCACGCAGCCCGGGCGCAAAAACGTAAAAAACACCACACTCACGGAAAATTTGGATTAATTTTCTGGTAATTCTATAAAATAAATTTGATAAAGAAATCGAAAATCGATAACTTAGAAATGCAATGAGTGGACAAGAGACCTGGTTCGTCGCTGCCGTCGCGGTCACTGCTTTCGTGGGCACGCTCGCTTTTTTCGTGCGAAGGTTGCTTGCCGGCCAATCGGACGCCGTGTCGGCCAATGCCCGCGTTGCGGCCGATTACTACAAGCCGATGGCCCGCCTGCTAGCCGAAGACGAGTTCGAGCGCCTCACCAGCCTGGGTTTAACCCGCCGCCAGGTAGAACATTTGCGAGCGTCGCGGCGCAGAGTTTTCCGGCAGTACTTGGAGGGACTCCAGGGGGATTTCCGGGCACTTCATCGAGAAGCCCGCATGCTTTTGCGTGATTCAACGGAGGACCGGCCGGATCTAGCCGCCGAACTCGTGAAGCAGTATGCGGTGTTCCAGTACAGCGTGGCGCTCGCCCACGGCCGCCTCGCGGCCCACAGCCTCGGCCTGCAGCCAGTGGACACGAAGGGCCTGCTTGAATCCGTGCGATGGATGCATCAGCAAGTGGAGTTGCTCCGCACGCCGGCACTTAGCGCGAGCTAAGAACTACCGGTTTCCTTGCCCTAGTTCCGGTTTCCCAGCCCTAGTTGAGATAGTACGTGCGGTAAAGCGTATCGCGCTGTTTGGGGACAAAGCCCGCATCGCGGATCATCCGGCGCAGATCCTCTTCCGAGGCTTGATAACGCGCCCCGGCCTGCGACACGACGTTTTCCTCGATCATGATGCTACCGACGTCATTGCCGCCAAACCGCAAGCCGACCTGGCAGGTCTTCAAGCCCTGCGTCACCCAACTCGTTTGGATGTTGACGATATTCGGCAGGTAAAGGCGAGAAATGGCGAGCGCCTTCAAGAATTCCACGGCCGTGGCTTCTTCCTTCACATAGCGCCCGAGCGACGTGCCCTGCCGCTGGAATGGCCAAGGAATAAAGGCGGTAAATCCGCCGGTTTCTTCCTGCAGGCGGCGGATATGTTCGAGGTGGTTGACGCGCTGCTCAATGGTCTCGCCGCAGCCAAACATCATGGTCGCCGTGGTCCGCATGCCCATTTTGTGGGCTACGCGATGCACCTCAAGCCACTCGTCGGTTCGGCATTTTAAGCGCGCAATACGCTTGCGGGCTTCGTCATCAAGGATTTCCGCACCGGCGCCGGGAATGGAATCGAGACCGGCGTCGCGAAGCCGCGCCAACGTATCGTAGAGTGAAAGCCCGCTGATTTCCGCAATGTTCAGCACTTCGGGCGCCGACAGGCAATGCAGCCAAACGTCTGGGAATTTCGCTTTGATTCCCCGCAGCATTTCTTCGTACCATTCAATTTTCAAGTCCGGATGCAGCCCGCCTTGCATCAAGACGCCTGTACCGCCCAGATCCACCGTCTCCTGAATCTTCTGGTGAATCACCTCCATCGGGTGAACGTAGCCTTCGGTGTGGCCCATGGGCCGGTAGAAGTTGCAGAAGGTGCAGTATTCGGTACAGAAATTGGTGTAGTTGATGTTGCGGTCGATGATGTAGCTGACAATGCCTTCCGGATGCAGTTTGCGGCGCAGCGCGTCGGCTTCCATGCCGAGTCCGATCAGGTCGTCGGTGGCAAACAGGTCGATGGCTTGTTGCTTGGTCATCATAGGGAGAACCGCCTTGAATTCTTATTGGCCGACCGGCTGCGGTGAATGCTCAATTTCGCCGGCATAGGTTAGGAATCGATCCAGACCCCGTTGCTCTTCGGGGCCAATCTTGTATTGGATATAACGCGTGAAGTAGTCGCGCACCAAGCCCGCATCAAAGCCCAACCGCGCCGACTCCTGCGCAATCATGTCGTCCAAATGCGCAAACCCGTAGTCGAGCGAGGCGCGAAAAGCCTCGGCAAGCCAAGGCCATTGCTGCGGCTTGGGGCCGGACCAGGTGGCAAAGACAAAGGGAAGACCGGTGGCATCCCACCAGGCCTGTCCTAAATCGAGGTACTGAGCGCCGAACTGTTCTTCAATGCGCGCCGGATCCAACCGAAGCGCCGCATCGCCAATCAGGAGTGCTGCATCGGCACGGTCCAACATCGGACCGGCTTCGGGCGTCATTGGCTGGATTTCAGGCTCAACGCCGAATTGACGCGCCAGAATCACGCGGGAAAGCAATACCGAGGTTCGCGAACCCGAGTCAGCCGCGAGCGTCCGCACCTGATCCCAAGGCTTTCGGGAGAGCAGGAAAATCATACGCACAGCGCCGTGACAGGCGATGCCGCAGCCCGGGACGGTGTCCCAACGGTTCCGCCAGACCTCGGCGACCGGGACGATACCAAGGTCAGCCTCGCCACGGGCAAGGCGGGCCGAACAAACCGACGGCACAGCTAAATCAAGTGAGAACAGGGGCCGCTGCTCGCCTTTTAGGATGCCCCAAATGAGGGGCACGGTATTCAGGTAGCTCACGGTGGCCAGGCGAACCGGACGTTCCATGGGTAAACCGATAGTTTAGCGTACCCGGAGTGAGCCAACAGGCAAAATGTTTATGTTAACCTTGGCCTAAAGCGGCAGTCCCGCGCATGCCGTGGAAGTCTGATCCACAAACTGCATGATTTTACGGAGATACCCTGCAATGAACTTGTACCCCATCTCTCAGTACGTCCGGTGTGCCCTGCTCCCGATGTGCTTACTGGGAGCGGCTTCCGGGGCGTGGGCCCAAGCGGTGATTCCCGGCAAGGTGCCGATGAACCTCACACCGACCCGGATTCTAGGACAGCCGCAGACCAAGCTGGTGAGCGGTGCGCCAAATCTGGTGGAAGGCCGCGAACTCAGTTCGCCAACCGATGTAGCGGTGGATACGACGAACAAGATGTTGTACGTGGCCGATACGGCGAACAACCGCGTATTGGGATGGAAACTGGCAACGCTCGCAACCGGCGCACCGGCCGACCTTGTGGTGGGCCAGAACGACCGTTACAGCACGCTGCAGGGCGGCCCGGGCACATCGCGAAACAGCGGGTTGCTCGCACCAACCTCGCTAGCGGTGGATGGCAACGGAAACTTGTATGTAGCCGACTCTGGCAATAACCGCATCCTGCGTTACCGGCAGCCCTTTATGACGGCGCCCGGCGATCCGGTACTGGCGGACTTCGCCATTGGGCAGACCTCGGTCTCAACCGGACGCTCGGCAAATGCCGGCGGCCTTTCGGCAACCAGCCTTTTCTTTTCCAGTAGCACAACGGTACTCACTACAGGCATTCGATTTGATAGCGACGGCAACCTCTGGGTGTGCGACGCGGGCAACGGACGCCTGCTGCGCTATCCGGCATCGTTATTGGCTGACGGCAAGCCGAGTGGCCCGGCTGCCGATCTCGTGATCGGGCAGAGCAGCTTCACGGTGTCGGTGACGCCTGTCGACGCGAAATCGAAGATCACGCTCCAGCAACCGGCCGCGCTCGCCTTCGATAATTCCGGGCGCCTGTTCGTGACCGATCTGGCCAACCGCGTTCTCGTCTTCGCGCAGCCGTTTTCCAACGGCATGTCGGCGCAGCGCATCATGGGGGCCACCAAGCCTCCGGCCCAAGGGCAACCCGCGCCAACCGTGGTGAATGAATACACTGTGGGAGCGCAGACCGCAGGCCAGGGCAACCTTGCGCCCACCGGCGTGTTCACTATTGGCAACATTCCTTTCGTCGTCGACCAATCGGCTAACCGCATCCTGCGCTTTCCGGCCTATGAGCAATGGCCGATCGAATCCGACAGCTTTTCCCCTGCCGCCGCGGCTGTCATCGGCCAAAGCTCGCTTCGACAGACCACGCCCTTAATCAATCGCGGCCTGCCGGATGCGGGGCCGGATCGGTTCGCGCTGCCCGGCGGCGCCGTCTCTGCAGGGGGCAAAGTGTATGTGGCAGACACCGGCAACAACCGCGTGCTGGTATTTAACGATCTGTCCACAGGCCCGATAAGCGGCGGTGCCAACGACTACCTGGCGACGCTCGTGCTGGGCCAGGTCGATTTCGCTTACAACGGACGCAATCTGGTGGAGGGCCGCGAGTTTTCCGGGCCCAACGGTGTAGCTGTTTATACGACGGCTGATGGAACGCCCCAGTTGTTTGTCGCCGACACAAACAACAACCGAATCCTGGGCTTCCGCGATGCGCGCAAGGTGAAGCCGGGCGACCAGGCCGATCTCGTTATTGGCCAGGTCGACTTCAGCCGGGTCCTGGTGAACAGCCCGCTCAACCTGCCCACCGATCGCAACTCGAAGAGCCTGTATGCACCCCGCGCCGTCGCCGTCGATAAGGCCGGCAACCTTTGGGTCGCCGATACCGGCAACGCCCGCGTGCTGCGCTATCCCCCACCGTTTTCTCCGACATTCGACGGTTCAGCCGATCTGGTGCTGGGCCAATCCGGCTTTACCGTGGCCGTAACCGACCCCAGCTCCCGCACCATGGCGGCGCCCGCCGGCTTGGCGTTCACCTTCGAAGGCTTGCTCACCGTGGCCGATGCCGCTCACAACCGGGTTCTCGTTTTCATCCCGCCGTTTACTAGCGGCATGGCCGCCAGCAAAGTGATCGGCCAGCCGAATTTTGTAACCACCGGCGCGGGGACCACGCTCGACAGCGACAAGTTCAACCAGCCGCGCGGCCTCGCCACCGATAGCGACGACCGCCTCTATGTGGCGGACTTCGGCAACAACCGCGTCCAGGTTTTCGGACGTGTGCCGCTGCTCAGCGATAATCCGGCTGCGGTGCTGACGCTCCGCACCAACCCGCCCATCGGCGTCGCCGTCAGTAAACTCACCGGCGAAGTTTGGGCGCTCGAACAATCCGGCGGCATGCGGCGCTTTCCCAAATTCGACACCTTGTTCGCCATCGGCGATCAGGCCGATTATCTGATCAATGCCGATACCGGCGGCGGCCTGGTGAGCAACGCGTTCCTATCGGCTACGTTCGATCAATTTAATAACCTATATACCGGCGAAGGCGCCAACCGCGTCAGCGTGTTTTATCCGAAAGTATCGGTCTGCAACGGCGCGAGCTTTGTTTCGCGCACGCTTGCCCCAGGCATCATCGCCAGCGCCACCACGGCGCCAGATCGCGGCTGCGAAGGCGGCGAAGATCTTGTCTATCAGTTCACCGACAAGACCCGCGTGTTCAATGAACTGGCCAACCCGCTGCCGCTGCCGCGAACGCTAGAAGACCTGCAGGTGCTCATCAATGGCACGCCCGCGCCGCTCTATTTCATTTCGCCGTTCCAGATTAACTTCCTGGTACCCAACAACGCGCCAACCACCGGGACGCTCGATTTGCAGATCTACCAGCCGTCAACAGGCCGCGTGATCGCTGCAAGCCAGGTACCGATGGCCACGGCTTCGCCGGGTCTGTTCACCACGTCATTTGAAAAGGGCACCGCCAATGCGCTCGCCCAGCGGCAGATCGCTGCCATCAATGAAGATGGCACCGTCAACAGCAAAACGAACCCGGTTCCTCCGGGCAAGTTCGTTTCGCTCTATGCCACAGGCGTTGGGTTCATTCCCAATGCCCCAGCCGACGGAGCCGTCGCAAGCGGCCTGCTGCCTTCGCCCGCACATCTGCGCGTAGCATTAGGCACCACCGTGGTCGAGCCGGGCCCGGATCTGCAATACAGCGGTTTGGCGCCGGGCCTGGTCAGCGTTTGGCAGATCAACGTCCGGGTACCGACCCTTACCGCGCCTGGCGCCGCAGTCATTGGCTTGTCGGTTGATGACATTACCGGCAACCCTCTTACGCGCGTGTTCGGTTTCAACACCTATATCTGGGTGAAGTAAGCGTTCGCTAGCTAGGGCAAGGTGACCGTCACGGCATTGCTGGCAATGCCCGACATGGTCATCTGCAGGTTCAGTGTTCCCGTCAGCCCGGCCGGCCGGCTCACATTCACCTGATACAAACCAGGAAAGGTGGGTGCCGGACCGCTGTAGAGAACATTCACTGGCTGCCCGCCAAGCGTCACCTGAGGCCGCACCGTCGTCTCATTGAAGCCCGACGCGGCCGGAGCGACAGCGCCCAGTCCGGTGGCGTAAATCTCAAGGTGCGTCGGGTAGATCAGCACCGCCCCCACGCCCGAGTTCTGAAAGATGCCGGGCTGCACGGAGAGAATCGGTACGCTGACAGAGGCCGTGTGCAGCGCGCCGCTCGTCACCACAACAGCGGTAGTTCCCGGTGAAAGCACGGGCGGAACCAGCAGATTGATCTGATTGTCGCTGACATAAAAAAGCTGCGCAGCAACGCCACCTATGGTGACGCTCACGCCGGCGAGTTGCGTTGGCAGAGGCGGCACGCCCTGCACACGCGCGCCCGCCGCCAGATTCGCACCGAAGATACTGCCAATCGCGCCCGGCACCAGGCCCAGCGCAAACGAGGCCGCATTCGCAATGCCCGCGGCTGAGGTGAACGGACGGCTGTCGGCCGTCGCCTGGGCCGAAGCGCCACCGCTGATCGCCGCCGAAAGGCGCTGACCCTGGCCGGCGCCCGGCGTCCACTGAAAGTCCACATAGCCGGAAGCATCCGAAAGCACCACGCCCGGCGTTATCGACCCCGTTGTGACCGTGGCGCGCACTGGCACACCTTCGTAGGAGAGCGTGTTGCCGTCGGTCACTTGGAAACGCACCGGCTTTGTCAGCGCCTGCCCAGGCGTGGCAATCTGCTGGTCGCCGGAAACCAGCGCCAGGCGCAAATTGGCGGCGGCGAGCACCTGCAGATAGGCCGTCGTGCCGCCATAGCTTGGGTCATCGGGTTCCACGCGAAGTTCGCCAACGCCAGCCTGAAGACCCCGCACGTCAAACTGCACGCTGCGGGCGCCCGCAGGAATGGCGACGCTCAGCGGAGCGGAAATATTTCCGCCGGCGGTCTGAATCGAGAAACTGAGCGGCGACATGGACGGCGCGCTTATTGCCAGCTTGGCCGTACGCGTGGCTCCTTCCACGACTCCGGCCGCCGGCCAAAAGGAAAGATCCGCGCTCTTGCGCAGCCTGGTCTCCATGGTGGCCCGGCTGCCCGTAGCGCCCATGAAATAGCTTTCAAACTGGCTCCGGAAGCTTTCGAGCTTTGCCATATCGGCCGCGGAAGGTTGGCCACCCGCGCTGGTGACGAGGATGAAGGCCATGCGAAAGCGGCGCGGAGAGACAGTGCTATCCGGCACGCGCGGGCCGTTCTGCGCGGCGATCAAGTCGTCAATGGAAACATCGCGCCGGACGCCATCGAAGCCCGTGTCCTTCTGCGGCAGCGCGCTGGGGCTGACTGTGGCGCCTGTCACATAGAAACTGGGCGGCGCTTCCTTGGGCATCGCGAAGCCCATCAAATAGAGGTCGAACGGCGAATATCCTTCCACGGTCCCCGTGGTCAGGAATCGCGGCGAGGTCCCCACTCCGTTATCGCGAATGCGGTTGCCCTGCAGCAGGGAGGCCTCGGAGTTGAAAGTAAAGGCCCAGTGCGCGCCGTCGGCCGTCAACATCGGCTTGCCACCCGTCGCCGGATCGATGACACTCGCATAGGCGAGAAAACGATGGCCTGTCTCGTGGCCGATGATGGAAAGCGGCGTGTCGCCCGTGCCGCCGCGGCGGGCCACCGGGCCGTTAGGATCAGTAGGATACTGAGACAGCTGCCCGAAATTCATCAGCGTCTGAAGGCGGCGCGGCGAGCCCGACTCACCGGCAAGATCAATCACCTCCTGGTTGATACCCGTCACCAGATTCCGGTAAGTGAGGGCGTAGGCGACGGCGCCTGCGTCAGCATCGATGTTCAGGTTGTTATAGACGGCCAAGTAATCGTAAGCATCCTCATGCGTCGCGTAGAAGCGCTGCGCTGCCAAGGTCATATCGATGCCCTGAACGGAACTGAAGCGTTCCACAACTGGGCCCGTGAAGTCGGCGGCGGAGGCATCGGTGAAGTTCACGAGCGTCACCGAGCCCTGGAGGCGGCCCGGCGCGATGCCGGCAATGCCGTCGGTGGTGACGACGGTGTCATAGGAGAACTCGATGCGGCCATTGGCAAACAACTTCACCTGAAAGGTTTGCGGCGGACCCGGAGCAAGGCTCTGATAGCGCGGCACCGCTACCCAACTGATGATGAAGCGGTCGCCCGAGAAGAGCGTGCGAACGCTGGCGCCACGCTGACTGGGATCCATATCGTGAAACAGAACGGCAATGCGCGGGGCCCCGGCCGTAACACGCGCCACCGTGCGCGCCTCGCTACTGATGTCACCCTCACCGAACGTAAGATTGCCATCAGAGTTCACATTGACGGACGTGTAAGTTCGCCCAAAGAAGGGGAACGCAAAGGGAATGGTGACTTGGCGCGTATCGTCGTCGCCCACCGACAGGTCGGTCCCCTGTGAAAGCGCAGGATCATAGCCGCCCGAGGCGCTCTCGTAACGATAGGTGGAAGCAGCCGCATTCTG
>Ga0153915_10003941_pt1 | contig 13640 bp, 11 predicted proteins | sample Opewatmetagenome_2_FD_107003 | JGI IMG/M metagenome (GOLD analysis project Ga0153915, IMG submission 107003) | Freshwater wetland microbial communities from Ohio, USA - Open water 3 Core 3 Depth 3 metaG | ecosystem: Environmental > Aquatic > Freshwater > Wetlands | place: USA: Ohio, Lake Erie... | reverse complement strand
TTGTAAAAGCGGGGCATCGGCGGCAAGATTAAATGTCATAGCGTCCTCAATGGTAATTAAAGGACAGACACAACACACTTACAAATAATTACTTGTCAATAAATTTATCATGCAATCGCCCTGTACTTGTTATAAATGCGATGTTATTGTTATATTAGCACGCAAGTAAACACCTAACGAGGTTATTAATGAGTGCCGTAGCACAAACACCTTCAATATCACCTTTTCAAAAAACCAATCCTCAACCCCTTGAAACCACCGGAAAAACAGGTGAACGTGGTGTGGTCGTTGTTGCTGCTTCAGAACAGAAGAGCAGACTGGATAAAATAGGGTTTATTTTCGCAGCCTCAACAGCAATCCTTGTAACCATTCTCGGTGGCGCTTTTTTATCCATTGCAGCACCAGTCGTATGCTCTGCAGCACTCATGAGCGCGACATCTTATATGGCGTTCTTTGGCATTGTTATCGGATCAATATTTGTTGTTGATGGGGCAAAAAGATTGTTATGGCTGTCTGATAAAGCTGCTGGTAATCTGTAAATTTGTGCAACAAGAAGACCAGTCTCTGATAACGTCTCGGACCCCATACGCCTTGTGCTGATGGGGCTTCATAGGCCATCTCGCATCTCCCCAGCAAAAAAGCTGCCCACCAACAGCAACTGTGTGCAATTTCAGTGCCAATAAAAGGCAATCATGCCTGGAATATGATGCGGCATCAATGAGCTTTCCGAACTATCTTGGAGCTTGGCCCTATTGATAACGCAGCCGTTTGAGAGCTCCTTACGGGCATTCCGTCAAATTGCAAGCATTGATCGACTTGCCTTTAGGCTTTTTGTCAAAGCATTGGAAAACGACCTTCAATGCCGGGAAAGCTGTTTCGCTCATGGACGACGATGCCAAATGTCCATTGCCAAAATCGCCTTCGATGATCATCTCGCCGGCATCTTGCTCCAGGCTTGCGCGCTGTTTAACAACGCGAGTCTGCGTTTCGGATTGAATCAAAAAATAGCGGTATCCGCCGCTAACCGCAATTTCTGCTGCACGAACGCGGGCCGCTTTCTTCGCCAAGTCCATCGTTATCTGATCATTCAAGATCACCACTACAGCGAATTGCCCAGGCTGCAACTTATACTCGATCATCTCGTCATCGACAAGGGGCTTCCAATCGCCTTTGCTGCAGCTTCCAAATAGCATCAATGTCGACAATAACAGAAAAGGAATCCTCATGGCCGTTCACCTTCGTGTTTCTCTCAAAAAAACAGAAAATAATTAAACTTTCAAGAGCTCTTCAAAAGAATTTAGAGAAAATCCGCGAAATATCGTGAAAAGTAATGAAAATGAAAAAACCAATTATCAGAACGACAAAAGGAATAATCAGCCGTTCCATGGTTTTGCCGCTTAAGCGTTTTTTAGTAATTGCTTCATAGAGAGAGAAGAAAATATGGCCGCCATCTAATACAGGAATTGGTAAAAGATTAATGATTCCCAGATTCAGGCTGATAAGGGCCATCCAATAGAAAACTTCTTTGATCCCCTCTTCCCAACTCTGATGGATCACTTGCACGATTCCAATCGGGCCGCTGATATATTTAGCGTTGACCGATCCAGAAAACAACCCCGCCAAGGTTCGCCAGGTGTCATCAAGGATTTCGACAAATTGCCGAATAGGAGAAGGATTATAAACCACAGCCCTGTCTTTGAAAACAAGGCCCAGAATCATGTCGCGGCGGGTCTGTTCCAGTTCTTTTAGCCGTTCTTGACGCTTTTGAGCATCACCTATAGATTCGATTTCTTTTTTCATCGCCGCAAATTGCTGGTCGCGCAATCGCTGGATTTCAGGAGAAACAGGAACTTCCATTGCCGGCTTCGGCACTACGGGCTTTAACAACACTAAATGGCCGGCATTGTCGACAAGATGGCCGGTTCCGATGCTGGAAACGATCGCGTTCAAATCTTGTAAATTGAGCAAAGACTCAAAATCTTGATCCGCCTGTTTCCAGGAAACTTTTTCGATAGCCAAAGGATCGCGCTGAACGATAAGCAAAACATGCCGTTCTTGAAGATGCTGCAATAGATCATAGGAGGAATGAACAGGCTGCCCATCAACTGCCAAAACCTGGTCGTCTTCCTGCAAAGGATTGAAATGGGCGCAGCGCTGGCAGCGTTCAAATGCTTTTTCCTGATCTTCGTGGACGATAAAATCCAGGCGTTGTTCGATTTGTCCTTTCGGCGACAGCAAATAGGGAATAAAATAGAGGTCCTGCAAACGGCCTTTGATTTGCGCTTCATGCTGCCAATCGTCCAGCTCAGCACGCTGAACCGGAGTCATCTTCAAATCATCAATATGAATCCGGGGAACTTTCGTCTGGAAAATATGATCTCCTCGGCGAATCGTCAAAAAAGCAGTCGATTCATTAATAACCGATTTCAACTGATTGAGAGAAAAGATCATTTCTCCATCGGCCCATAACAGGCGGTCGTTTTGCTCAATTCCGCTCGCGAACATGGGCGAGCCGCTTTCCAGGAAATTGCTTTGGCGATCAAAAATGAGATATTGAGCAGGTGTCAGAACGCCGATCGTCAAAAGATGGTCTTTCGTATGGACTGACGGGTTCTGATAGGTCTTGAGGGTGTAATCGAAATGAGTATGCCGTCCGGAAAGATAATCGATTTTATAGCCTTCGATGCGATTGACATCATCTTTCACAATTGCGGCGATCAACAAGTCTTTGATTCCATCGAACGGCCGGCTATCATACGTCTCAATGACATCTCCGGGCCGCACTCCTTTTTCATAAAGAGCCGATTTCGGATCGACCCAGCCAATCCGATGAGTGAATTCGGAAAAATTTTTATTTCGTCCGCCGCTCGACCATAAAAAGCAAAATACGGCCAAGGCAAAAACAATATTAACCAGAGGTCCCATGAGAGCGACGCGAATCCTCTGAATCGGGCGCTTGCTGTAAAAACCATTGAGGATTTCGTAAGGTTCGAGGCTTCCTTCTTTTTGCATGCCGGCGATTTTCACAAATCCGCCAAAGGGCAGCCATCCGATCTGCCAACGGACTCCATTCTTCTGCCAAGAATAGATCGGGCGTCCAAAACCAATCGAAAAAACCTCGACATTCATGCCTTCGCGCCGGGCAACCCAAAAATGGCCCAACTCATGGATGAACACAAGAATCCCCAACCCAATAATGGCGAGCAGGATATAGATAATATGCCCGAACATAGATCAACACTTCCTAGCTTTTTCTCTCGCTTCGCAATCGACTGCGAGAATCGATTCCAAGGTTAACACATCGACCGGCTGGTGGGAAGACATTAATTTTTCAAGTTTGGAAGCAATCTCTGTCCACCGGATCTCTCGAGCCAGGAATCGATTGACGAGCACCTCATTCGATGCATTGAGGAAAGCGGGATAGCTTCGGGCGGATCGCAAAGATTCTTCGGCTAACCTTAAACAAGGAAATTTTTTTCTATCGGGCTCTTCGAAAGTCAGCTGTGAATATTTCGAAAAATCAAAAGGAGGCAAAAGGCCTTTTTGACGTTGGGGATATGTCAAAGCATATTGAATCGGCAGCGCCATATCGGGCTGGCTCATTTGAGCTAAAAGAGATCCATCGCAATATTCCACCATACTATGAATGACTTGCTGAGGATGGATTACGGCATCAATCTCCACAGTATCAAAAAGCCAGCGGGCTTCGATCATCTCCAAACCCTTGTTCATTAAAGTAGATGAATCGATTGTAATTTTGGCTCCCATCCGATAATTAGGATGCGTTAAAGCCTGCTCGACAGTGATTGAACCGAGCGTTTCTTCGGAAAATGTCCGGAAAGGACCTCCCGACGCCGTAAGAATCAACCGCCGAACTGATTTTCTGTCATGGCCTTCCAAGCACTGGAACAATGCGCTATGTTCGCTATCGACCGGAAGCAAGCGCACATTTCTCTCTTTCGTGCGCCGCATGATCAGCTCGCCGGCGCAAACCAATATTTCTTTATTTGCCAAAGCAATCGACTTGCCGGCTTCAATCGCCAGGAGAGCGGGCTTCAAGCCATTATTTCCCGCCATCGCCAACACAACAAGATCAGAGCCGCCGTATATAGCCGCTTCGCATAAACCTTCTTCCCCCGCTGCAACATAAATATCCGGCAAGCGTTTCTGCAATTCAGATGCCTTAGCCAAGTCGCTGACAGCGACAATCGAAGGACGAAATTCCTTGGCCTGCGCTTCCAATAGATCGATATTGGATCGGGCGGCAAGAGCGACAACTTGGAATTCATTCGGCAAATGCCGCACAACGTTAAGAGTCGTTCGTCCGATTGATCCGGTACTGCCAAGCAGAGCAATTTTTTTCATTTTTATCGTAATTTAGGGAGAACATCTTACACTACTTCATAAAATATACCCAAAGAACTTGAAAAATCGGTTTTTCGGCTTGAGCGAAAGCTCCCTAGAACGCCGACCGCAGGCTTCGCAAGTTATACTGCGCCCGGTCCCAAATTCATTATTTCAGGCCGGGTTAGTAAATAAGCCAGCGCGATGCAGGCAAGTTTATAAATTATGGACTGTCTCTCAGACAAAAATCAATTTTTTATGTTGTTTGTCTATCCACTCAAAAAAGATCAAAACTTTTATTAGATCGGTTCGCAGAAATAACATTCACTCCAATGAATAGAATCGGTTTTCAGAAAAAAACGAAAAAAGAAGTTCTCATTTTCTTGCGTAAAATGAAGTTCATACATATAATCCCCATTTAATTATAAGACCGCCCACATAAAATTAGGGAGGCAAAAGCTCAATCGTTCAGATTTAAACAAGTGATTTGAAATATTAAGTTAGGTAGGAATCGTTATGACAGTTGCACAAAAAGAAGAACATGAAGTCAAAATGAAAAACTCAAACATTGAAGAATTAATTTCAAAAGCTATCCGCAAAATCGGAGGCCGTAAAGAAAGCGAACTGTGCAGATATCTTCCGATGAAAACGGGCGGATACATGCACCATTTCACTCTGCGTAAAATGAAAACAAAACAACCGCAAGATCTGGTAGCTATGATCGATCGGTTTGTAATGAATGCAGATAAACTCGTAGTCGTTCCTCCAAAACAACGCGCAGCTCGTGGATCCCGTAAACGTCGCGATCATATGAATTTCACCCGCAACCAACTGGAACGGATGCTCAATATCGCACGTCTTGCCGGAGACAAAGAAATTATTTCGATTTTGAGCCCAAGGAAATCATTGGCAACCTGCAAGCGAGAGCTGATTCAGTCTATCCGCCACAATAAAGTCGAACAAGACCTTTGGAACGGATACATCGAAGCTGTTAATGCTCAGCAGTTGTTGAACGAAATGACCGCTGCTCAAGTTTAATCTATTCTGCCCTCCAGCCCCCGGATCTCTATAATCTGCGGGGCATGGGCTTTTTTCGAATGCTGGAATTTTCAGACAGCCTCTAATACACCCAAACGAGCCAAGTTTTGAATTGCCCCCTTGTGTAGTTGAGTGGCAGCTTGTAAATACAATTTTTTGGCCTCTGCTAAATTACCTTCCATTTCTAAAAGACGAGCTAAATAACATTGAGCGTCAGTAGAACCTCGAGCTACAGCTCGTTCATACCAGGTTTTAGCTGTTACAAATCGTTTTTTCATTTCATAAATGCGGCCAAGATTAATAATAGCCGGGACAAAGCCCCCTAATGCTGCAATAGCATAACAATGTTCAGCCCCCTGCCAGCAGTTCTTCGCTTCGAAAAATAAGCCTAAATTACCTTGCGCCGCTAAATCGCCTGCATCAGCTCGAATAGTTAAAAATCTTTCATGCCCCATCGAATAAAGATCAACGTCCTCAGCAAAATGATTACAACAAACCGGCTGACAATTTGCCTGAAATTTATAAACATGCCGTTTTGACGATGAACAACTCCTCATCTCCCATTCATTGTGAAGAGGGCAATGCAACCAAACAGCAAACAGAAAAGAAAAATCTTCCATAGGAGCAAATACCGTTCGATTTGATAGATCAGCGATTCGCTGGGCCATATGCCTTCCGGATTCACAGCCAGAAATTAAAATTGTTGCATCGGGAGCCAACTTATCAAAATCATCAATTTCAACATCCGAAAACTCATATTCTTCTTCGGACAATATCAGTGAAAATTTTTCAGCATGTGCATTGAAAATTAATAAATCAACTTGATGTGGCGCTAATAAATCGATCGACTGCCGAATATCGTCCTTTGTTGAAATCATCAGACAAAATAATCGGTGCGTTTTTCCAACTGTGGAAAGAAAAAAATGCGTAGATGGTCCAACCAACACCCCGTTGCTATCACTTTCAGCAGTTAAGACTAAAGCGATTGGGGCACCTGGATTATGGTTACTCTTTAAGGTTAATTCTAAAAAGCAACCTGGATAACAACTAGACACCGACATCCACACCTTTTTGTTTTAAATTTACACCAATTGTAACAAACCGCGTTTTATAAATAAAGATTTTAATACGTTTAAAATCGTTATTATTAACAAATATCAACCAGCAAAACAACATTATAAATAAATAATTTAAAAATGAATTTTGATTCGCTAAGCTGAAAACGAGCTGTTTGAAGACATTTGGGGTCTGCAGAATATGCCACGCTCAATGAAAACAATAAAATTCTCGCAGGAAAGATGGCCTCTAAAAGCTCTTGAATTTTAATAATATTAATCTATTATAGATGCTGTTTCGTAAGAACCTATCATCAATATGATGTTTCGATCGATTTTTGGTAACTTTCCTAACTGGAAAAGCGTTCTTAAATCTGTGAAAAATTGTATGTTGCATGCATTAACTTGCACGCAGCAAGTCCCGCACATCCTACAACCTAGAATTTGGCGCGAAGCTCTTTGCATAGGCCAAATTTTAGGTTCTAGGGTGGGTGGGTTCAATATTGCGATGGGTTCAATATCAACAACGAGCTTGCTGCAAGCCAAAATCCGCTTTGCAACGGCTCTACAAATATTTTCGAGGTTTTAAACGATGTCGCAACCTGAGACGAAAGAATTCGGGAAATGGCGATCATTTTTTTGGCCCGTGCATACATTCGAGCTGAAGAAATTCATTCCCATGTTCCTGTTGTTTTTCTTTATCAATTTCAACTACACGATTTTGCGAGATACAAAAGACACTCTAATCGTAACAGCACCTGGTTCTGGCGCTGAAGCGATTCCCTTCCTGAAGGTATGGGGCGTTCTTCCATTCGCAATTATTTTCATGCTGGTCTATTCGAAGCTCAGCAACATCTTGAGCAAACAAAAACTGTTCACCTCAACAATCCTTTTCTTTGCCGCATATTTCATTTTCTTTGCGCTGGCGTTCTATCCCTTCCGGGAATCGCTTCACCCAACGGCATTTGCAGATCATATGCAGGCAGTGCTTCCGAAAGGACTGGGCGGGTTGATCGCCATCATACGCAACTGGACATACTCGACATTTTACATCATGGCCGAGCTGTGGGGCAGCGTTGCAATCTCTCTCTTGTTCTGGGGATTTGCTAACGACACCACAAAAGTTTCTGAATCCAAACGCTTCTATGCCCTTTTCGGCTTGGGCGCTAACCTGGCTATGTATCCATCGGGCTTTTTCGTGAAGAAATTCGCAAAACTCCGCGATGTACTTCCTTCAGGTGTCGATGCATGGGGCGTCACGTTGAATTACACGCTAACCGCCGTCGTCATCGCCTGCATTTGCGTAATCGCTGTCTATTGGTGGATCAATAATAAAGTTTTGACCGATCCCCGGTTCTTTGATCCCGGCGAAGTCAAAAAGAAAAAAGAAAAACCCAAGATGTCTCTGAAAGAAAGCTTCATGTTCTTGGGCAAATCTCCATACATCCTTTCCTTGGCGATTCTCGTAATCAGCTACGGTGTTTCGATCAACCTCGTAGAAGTTACCTGGAAAGGACAGTTGAAACTGCAGTATCCCAATGCAAATGATTATCAGAACTTCATGGGCACCTTCTCGATGCTGACAGCCACGCTCACCATCTTCATGATGCTGTTCGTTGGCGGCAACGTCGTCCGCCGTTTCGGCTGGGGCGTCGGCGCTTTGATTACGCCGGTTGTTCTGCTAGTCAGCGGTATTGGATTCTTCTCATGCGTCCTTTTCCGCGACTCGCTGTTAGGCATTATTGCTACATTGGGAACAAATCCATTGATGCTCGCAGTTATCTTTGGAGCATTCCAGAATATCATGAGCAAATCCTGCAAATACTCGCTGTTCGATCCGACGAAAGAGATGGCATACATTCCTCTCGATCAGGAATCGAAAGTCAAGGGTAAGGCAGCCATCGACGTCGTTGGCGCACGCTTCGGCAAAGCCGGAGGCTCTTTGATCCAGCAAGGCTTGCTTGTGATTTTTGGATCCTTAGGCGCGATTACGCCTTACATCGCTTTGATCCTGTTCGGCATTATCGCTGCCTGGATCGTAGCGGCCCGTGCATTGAGCGTTCGTTTTAACGCTCTCAACAATGCGCAGCAAGCTCCTGCAGAGCAAAAAACCGCTCCTGCAGCGACTTCTAACTAAATCAGGACTTTACGCCTGATTGTGCAGACCCATGGGGAGCAATCTCCATGGGTTTTTTATTGCAAGCCAATTGCAAAACTCAAACACAAGGCAAAAATGCCCTTTTGAGCGTTGAATAGATCAAGATGTATAGAAACTTTGACCGGCCCATACACGCCGATAATGGAACAAAATTCCGCGTCGTAAAGGAAGGTCCACAAGAGTTGAGCGCCGCAAGGAAACTATCCGAGCATCAGCGCACTGCACCCATGTGCCATCGACTTTAAGATAGGCATAATAATCAATTGCTTCTCCATCATCCAGTCTCTGCTCGATGAAAGCGTCCAGATCGTAGCATACAGCAGCTTGAGCAGAACAATATTGTTTATGCAATATATTGTCTGCCATTGACTGATGATATCGCGCCGCAATCAAAAGCTCAGGAGGAATAGTATCTCTCTCAAAAATATCAGTTAGGGAAAGTTCTTCTCTGCAATCCCAAAAAATATGCCAATCCACCAACCCGCTGCGATCCAAAGAAGCGAACGCAGAGTGCGAGATCATTGCGATCATCTCATAAAGATCGAATGTTTTGCCTTTTTGAAACAACTGCGGGAATTTACCTAATAAGCAACTAATAAGTTGATCGCAGCCTGCGCTCGAGACAGCACGTTTTTCTCTCATATCGCAAAAGTATCGATCGATGAATTCATTGAAAGGCCAAAAACTAGTACTTGTATAGGAAAAAATTTCCCTCAACACAGGGATGAAAAGCATAAATTGCATCAGCGGATTGATCCAAGAGTGAGATTGGCAGCGAATAATTCCAATCGGATAAAAATGGGATGGAACACGCTGCGGGTCGCGCTCCTGCTGCCGCGTGCAATACTGAAGCCCCTGTTCTTCCGGATTCGAGGTAGCAATGGCAACCCTGGGGGCTTCCGCTGAAGCCAATAACACCCCCTCTTTTACACCAGGCAAAGAGATGCGCGGCATAATCTTTTGAATTTTCACATCTGTTGGCTTACGCGGAGATTCCCGGCGGCTCCGGTTATTTTGTCTATTGTTCTGCGATTCGATTGGCTGTAATGGCAATATCACAGGCCGCCTCAACTGATTATTGAAGAATTTATTTACATGTCGTTAAGAAAATGTAAAGGATCGTGAGATTAAAAACAATTTTTTCAATCGATCCGTGAGAAGCTTCTTGCAAGGAGGCTTCTACATGGGTAGAATCGAGACATGTTTCAATATAACCGCAGATTTATTCGCAACTTTTCAATCATTGCTCATATCGATCATGGGAAATCAACCTTAGCCGATCGGCTGCTGGAACTGACCCATACCGTCGAGCCGCGGCAGATGCAAGAACAGTTTCTCGATAATATGGAATTGGAGCGTGAACGAGGCATCACGATCAAGGCTCGTCCCGTGACCATGCTCTATCAAGCCAAAGATGGCCATACATACCAGATCAATTTGATCGACACCCCGGGACATGTTGATTTCGCTTATGAAGTCTCACGATCCTTATCCGCTTGCGAGGGAGCGCTGCTGGTTGTCGATGCAGTCCAAGGCGTCCAAGCGCAAACGCTCGCAAATGTTCATCTTGCGATCGACCGTAACCTCGAAATTTTGCTCGTCATCAATAAAATTGATCTCCCCGCTGCTGATCCCGCTGGCGTCAAGCAGCAGATCGAAGATGTAATCGGACTCGACACTTCCAATGCTTTAAGCATTTCAGCAAAAACAGGATTAGGAGTTGCGGAGGTCCTCGAGCGTATTTTGACCGACATTCCTTCTCCGAAAGAACCAGCTGACAACTTTCTCAGAGCCCTTGTTTTTGACTCGCATTACGATCCCTACCGCGGCGTCATGGTTTACATTCGCGTCATGAGTGGCGAAATCTCCAAAAAATCGCTCATTCGTTTGATGGCAACCGGCAAAACGTTTGAAGTGAGCGAAGTCGGCATCTTTGCGCCGAATGAACGGTCTGTCGATGTTTTACGGCCTGGAGAAGTAGGTTATCTCACCGCTACGATAAAAAATCCCACCGATGTAAAAATCGGCGATACTATCACGCTGCATAAATTTCCCGCTCCTCAGGCGCTTCCCGGATTCAAAATTATTCGACCTGTCGTATTTGCCGGAATTTATCCAATCGATTCGTCTGATTTCGAAAATCTGCGCGATGCACTGTTGAAACTCCAGCTCAATGATTCCGCGCTCTATGTCGAACAGGAAAGCAGCCAAGCTCTTGGATTTGGATTCCGCTGCGGCTTTCTCGGACTTTTGCATTTGGAGATCGTTTTCGAACGCCTGACGCGGGAATTCGATCTCGATATTCTCACAACAGCTCCCAGCGTGATTTACCGCTTCACTCTGACAGATGGGAAAATCATCGAAATCGACAACCCCGCAAAATTTCCTGATCCAGCCCAAATCGATTTTGTCGAAGAGCCTTGGGTCGTTTGCCACATCATGGCTCCTTCAGAATATCTCGGAGCTCTTATGAATTTGGGGATGGAAAAACGAGGCGAGCTCCTCAAGACTGAAACAATGAGCGCATCGCGCCTCATGCTCACTTACCGTTTCCCCATGAATGAGACGATTACCGATTTTCATGATAAACTAAAATCAGTGACACGGGGTTACGGTTCATTCGATTACGAACTCGACACTTACGAAAAGGGCGATATCGTCAAGCTTGAGATCCGCGTGAACGAAGAGCCCGTCGATGCCTTTTCATGCCTCGTCCACCGCTCGAAAGCAGACGCCAAAGGTCGAGCTATCTGCGCTAAACTTAAAGAGGTCATTCCTCCGCAATTGTTCAAAGTTCCGATTCAGGCCGCTATCGGCGGAAAGATCATTGCCCGCGAAACGATCAGCGCAATCACTAAAAACGTAACGGCGAAATGCTACTGCGGAGATATTACGCGCAAACGCAAATTGTGGGAAAAGCAGAAGAAAGGCAAAAAGCGCATGAAAGAAATCGGAAAAGTCAATATCCCGCAAAGCGCTTTTATGGAAGTGCTGAAAGCAGAATCAAATGAATGACCGTGTAAAAGCCATTCGATGATTACGCATTCTACAACAATTCGAACCAGACGCCTCATCCTTCGTCCCTGGCGAGAAGAGGATTTAGAATCTTACGCCATGATGAATGCGGATTCGCGTGTCATGGAATACTTTCCGTCTACTCTGAGCCGTGAGGAAAGCAATAGGCAAGCTCATCTCATGATGAAAGAAATACCAGAGATTGGTTGGGGCTTTTGGGCTGTTGAAGTGCCAGATGTTGCTAATTTTATCGGATGGATCGGTTTAAGGAAGGTTGATTTTTCCGCTCACTTTACTCCGGCCATTGAAATCGGCTGGCGAATAGCCTTTGATTACTGGGGCCATGGTTATGCCATTGAAGGCGCACGAGCGTGTCTTCAATACGGCTTCGAAACACTCAAACTGAAAGAAATCGTCTCTTTCACAGCACTGACTAACAAGCGATCGCAACGTGTCATGCAGCAAATAGGAATGCACCATTCCCCAGCCGATGATTTTGATCATCCGAAATTATCGGTTGATTGCAAAGTCAGGCGACACGTTCTTTATCGCATGAAGCAAGATGAATGGAAACGATCATTCGCATCATGCAATATTAAAATCGGCGATATCCGTTTGCATACTGAATCATTTGGCAACAGCGCCGATCCAGCATGCTTGCTCATCGCAGGAGCCATGGCGCCAGGCAGGTTTTGGTCAGATACTTTTTGTTATGACCTTGCCAATCACGGTTTGTTTGTCATCCGTTACGATCATCGCGACATCGGTGATTCATCCGCGGTATGGCAAAAAAAGCCATATTCTTTGGCCGATCTTGCGAACGATGCCGTTGCTATTCTCGATGAATATGGAATCAATCAAGCCCATATTGTCGGCCATTCAATGGGCGGTCATATCTGTCAGCAAATAGCCATCGATCATCCAAAACGCATTTTGAGTATGGCGATCATCTCATCAGGTCCAATTGGCCCGACGATTGAAACCGATCGTCCGCTGACAGATGAAGAACAGAAAACTCTCGACAAAACGTGGGCCATCTTCTTATCCAAAAAAGATGAATCATCACTTAACAAACAGATTCAAGGATTTATGCCCGTCTGGCGGCATCTCAACGGATCGATTCCATTAGATGAAGAGATGGCAAATGCATACACTCGTGATTTATTGACACGGACAACGCATTCTATTCGCGAAGGCAATCCTCACGAACTACTTATGCAAAACCTCAAGATCGATCAACATCGCGGAATTCTGCAAAAAATCGATGTTCCAACTTTAGTAATCCATGGCGATAGTGATCCACTGGCTCTGCCGCGGGATGGATTAGCTATCGCCCACGCAATTCCAAATGCTAAGCTATTGATGATCCAGGGCATGGGTCATATGATTTTCAACAGAGATTTGGAGAAAAAAATAGCACAGAATTTATTGAAATATTTTCAAACGAATCGTTGATCAAGCTTTCATTAGCGTGGAATCAAAATTGCTGACATATAAGGAGATTCGTTCATACATTTGAAAATGATCTTCTCTTCTTCTGCTGAACAGCCTATCAGTATTTTGGTCTCCATGTCGCGCTTTAACATATCGATTGTGCACAAAATCGCTGTCGCCCTCTTAGAGGTTAAAGAACCCAGCCAAACATCAATTTCATTTCCATCGCTCGCCTTTGTGCCTTCTAAAAAGCCATAATCGAGAGGATAAATAAAGGTTGGATATTTTGGGTGCGCCGAACCTTTGGGTCGATCGATTACAATCTTTGCTGAAGATACAAGATCGTCGATCTTTTTCCAGAATTTTTCATCCATAAGGATATTGACCAATTCATCGTTCAAATTATGCCCTGTTCTCGATAAAACTGCCTCTCTCATATTTGCTTTCCTGGCGTTCTCTTTCATTAATAGTATCTTCTAAGGGTCTGTGAAACAATAAAGTGAACGGTTTGGGTAGCGTGAAAGCTCCGTATAATCGACGACCGCAAGGCTTCGCAAACGGGTACGTATTAATGCAATACGCGCCCGTTTGCGATC
>Ga0153915_10003940_pt1 | contig 13640 bp, 15 predicted proteins | sample Opewatmetagenome_2_FD_107003 | JGI IMG/M metagenome (GOLD analysis project Ga0153915, IMG submission 107003) | Freshwater wetland microbial communities from Ohio, USA - Open water 3 Core 3 Depth 3 metaG | ecosystem: Environmental > Aquatic > Freshwater > Wetlands | place: USA: Ohio, Lake Erie... | reverse complement strand
TATGAAGAAAGAAAGCCAGTTCCGAGGCTGCTTGGAGCTCGGTTTCGGCGGCGTTCTCGGTCACGACGACCGCCGCCGTGGCCTTACCGCCGTTGGCGATAGTGAGAGCCGCGGCTGCCGCCGACGTCCATAGAGATAGGGCGATGACGACAAACGCGAACAATGCCACGGAGTCTTTGCGGGACATCTTTTACCTCCTTCTCGAAGGCCGTATTATTCCCAACCGCGCCGGGGATTGCAAGAGACCCCGGGCGGACCGGTTGACTTTCCTTTCTCCCGGGTGCTACTATCCCCGTAGGAGCGAGGTTGGTCCCATGAACGAGATCGATGAACTTGCCAAGCTGGACCCGGCCGGCCTGCCGCCGCTCAAACCCTTGCTCCTCGACGATCTCTACCAGAACGTCCTCAAGAACCTGCACCTCGAGCTCGGCAGCGGGCCCGTCCTCTACCTCATTTCCCCCAGCTATTCCGTCCTGAACCCGACGCCCGACGAGACCATCACCGATTTCATCGCCCGGAGCGAGGGCCTGCTCGCCTATCTCAAGGAGGCCGTCGTCCAGAACCTGGCCCTCTACACGGTCCTCATCGACGTCAGCAGCTATTTCATCGAGCAGAACAACGGCCTCGTCCTGGCCAGGTTCCGGGAGCGGGACTCCGAGGGCCGCCGCTTCGAGATCAAGTTCTACACCCACTCGCCCCAGGAGCTGACGACCCATTACGAGGACAAGATCTACATCGGGCGCGATTTCGTCGACCTGTTCAGCTCCGGCCGCAAGTACTTCGGCGTCAAGGACTCGATCATCTCGCTCAAGACGCAGTACGAGAAGCTCCTGGCCCGGGCCGAGGCCAAGCTGAAGAAGCCGGCCGAGTTCAAGTCCTATTTCCAGGAGATCGGCGAATCCGTCAACGAGCTCCACAACGAAAGCCTGCTCATCCTCCAGAGCCTGCCGCCGCACCTGGATTTCGCCAAGCTCGCCGGCAAGGATCTCATCGAGGTCAACGCCCAGTACCGGGCGATCAACCATTTCGTCATCGAGCTCAACGACGAGGTCGGCGAGTTCGAGAACCTGCTGAGGTCCAGACGGAAATCGGATTTCGTGCGCTACGTCACGAAGTACAAGAAGGACGTGACGAACCTGATCTCGTACTTCAACATCAAGGTCAACGGGCAGATCGCCCAGCGCCTCACCCAGATGAAATCCCACCACGCCTGAAAAAAAGGCCGTCCCCCGGCGGGAGACGGCCCGTATCCGATGACCGATCCGATGACGAGCTCTAGGGCTTTTCCTGCAGGCGGATTTCGCCGTAGCTCGTCGAGAGGAAGACGCCCGGCCCGGCGGTGTTCCCGCCGAAGGCCTTGACGACGGACGTCCCGTTCGTCTTCTCGAAATCGGGCTTGCCGGAGAGGCCCCAGTGGACGGAGCCGCCCCGGGACTGGGCCTCGAGGGGCACGGCCCCGCCGGCCGGCCAATAGAAATCGATGTCGCAGTATTCGGCCCGCACGTCGACCAGGAATTTCAGGTCCGACGGGCGGAGGACAAGGTTGCCGTGGCGGAGGGAGACGCCGACCCTGGCCGAGAAGTCCGCCAGGTCCACGTCCTCGTACGAAGTCTCGATGGAGATCGACCGCCCCTTGATGCGCGAGGCCGTGACCGCGACGTTATTGCCGGCGACCCGCAGGTCCTCGAGGACATCGAGGGCCTTGACGGGCTCGTAAGTCGTCTCGACGTCCAGGTTGCCGCGGATGTCCTCGGCCTCGACCGGGCAGTGCCGCGCCCGGATCCGGGCCGCTCCGGTGCCGGCCAGGGCGATCCGCTCGTAGGAGGTGTCGACGGACACCGGTCCCTGGACGCGGCGCCCGACGACTTCGGAGTGCGAGCCGGAGATGTCGGCCTTACCGCCGACGTCCTCGAACCGGACTTCGCCGTAGGCATGGTCGATCCGCAGATCGCCGGCCGTCCCGATGACCTTGACGTCGGCGTGCCGGCTCGTGATCCGGCAGTCCGCCTTGAGGTTGCCCGCGTCGATATCCTCATAGGAGGATTCCAGGACGCAGGCGCCCTCGATGTCGGAGACGGACACCTGGCCGTGATGATTCCGGACGTCGACGCTCCGGACGGCGGACGCCTTCACCGAGCCGTAGGAATTGGCGATGACGACCGCCAGGCGGCGGGGCACCGTCAAGATGAAGCCCGTTTCGAAATTCCGTTTTGTGAACTCGTCGCGGTTGGTGGCGAAGGCCAGCCGGTCGGCCGACCGGTCGATCTTGCACTGGAGCTTGTCGGCGATGGCCCGGGCATCGGTCTCGTCCCGCCGCCAGACCTTCTTCTGGAAGGTCAGCCGGATCGTCTCCTGGTCGTCGCCGCGGACCTCGACCCAGCCGTGGTCGTTATCGACCTCGAGGCGGGCGGGGAGGGGAGCCTCGATCGTCCGGCTTTCCTCGAAGGTGAAGGAGCGGCCGCCCCAGCCGACGAAGTCGTTGTCCCAGTCGCCGAAGTGAATGTTCCAATGGCCCGTCTGGGCCTGGTAGACGGCGACCCCGGCGACGAGCAGGACGATGACGAGAAGGACGTCCCTGAATCTCATGGCCCTAGTCCCGGGGCGCCGGGGGCGTCGCCGGTTCCTTGCGGTCCCGCTCCTTGAGCCCGTAATAGAGCTTGTTGGCGCCCCAGACGATGAAGATCACGGGCCAGAACCGCCAGAGATAATGCCAGACTCGGACGTGCATGGTTTCGAGAAGGAACATCCCGCCGAGGGCGATGAGGATGATCCCCCAAACGAGCGAATCGTGATGTTTTTGTCTTGCCATGATAGGCCTCCCTTATTTCTTGTCCTCGGCGTTCCTGCCCTTGACGATGGACTCGAAGACGAGCTTGATCCCGATGACGATGATCACGAGGGGCCAGAGATCCCACAGGTTTTCCCAGGCGATGATCTCGAAGTTGGCCAGGATGGCCAGGACGCCGATGGCCATGAGGAAGAGCCCCCAGAAGATGGAGCCGATGGGAATGGCCTGGGGCGCGGCATCCGCCTGGACGGTTTCCGCGGGCTTGGCTCCGGCCGCCGCCAGGTTGATGGCCTTGGCGTTGTTGCCCGCCTCGATGAGCTGGAAGATATAGAATCCGGCGAGTATGAGGGCCTTGAACGGCTGGCCGCCGCCGGGCGCGGCCTGAATGCTGATCAACCCGGCGAAAACGAGGATGTACAGGATGCCCTTGGTGATCAGGCCGTTGTACAGAGCCCCGGCGCCCGGGAAGATGGCGGCCAGGATGACGGCCGCGGCGGGCGATTTGGTTGGCTTCTGCTGGATGATGATTTTTTCGTCCATGATATACCTCCCATGGATACGATTATCGTTTTTCCTCCTGATCCTTGGCCGGATTCAGGGTTTTCAAAGAGTCGACGACGGTGTTTTTGAGCGAGCCCAGCTCGTCCGTCACGGAGCCCGCCTTGGCATAGAGCTTTTCGACCTGGCCGTAGCCCAGATGCAGCTGCCGGTTGATGGCCTTCCGGGTGTCATGCCCCTGGGGCAGGAAGAAGACGAACGAGACGGCGATGAAAAAGACCGACAGCGCGGCCATCACGGGCTGGAGATCGGGCCGGACGAGGAAAGTGAAGACCGGCTTGAAGTTGAAGAACCGCTTCTTCAGGGGAATGGCATAGAGCTTGGCCATGAGGTCGGGACCGGGCTCGACCTCGGCAAAGCTCGTCAGGGCCTCATGCGCCTCGCGGAAGAGAACGAGCAGCCCGGCGCAGGCGGGGCAGGCGGCCAGATGGGCCTCCATTTCCAGCTTATCCGCGGGGCTGATCTCGCCTTCGAGATAGGCGGACAGAAGTTCTTCGAACCGTTCGCAGGTCATGAGAGCACTCCTTTTTTGTCCTTGAGGACCTCGGCCAGGGCCAGCCGCGCCCGGTTGACGCGCGACTTGACCGTCCCCAGGGGCAGGCCGAGTATCCCGGCCATTTCCTCGTAGCTCTTTCCCTGGAGATCCCTGAGGATGACGGCCATGCGCATCTCCGACGACAGGCGGTTGAGGCCTTCCCAGATGACGGCCCGGGTTTCCCGCCGGTCCAGGCTCTCCTCCGGTCCCGCCAGGGAGGTCTGGGGCAGGATCCTCTCGTCGAACTCGTCCCGCTGGGTCTTCTCCCACCTGGTCCGGCGGTATTCGTCGATCAGGTAGTTCTTGGTCAGGGTCAGCAGCCAGGCGGTGAAATTTCTCTGGAAATCGAACTTGGCCAGGGAGTTGTAGAGCTTGAGGAAGATCTCCTGGGTCAGGTCCTCCGCCTCCTGGCGGCTGCCGCAGAATTGGTAGGCCATGCTAAAAATCCTCTTGGCGTACATGTCCATAAGCGTTTCCCAGGCTCCCTGCCTGCCTTCCAGGCACTCTTTGACGATCGTGTTCAATTCCACTCAATCCACCCTGATTGACGAAAACCGCCCGTCCGAAGTTCCATTTTGACCGTATTGTCTCCGAAAAGCCCATCCGGGGCAACCTGTGTACTATAATGGAAGGCGGGAGCCCGGGCATGCAACGTTCGGGGCCCCCAACAGGTTTAAGAACATGAGCATGGACGAACACGAGTTGATCCGCCGGGTCCAGGACGGAGACGAGCGGGCCTTCGCCGAGATCATGACTCTTTACAAGGACAGAATCGTGAACTACCTGTACCAATTCACCGGCGATTACCAGAAGGCCGTGGAACTTTCCCAGGAGACCTTCATCCGGGTTTATTTCAAGGCCGACAAGTACAGGCCGATCGCGCCCCTGTCTTCCTGGATCTACACCATCGCCTCGAACCTGGCCAAGACCGACGCCAAGAAATCGAAGCGGATGACGACGGTCCCGATCGACGATGTCGTCAATCATTACGCGGCCGGGACCTATTACGAGGATCCGGCCGATCCCGGTCTCGTCCGGAACCTTCGCGAGGCCCTGGAGACGCTTCATCCGCGCTACCGCATTCCCGTCGTCCTCAAGGACGTCGAGGGGTTCTCCCAGGAGGAGATCGCGCGGATCATCAAGCGCCCCGTGGGGACCGTCAAGGCCCGGATCAGCCGGGGGCGCGAGCAGCTCAAGAAGCAGCTGGAGAAGGCCCTGGAGGGAAAAGAGTATTCGGCCGAACGAGAGGTGGAAAATGGAAGGGCATAAATTGCTGGGCGGCATGAACAAGGTGAAGGCTCCCGAGAACTTCGACGAGCTCGTCTTCGCCGGGCTCGGGGAGGCGAGACGGACGCGCCTGCGGCGCCGGGCGGCCTTCCGTTATGCCTTCGCCGGATCGGCGGCCCTGGCCCTGATCGGTTTCGTGCTTCTCAACGTCCACCTGGTGAACAGCAGGTCCCCTCGGAGCGTCGCCGGCCGGGTCCGGTCCGGAATGGCGTCCGACGGCGCCGGGAGCGAAACCGCCCGGACCTATATGCCCATCCTCGAAACCGTGGATTACTCGAGCGAATACCGGAGCGGTTCCAGCGCGACTCGAACCGTTTACATACTGGAGCAGGTTTCCGAGGTCAGACCTACGGAAATCAAGTTTTAGGAGGTTCTTCAAGCCATGAACAGGATTTTCAAACCGGCTCTCATGATCATGGCTGTCCTGGCGGCTTCGACACTGGGCCTGGGGACTCAACCGGCCAAGGCGGGCACGACGGAGAAGGACATCGCGGACATCGCCAAGAAGGCCTATCCGTCCGTCGTCCGCGTCGAGGTCCAGAATCACATGCGGCGCGTGGCCACGGGGGTCGTCATCGACAAGGACGGCTCCATCGTCACCACGGCCCTGATGTCTCCCCGCAACGAGAAGATCACCATCACGACTTCGGACGGGAAGACCATGGACGCCGAATTCCTGGGCTTCGACACCGAGACGCAGCTGGCCGTTCTCAGGGCCAAGGGCAAGGGCCTGCCCGCCCTCCCCATGGGGGACGCCGACGGCCTGGCCGCCGGCTCCTGGGTCTGCGTCATCGGGATTTCTCCCGAGCAGACGCCGGCCGTCACCCAGGGCATCGTCAGTTCGATCGCCGAGGACAGGCTCCGCTTGAACATCTGGGTGACCCCGGGTTCGAGCGGCGGCCCCGTGGTCGATGAAAAAGGACGGATGGTCGGGCTCCTCCGCGGCATCTACACGGAGGAAAAACCCGTCGTGTTCCAGTTCCGCGACAAGGAACAGGCCGGCTCCGGCTTCGTCATGAGCCGGGCCGAAGCGCCGTCGTCGGGGATGGCCATCGCCGTTCCCATCGCCGTCGTGCGCAGCGTCGCGGCCGAGATACGGGAAAAGGGCAAAGTCCAGCGAGGCTGGCTGGGCGTCGGCGCGGGCCTGGATGAAGACGGCCGGATCGTGATCGGCTCCATCGATCCCGGGAGCCCGGCCGAGCTGGCCAAGCTCGACGAGGGCGACATCATCGTCGGGCTCGACGGCAAGGCCGTCACGAACCCCGATGTCCTGGTGGCCGAGATCCGGAAGATGAAGCCCGGACAGGTCATCGTGCTCAAGATCGAGCGTGACGGCAAGCCCATGGACATCAAGGTGAAGGTCGGAGAATACAGCGACGACGCGGCCAGGAAGGAGATGGAGCTCCGCTTCCCGCGGATCTTCCCGCCCATGGGCCCCGAGGGGGGGCCCGGCGGCCCTCCAGGCCAGGCTGCGCCGCCCGGCCAACAGCCTCGGGTTCCCGGCCAGCCCCTTCCGGGGAGGCCTGGTCAGCCGGCCTTCCCCTCCTTCGAGATGAAAAAGTATATCGGCGTCTATTGCAATGAGTTGAGTCCCGATCTGGCCGCCTACTTCGGCATCAAGGAAGGCACGGGGCTCCTCGTCGCCAAGGTCTCGGACAAGAGCCCGGCTCAGAAGGCCGGCCTGAAGGTCGGCGACATCGTCGTCCGGGCGGACGGCAAGCGCGTGACGTCGTCCAACACCCTGATCGATCTCCTCCAGGACAAGAAGAAGGGCGATACGGTCAAGATCGAGATCCTGCGGGACAAGAAGCCCATGACCGTGGACGCCGTCGTCGACGAGGAGGCCGTCAAGGGCGGCCTCGAGGATTCCGAGGGTTTCCAAACCTTCCTCGAATCCTGGCAGGATTACACCGACGGCCTGCAGAACGAGCTCAGGAAGTGGGGCAACGATTATGCTCCCGAGCTCAAGGCCGACATGAAAAAGATCGGCGAGGAACTGGCCAAGAAGGGCCGGGAATCCGGCCAAGACATCAAAGGCTTTGTCAAAACGATGCTGAAAAAGGTCTGAGGACCTGCTCCTGTCTTCAGGGGGCCGCTCCGGCTCGGGGCGGCCCCCGCTTTATTTCGGCTCAAACCTGTTCCTGCGAAACCCTCAACCACTTTTTCCTGAGGCGGTCCAGGTCCGCCTCCGTCAGGCGGGGCCCGGCGAAGAATCCCCGCACCGCCCTCTGCCGGATGGCCTCGTAGAGAATAACGGCCACGGAGACCGACAGGTTCAGGCTTTGGACCATGCCCAGCATGGGGATGCGGACGACCTTGTCGGCGAAAGCCAGGCATTCCCGGGAGATGCCGTCGGCTTCGCTGCCGAAGACCAGGGCCACGGGGCCGGTGTAGTCGACATCCGTGTACGGGACGGAGTCGTCCTGGAGGCTGGTGGCGACGATCGTGAAGCCTTCCTTTTTCAGGGGGACGAAGCACTCGGCCGGCGCGCCGTGGACGTCGATCTCCAGCCACTTGTCGGCCCGGGTGGTGATGGCCTCGTTGAAGTGGAGAAGCTCCGGGTTGGGGGAGATGAGGTCGAGGCCGAGGACGCCGGCGGCGTCGCACGTCCTCATGACGGCGCTGGCATTATGGGCGATGGTCACGCCCTCGAGGACGACGCGCAGGTCGGGTTGGCGAAGAGCGAGGACGCGGTTGACTCTGTCGATTCTCTCGGGCGTCGGCACGGGCCAACTATAGCAAAGCGTTCGGACGGAATCAATGCCCGGGCGGACCGCCGATCGTCGGCCGACCGGTATCGCTCGACGATCGCGGCCAGCGGCGTTCCGGAGGCGACGAGTTCGGCGGCCTTGGCCGTGAAGACCCATTCGTCGAACAGCCTGTCGAGAGAGACGTCCGAGCGTTTCTTGATGTATTCGACGAACTGGCGGGTCGTCGCTCCCGTCGCCGCGTATTCCTGGTAGAAACCGCCGACGGCGTCCAGGAACGCTTTTTCCCCGAGGGATTCGCGGAGCAGGTAGAAAAAGACCTGGCCCATCCGGTAGGACAGATCGGTCAGGTCCTTCTCGCCGTAGGCGATCATCGGCACGGCCTGCCAGGCCGGATGCTCCGCGAAATTCTTGGACAGGCGGGCGAGCGATCGGCTCACGGCGTTTTCCGCCGCGCCGGCCTTGCCGTCCAGCTCTTCCTCGACCAGGTGCTGGAGGAGCATGGCCAGCCCCTCGCTCTCGAAGCGGCACGGCAGGGGATCCTTGGCCTCCACGCCCCAGAGATGGGCGAGCTCGTGGTAGAACGTGTAGCGCTTCGACGGATCCTTGAAAGCGTCCGCCTCCTGGATGACGGCCGCGGCGTCGGCCTGGGAGCCGCAGCCGGCGGGAATCTCGATGACGGTCAGGCCGTGGAAGGACTTGAGGGGCCCGAACCAGCGGCCGTAGAGGCCGAGGACGTCGGTCAGGCGGGCGAGGAGAGCCTTGGCTCCCTCACGGTCCGCTGACAGGGCGAAGATCTTCAGCCCGCCGTCCGCGCCCACGAGGGTTTCATAATTCGATATGGCCAGGTCGATGCGCCAGGACGGCACCTTGCTTTCGTAGGTGTAGGTCGCCTTGCCGTTCGCCTCGGTCCTGGAAACAAGCCGGCCGCCGTTGGCGACGACGAGGGAAGCGGGCACGGTGACCGAAACCCTATAGACGTAATTCTTCAAGCCCCGGGCCCGGTTCTCGCGCCAGGAGGGGACGCCGATTTCGGGGATGGCCAGGCTGTCGGATCGGATCAGGGTCATGTCCTTGTCGACGCGGTCCTTGACGTAGCGCATGGCCTCGGCATAACCCAGGAGCGGGCCGCCGTAGCGGATGACGAGGGTCGCGGACGCGCCCGGCGCCAGGGGCGGGTCCATTTTGACGCGGACGTGGTTGACCTGGAACTCCCGCCAATCCTCGAAAATACTGACCCTCTGGCCGAACTCGAGCGGCTTACCGCCGCCGTCGGTCACCGAGGCGACCTCCATGAGGCGGTAGAGGTTCAGCGGCACGATCGTGACAGGTCCCGCGCCGGAGTTTTTCACGGCCAGCTTGCAGACCGCGGACAGGCTTCCCGAATCGTAATCCACATCAATGGCGAGATCGTACGTCGCGGGTTCGGGATAGACCGCGATCTTTTCCGTGAAGGATGGGCCGTGGATGGCGGCCTGTCCGGAGCCGGCGGTGGAGGCAACGGGGAGGGGGGCCGCGGCGGCGGGGCCTTGGGATGAGCCGGGAGAGGGGGCGGCGGACCGTTCGCAGGAAGCCGGAATGAGGGCGCAGAACAATAAAAATGGCCACAGCCGTTTTTTCATGATCAGCCTCTCGATGTTCTGTGAATATATACGTCCCATCGGGGCGAAAGGTTCCTGGTTCATGTCGCGGAGGAGGGGCGGCCCAGCGCCGCAGCGGCTCGCTCAAAAGACGCGGATATTGAAAATGGACCCGGATTTCCATATAGTTGATGGGCCGCGCCGGTGTGGCGGAACTGGCAGACGCGCGGGACTCAAAATCCCGTGCCCAGAAATGGGCGTGTGGGTTCGATTCCCTCCACCGGCACCACACAATCCCTTTGTATAGCAGCTATTTAAGGGCCTCTCGGAGGGCCCCGTATGCTCCTCGGCGGCGCTGGTCAAGGGAGCTAAAGGGAGCCGAAAACCGCCATTTTCAGCCCCTAACACGAAAGGTGGACAGGGAGGACAATATTGAAATTATCGATGTAGCCGTGATATAGATTCATCATCTAAGAAGGGGAGGATGAAGCGATGAAAATCAATCTGACTATGGATTTGACTCAGCTGATGGCATTTTGGGGGACAGTCGTCTCGACCATTGCAGTTACTTGGAATATTGTGCGTGGACTGATGGATCGTCGAAAATTAATGGTGTCAGGCCACATTGGCCATTTGCTTCCGAGCGAAGATCCCGAGAAGCTCTACTTTTATGTCGTCATGACGAACGTCGGCCGAAGGCCGATAGTCGTTACTACGCATGGAATAATTCCGAAAAAGAGAAAAGGCGAAAGGGGGGATATTCGTACGCTAATTAGAGCAAAGGAACTTCCGAAAATGCTCAGAGAAGGTGAATATCATATGGAAATTACTGAAAAGTTTGACTTCGGCGGGCGGGAAATTATTGGCATATTTGCCCGGGATTCTTCAGGGAAAGAATGGAGGGCGAAGAAGAAGAATCTTAAAATCCTAAAGAAAAATATACTTGAAGTTAAAGAGACTCAACCCCCACGCAGCTCATTTGAGTAAGCTTGATACTTCGGATGAACGGATAAGAGCTATCGCCATAATAAATAAAGTAAAAAGACCAGTAGCGACGGCGAATATTTTCACGATGATATAGGCGTCGCTCTCCCTCTTGAAAAGAAGCTGAACCATGCGCGTCACGATATACGCGCCTACCATCAAAACCAGATCCGCAATCATGCCGGCCTTCTTATTTTCAGAACTCCAGTATCACCATACGGCCTTCTTGGCGGCCTCTATCGTCTTTTGTTCTAATTCATGGAAAGCCAATCCAGAATATTCCACCCACAAATTAATTTCATAGTTATCCCCCGTGAGGGAGGCCCTTATTTCCGTATCGAGAGTCTTCCAAGTCGCATTGAAAACTAGGTGCCCCAGACTAACAGCAAACCCATATTGGCTCGGTTCATCTTGATATAGCTTATTGATCCATGTTACGTGGTCTTCTTTGGGCTTTCCATATTTTTGGATCAATTGTTCTTTTATCGTGGCATAATCTCGAATATAAGCATTTTGGTTGGTATGGGGTTCGGTAACCATGTAGCGTCCGCGGACGAGTTTGTTGTCCGCGAAATAAAAGATCACAAATGAATCGAGATTGTCTAGTCTAAATTTAAAGCCCAATATTTCTAAACCTGTAAATGTGCCGGAAGATAACTTTTGATCTATGTCAGGTTTCTGGCCTTCCGTATCTGTTACGTTAGCCTTCGAGGAGCCCCATACGCATCCCCTAAATCCGCCAGCCGACGTCGGAGTAGCGATTTCTTGAGCACTCGCAACGAAGCATAATATCCCCAGCGCTGCCAACACTGCATATCGTTTAAACATGGAGTACCTCCCTCACTGACCTTTGCCGGCCCGATTCTACTACAGCCGCTCAGCCTGAGACAAGAGGCCAATTAGAACTCCCAGGCCAGCCGGTTCCCTTTCAATAATATTCGGCGGCGCCCTTGCGTTTTCTGATTAAGGGAAAGACATACTATTTTATGCCGGTTTTTCCGTAAAAGTCGCCACTCTCTACACGTACATAATGGCCGATAGCTTTGGGATAATGCGGCCAATTTGCCACGAAAGTTAACTGGTCTTTGGGGGCCTATTTGAAATAGGGTTGAGCCCTTTCTATTTCATGGTCATCTAGTTCTTCAAATATGCCCGGTGTGTTTTGGCTAGCTTTATGCCTGTACCAAAAATCCTCGACGAGGGACTCAGAGGTAAAGGCATCCCTATATTTCAATCGGATGAGAACTACATGGTCTCCAGGTTCTATGGGATCAAACGTCGCATATATAGATTCTCCAGGCGCCAATCTAGCCGAATTGCCCCTATATTGGTCTACACTTCCCCAGGTGCATGGGATCCTATTCGAGTAGCCTTTCCCTTTTGCTTCTGTTTTTTCCTCTAATTTGTCCGATGGTGCATATGCTTGTTTAATCCGGATATTAGTAGCTGGGTGCTCACCAGCGTTTTTGATCGTCATGCGGAGTTCAGAAAGATTTTCGTAAACGATACTTTCGAGAAAAAGCCAGGGCCTCGCTTTCCTCTGCAAGAGCTGCCAAGTCTTATGGTGCAGGAAATATGAAACTCCGGCAAAAAACGCTGAGACAACGGCGGCGAGAGTAGATAGCAAAACAGGATGGTCTAGGATATAAGAAAATACTCTTTTCATGCCGGTTGTCCTTCTCTGCGTCCGCTTTTTGCTAAATCAATTGTACTGCCAAATTGTGAGTGATGAAAGGGGGCGCGATGGGCCCACGTTTATCCCCTTCCGTGTCGTGAAAGCGTGAGGACTTTCCCGCACCAGGCCATCATGAGCCCAGAACGTCATGGAACTCGGCGCGGGCCGGTGGTAGAATGAGAGCGGAAGGATCGGGGGCGCCACGCCGAAGGCAGAATGAAAAAACGCTGGAAGAAAATCCTTCGGATCTGCGCCATCGCCTTGGCCTCCGTCCTTTTGCTCGTCATCGCCTTCGCCCTTTATGTCTATCTTCATAAGCCGGCCCTCAAGGGCTACCTTGAAAGAGCTCTTTCGAAGACGCCGGGCCTGACGGTCACGATCGGCCGGCTGGACTACCGGCTTTCCCCCTTGCGCGTCGAGGCCGAATCGGTCAGGGCCGTCTTCGTCAACTCGCTGGGCCGGGCCGAGGTTTCCATCGGCCGGCTCGAAGGCACGGGCGACTTAAACCGCGTCATCAAGGGCCGCAAGCCTTACCTCGATTCCGTGTCCGTCTCCGGCCTGAAATTCGACTTCGCCGAGGACCCCAACGCTCCGCCTTCGGGCCCCATAGACGTCCGCGGGTTGAGCCGCGCGGCCGGCGGGTATCTCGGCTACGTCGGCAAGCTGACCGTCCGTGAGTCGTCCCTTCATCTGGGCCTGCCGGTCGAGGGCATGGACGTGTCCGTGGCCGGGATCGGCATCCAGGCGTCCTCCGGCAGCGCGACGAAGCTCGTCCTGGCCGCGGACTGGCTGGACTTCAACAACCGCAAGCCGGAGGCCTCGCTCTCGGCGGTTGTCCGCTGCGACGCGGCCTGGCCGGATTCCGATCCTTTCCGGCTCGATGGAAGCGTCGATGTGTCGGCGGCCTCCATCTTTCTAGCCGAAAAAAAGTGGCGCGCGACGGACATCGGCCTGAGGGCCGGATTCTCGGCCGACGAGCGAAGCTTGAACATCGGCCGGTTCGCGGTCGATCTTCCCGGCCTCATCGCCCTGTCCGGTTCGGGCCAAGCCGGGCTGGGCAAGAACGCCGTCATCGAGGCCTCGACCGTGCTCGATGTCAAGAACATCGACCGCGCCAAAGAAGCGTTCGCTCCGTTCCTGCCGGCCGGCCTGCCGCTATTTTCCATGGACGGCGGCCTCCATTGGGAGGGACGGATTCGGCGGGAGACGTCGGCCGGGGGCGCCGCCTCCATCTCGGTCTCCGGCCGGATCGCTCTCCCAACCGTCCGGCTGAGGATGCAGCGCGACGGCCTCTCCGTCGACCAGACGCTCCGGGCGGATCTCAATATCGACGGACAACTGCCGGCCGTCGGCGTTGTGGGCTGGCTCGAAGGCAGCGGGGGAGTGGTCGGCGGGAATTCCTTCCGGGCAGGCGGCGTTTCGTTCCGCCTGCCCGTCCGGGTCCAGGGAAGCCGGGTGACCTTATCCGGATTCAAGGCCGCGGGCCGGGAAATCGTCCTGCCGGCGGGCGGCGGCAAGCTCGCGC
>Ga0153915_10003939_pt1 | contig 13642 bp, 14 predicted proteins | sample Opewatmetagenome_2_FD_107003 | JGI IMG/M metagenome (GOLD analysis project Ga0153915, IMG submission 107003) | Freshwater wetland microbial communities from Ohio, USA - Open water 3 Core 3 Depth 3 metaG | ecosystem: Environmental > Aquatic > Freshwater > Wetlands | place: USA: Ohio, Lake Erie... | reverse complement strand
GTAGGAGAATCCACCGGGCAGAATAACCACATCTACTCCTCTAAGGTCATCGTCCTTGTGCCATAGGAACACCGTCTCCTGACCGAGGATCTTCTTACATACATAGTAAGCATCATGGTCGCAGTTCGAACCAGGAAAAACGACGACACCAAATTTCAGGTGGTCAGGAATCATCCGAGTTTCGTCACCTCAAAGGCGAAATCTTCCATCACAGGGTTTGCAAGGAGCTTTCGGCAAACTTCCTCAGTCATCCTCCGTGCCTCCGGTTCAGTATCGACGTCAACTTTCAGCTCGATGAGTTTTCCCATTCGGACGTCCCGCACCGTGCCGATGTTGAGAGTACCGATTGCGTGCTCGACCGCTTTGCCCTGTGGATCCAGGATTGATGGCCTGAGGGTCACACGTATCTTTGCAAGATACACCACTCCTCCTCAGTCAGTTACGGGTAGGTTCCACAACTTCATCTTCTTCCTCTTCAGCCTCGAACTTCTCCCTTCGTGCCCCAACGCGTTTCACCCAATCTATGATGTATCGGATTATGCCAAGTGCAACAAACAGAACGAAGAGGGGGAAAATTGCGTTCCCGCCGGTCGCAAAGATCACAACTACCGCGAGGAGAGCGAAAACATATTTCCACGGTTCCCGCCGGACCGATTTACGTGAGATCCTTGGTATTGTATCATACCTTATCTTGCTGACCATCAACAATCCCAGAATTCCGACCATCCAAGGGAGCACTGCGGCGGCGGTCGGATGCAATCCGACACCGGGTGTGTAGTAGTTAAGCACAAAGGAGGAGACCGTAAGTGCACTGGCTGGAATCGGTAGTCCGACGAACATGGCCTTATCAAATCCGACGAGCTGGACATTGAACCGTGCCAGTCGCAATCCTCCAAACACCATGAGCAGGGAACTCACGAAGATCCCCAGCCCACCCAGGGTCTGGAGATGGATCTGGAAGACCAGAAACGATGGTGCAGCGCCAAAAGAGATTACATCCGAGAGAGAGTCAATCTGAACACCAAACTCCGACGAGGATCTTGTGATACGGGCCATGATGCCGTCGAACGCATCAAACCCCGCCGCGAGCACAATGAACCAGGAAGCCGGAATGAACTCCCCCCGGCTTGCATGAATAATGGACATGAAGCCGGAAAACATATTTAGCACAGTGAAAAGGCTAGGGACAACAGCCCGAGTGATTCGCATAGACGTCGCTTTCCGATCCGCTAGGAGACAATAGCGAGCACAGTTTCACCCGCTACGGTCGTATCGCCGGCTTTGACTTTCAGGTCGGCACGTTTGGGGATGAGAACGTCAACCCGGGAACCAAACTTGATCATCCCGAACCGCTGCCCGGCAACGGCACGGTCCCCTACTCTCAAATCCGCCACGATGCGCCTCGCAACAAATCCGGCAATCTGTTTGAAGAGCACCTTGGTTGAGCCACGCTCTAGTCCAATGTGCGTCCGTTCGTTCCTGAGGGAGGATTTCTCATCGAATGCCACAAGGAATTCACCAGGGAAGTATCGGTAATAGCCGACGATCCCATTCAACGGGTATCTGTTGACATGAACATCGAGGGGGGACATGAAGATGCTGACCTGTACAGCATCCTCTTTGAGGTATTCGCCCTCGTGAATCTCCTGGACAAGAACGACCTTGCCATCTGCCGGAGCGATGACGAGTTCATCCCCCGGAGGGTTCATACGGTCAGGATCACGGAAGAAATTCAGCGTAAAAAGGAGGAAGATAAGGAAGAAAGCGATCAGTCCGAATTTCACGACCTTCGTATCGATGAAGAACCAACTGAGCGCGGAGCCCGCAACCACAACGAACAGAACGACGCCGACGACATCATACCCGTACTTGGTGATCAAACAACACTCCTTCTTGTCGACTCAGCGCACGAAATGAGTACCAGCCAAACCTAAAACTACCAAAACAAGCCCTGAAAGTCAACGTAACCGGGTAAATGCGAGAGCCGCCCGGCTGGAAACGCACGATATACCTTTTTGCGCAACCGGCCGCGACGGCTCACACTGGACTGGCGTATTTATGCTTACTTCACGCGGAACTCGATCCTTCTGTTCTTCGCACGGCCCTCCGGACTGTCGTTCGGTGCAATGGGTTCGCGAGGACCTTTTCCTCTGGCTGTCAGACGAGAAGCGGAGATCCCGTGTCTTACAAGCCAGGACTTCACCGATTCGGCTCGGCGGAATGAGAGGTTTTCATTCTGGGCCAAGTTCCCGACATCATCCGTAAAGCCGGTAATCTCTACGTTGATGCCAGGTTGAGACTGCAGTGCTTGTAAGGCCTTCAGCAGAGTCACTTCCGAACCTGGCGTGAGCATCGCAGAGCCTGACGGGAAGTTGACACCCTCGAGAATGACTGCTCTTCCCTTTTGCAGCTGAATCACGCCGACCGGTTTATCATCAGACGGAACGAGCGGGTTGGTGCCGGCCTTAATCTCTGCACCATCATTCACACCGCCACCATCAGTGTCAATCTTGAGTGGATCCGTATGGTATTTCAGAACCTCGTCTCCATCACTCAGCCCATCGCCGTCCGTGTCGGCTTTCAATGGATCGGTGTGATACTTCAAGACCTCGTCACCGTCACTCAAGCCATCGCCATCAGTGTCCCATTTGAGCGGATCCGTGTGATATTTGAGGATCTCGTCTCCATCACTCAAACCATCACCGTCAGTATCCGATCGCAGTGGGTTGGTTCGATATTTCTTTACCTCGTCTCCATCACTCAATCCATCGCCGTCAGTATCAGGGTTCTTCGGATCCGTGCCGAAACGGCGTTCCTGCGCGTTCGTGAGGCCATCGTTGTCCTCGTCGTCGGCTTCGCTCGTCCCAAAGAAATACTTGATGCCCAATGAAGCTGTAAGCGCTCCGTTGAGCGACCCTTTCTCGATGAAGTCTACCTGATCACCGAACGCCCTATATCCGGCGTTCAACGTAAGAGCCACATCCTTTGACAGGAAGGCATCGAACCCGACACCTACCGGGACAAGGTACGTGAGATTGGTCTTATCATCAGGAATCAAATTATGCTGCCAGTCTTTGCGGCGATACACCATCCCACCTGCACCGATATAAAGGTAGGGGTTGAATCGGCCTTTGGGCAGAAAGTGAAATACGCCTACAAGACTGATAGGGACTGTTTCCGCAAGGTAGTAGCCGTTGGCCAACCCGATTGTAGGTGTTTGTTCTGCTTTCAAGACCTGGAACCCGCCCAAAAGACCAAGCGAAAAGTTGGGGGTGAACCCATAACTGACCATCCCCTCTCCGCCCCCTCCGAACTTCTGTGTTGAAGCATCACTCAGCCAGTAATTCCCTACCCCCATGACAGCAAAGGCCCAGCGACCTTGAATCGCCTGGGCATTGGAGGTAGCCGTCGCGAGAAAACACATCGAAATGACCCCCGCAAATAAGAAGAGTCTCTGCATTTGTGTTATCTCCTCGATAATGTAGTGCTGGACTTGCCGAAGCATCGGGCTATCGTTTTTCTGGGCGCCTGATACGGGTTATATAATGTAAAACTATCAGTTTTCATGACAAAAGTCAACCTGGTCGATACTTACGGCACTTCATTTGCCGGTCGGTTCACTCATGCGGGACGGGAATCGACTGTTCTGTTGAGAATTCAGGATCTACGCTTCTGTTGACAGAGCTGCTCAATCCTGATGTCGATGCCCTGTCATCGGCTTAACCACGCGTGCTTGCAGGATCACCCGGATTCGCCACCCGCAGCTTCCGCCGCATCCGCCTGAAGGCAGCCACCACATCTTCCACTCCGATCTTCGAGACGAGTCCGTCCGGCGGCCGGATAGCTTCAGAGAGTGTACCCATAGGGTGCCAGCTCTGGAAATTCCATTCTACCGCGGGATACAGCCCAATGACAGGAACTTGGAAAGCACTGGCAATGTGAACGGCCGAGGTATCAGGGGAAATCAGCAAGTTAGCTTTTGCGATGTACGCCGCGAAGTGATGAAGCGTTGAGTAAAGAGGGAATATCCTGCTCGATACCGGGAGCACGCTCGCGACATCAGCTGCAAGTTTCTCTTCCCCGGGGGCCGAAAGCATGAGGAACTTCGCACCCCGTTCCTCCACCTTGAGAATGGTCAATAGCTGCTTCCATCGATCCACTTGCCAGTATCGGCTGGGACTCCCGGCGCTCACATTCACGGCGAGAAGAAACGAACCGCCAGCGCCTGCCTCTGAGAGATGGAGGTCGACTTCTTTGGCCTCCCGTTCCCCGAGCGTCATTGAGGGGACAATCTCAGTTTCGTCGAACTGAAGGCCGATCGCCTCGGGTATCTTCCGTAGCCTTTCCGTGATGTGCGTCTGCTCTTTGGGGGGACATTCGACGGGAACAGAAAGAAACCGCCGGTTCTTTTCGAATGCAAAGCCCACCTTGAGTCCTGCCCCTCCCCACCGTGCAATCAGAGCGCTCGTGGAGCTGGGGCTGTCGTTGAAGTCGAGCAAGATATCGGCGTGAAAGGCGCGCAACCTCAGCAACAGAGGGATGATATCCGCACCTCTGCGGAAAAACATGACGCGATCCACATCTTGAGAATAAAGGAGGAGTTCCCGATTGCGCGGGAGTGTTACCAGGTGGATAGTGGCAGATGGAAACGACGCTCTCACCTTACGAATCGCGAAGTTCGAAACGATCAAATCGCCGATCTTGCCGATGCGCACAAGTACAATATGCTCAACACGTTTCGGATCAAGTTTCACGAGGGGTCTGGGAATAGTTGGAAGAAATATAGATGTGGGTCCACGGCTCCTAGATCCTCACCGCACGGAACATCTCGTATGAATTTCTGGTCCAAGGGGCCTCGCTCGTTTCCCCTGAATTTCGAGCACCAATATACAAAAAGCCGCGGAGACATAGTTGATGGAGATTAACGTACACTGCGTGGTCGCACCCTCCGTCGCCGTCGATTCATTCAGGTTTGGCGCTGATTGGGGGATTTTGAGGATTGCCCTGTTGACTGATCTCGAGGCCACTGGCTCTGGAACGCCAGCGGGGTCTTGAGTGCTGCTTCCGCTCTTCCTGCGGGAGTGCCCTTCGACCCATTCACTGGGCCGAAGGGCCTTTGTGAATCATAGGTATCTACTCCTGCGCGCCAGGTAGGAACACCGAAATTCCGAACAGAACGGTGTGATGGTTCCAGACCTCTTTAGCAGTATACGAATAGGTGTAAGGATAGAACGAATATGTTGCTGAGGTCTCATAAGAATAGCGCTCGTATCGATACTCCAACTTCAGCGCCACCTGTTTTGAGAGGAACAGCTTCACGCCACCACCAACTCTTAAGACCGGGATGTCAAGCTTATCGGAAGTTCTTCCCATCAGCCTCTGCATGATCGGGATGCCGTTCCCTATTCCGTATCCGGCAGTAATATAGGGCTTCACAGGAGAACTCGGGATGGTGAAGGTATACGCCAGGTTTGCTCCCAAGTTGAACGTCGGAGGTTCCTGCTCGATGGCAAGAATGTAGATCTCGGGCTCGATGGACAATCCTTCCAATGCAAACCAACCCACCCGAAGATCCAGACCCAGGTAACTCTGGGCTTCTCCATCCTGGGAGTTTGTTTGACCTGCGACTGTGTACTCTGTTGATGTGGAGATTGATCCGAAATTCCCTGCGGCGGAGAGCTCCCAGGAACCGGGTTGCGTTTGAGACAACGCCGGTAACGCCCCGAGCCCTGCCGCGCAGAACAAAATGACAAGCCTCTTTTTCATGATCGTACCCTCCTTGATTGTTCGGCGCTCTTGGTCGACTGAAGTCGACACTGTTGACCCAATTATGACGCAGGACTCGTTCTCTTGTGTCATCAAACTGTCATATCGTTGTCACAAAGAGACAGTGAAGCGGTGGAATCTCTGATTGGGAAAGGATATCGGTGGGACGTGACGGGGACTCAAATTGACAATAGTCAATCGACTAGTGTCAATTGTCAATCGGTTGTGGGACTGAGGAGGGAACCGCGTCCGACCACCCGTTTAAGGACTCTGCTCGGCCGGGCTTCGAAACCGAAGGGAGCGATAATCGTCACACAGCCCAGGATTCATGCTGCACTCCTGCTCTCAGCTGACCCTCTTTCCCCCCGCAGATTTGACCTGAGCTTCGACCCATGGGTAGGTAAATCGAATCCCCTCTTCAAGGAAGACTTTCGATTTCCACCCGAGCGAATAAATACGCCCGTTTGAGAAGTTCCGCGATTGGACGCCAACCGGACCGGGAATATGCTTGATGGTGATTTGTTTCCCCGACACCTTAGCGACCGTGTTCGCAAGCGCATCCACAGTGACATATTGCGGGCATCCGATATTCACCGCGCCATGCAAGTCCGAATGCATGAGGAGATAGATTCCGTCGACCATGTCGCTCACGTACGTATAGGAGCGGACCGCAGAGCCGTCACCCCACACCTCGATCGTCCCGCGATCATCAGCCTCAGCTATCTTCCGACACATTGCAGCAGGGGCCTTCTCGCGCCCCCCTGTCCAGGTCCCTTCGGGACCGTAACAGTTCTGAAAGCGCGCGATCCGCACCTGCATCCCGTACCGACGCTCATAGGCCATGGCCACACGTTCTGAATAGAGCTTCTCCCAGCCGTATTCGTTGTCGGGGTGAGCGGGGATCGCTTCGGCTTCCGTCATTTCCGGCTCGCCGGGCTTCATGTCACGATAAACACAAACAGATGAGGAAAAGAAGTATCGCGGGACACCCATCCTGGCTGCCGTGTCGGTCATGTAGATGTTGATCAGAGCGCTGTTGTGCATGATTTCAGTTTCGGCGGAGTGGATAAAGCCCATCCCTCCCATATCTGCCGCGAGTTGGTACACTTCATCGAACGTCCCGCCATCGACCGTGAGAGCCCTCTGGCAGTTCTCCTTGATTCGCAGATCCAGCAGCAACACTTCATCCGCCGCCTTTGGTGACCACTCGTGCAGCTTGATATCTGCGTTTCGAACCCAGTAGCCCTCGTTCCTCAGCTTCTTCACAAGATGACCACCGATGAATCCGCCGCCGCCACACACCAATGCCTTTTTCATTGACGACCTCAGCCTATTGGAGATTCCTGAATGGGGATCAGTTTCGGATGACTCCGGGTTTGGCCTCCCCTCCGATCAGCGAAAGCGAGTACTGATCGGGAGGAACCTCGTGGAGGAAACCCTTCATGAGAAAGAAGAAGAAAGGGATGAGAAAATCAATTGGGAAAGTGCCGCTCCTCACTCCCCGATGAATACCCCCCGAACGGTCTTGAGGCTCAGCACAATGGCGGATATCTGGTGCTCCATTTCTTTGTCTCGACAACATCCTCGAACGGAACCCCGGGCTTGGGAAATAGCGGCATGGATGGTCCTCCCAGTCGATCTCGGAATTAGAGATTGGGGGATTGAGGAAGTTCGTTCTGAAGCTTTACTTCCGGATCTGAGAGGCGAGTTGAACGGCCTTGACAATATGGTCATACGCACCACAACGACAAAGGTTCCCGCTCATCCCACTCCTGATCTCCCCTGACTCCGGATGAGGGTTCTGTCGGAGAAGCCCTTCCGCCGACATTACCTGTCCCGGAGTGCAAAACCCGCATTGAAACGCATCCTCCCGAACAAACGCCTCCTGAACGGGACCAAGCTGTTCGCCCCGCATCAGCCCCTCCACCGTTATGATCTCATGACCGTCCGCTTCTAGTGCGAGTGTCATGCACGAATAGCGGGGTCTGCCGTCAATAAGAATCGTGCACGCCCCACACTCACCCCGATCACATCCGGCCTTTGCACCGGTGAGCCCGAGTTTCTCCCGCAGGACGTACAGAAGCGTCCAACGGGGTTCAACCTGAAGCTCATTGCGACCACCGTTGACGGTGAGCACGAGGGGAACGAGGTCACCTGTGTGTGCCGGTGCTGCTTCTGATGGAATTGCCGCAGCGCTGAGAACCGCAGCCTCCAGTGTACCGGCCCCGACTGTGCGCAGAAAATCGCGTCGGCTGATTCCGCCCGATGATTCGTCGTGTAGGTCTGCGCGATCTTTGTCCATGGGTTCCTCCATTGTGCATCGCGACGAATCTTCACTCATGACGAAGAGCCATGAGAGATTCATACACGATCCCTTTTACGAGGTGTATTTTGTACTCATTGTTCGAGAGAGGTTCTGCGTCCTGGACTGCGGCCGAGGCCGCCTGCGACGCCGCCTCTTCATCGAGAATCTTCCCGGCAAGCACTTTCTCCGCCTCTGTGGAACGCCATGGAACGGGAGCCACACCGGAAAGGACGACCCGCGCCCGCTCCACGTGCTTGTCGGCGATCCGGAGCTTGAGAGCCACTCCCGCTAGGGCAAAATCCCACGCACCTCTCGCCCGCACCTTGCGATACGAACTCCGTAGCTGTGTGACCGGCGCCGGGAGAAGGATCTGGGTGATGATCTCTCCCGGGAGCAATATGTTCTCACGTGTGATATTTGTCGCCGGTCCAATGAAGAACGAATCCAGCGGGACCGTCTTCGTCCCGCGCAAACCCGCAATGCTAACCCTGGCCTCCAATGCAATTAGTGCCGGGGCAGTGTCCGACGGATGAACGATGAAACAATTCTGTCCGCCGAAGATGCAATGGAATTCGTTCTGACCGTTCGCAGCAAAGCAGATTTCGCCCCCTTTCCGAAGGCAGTGGAAATCCCCGCGGAAGTACCAGCACCGCGGTCGCTGGCAGAGGTTTCCGCCCAGCGTCCCCTGATTTCGCAGTTGTGGGCTTGCGGCCGATGCCGCTCCTTGTGCCAGAGCCGTGTAGTGTTCTCTGACCAGCGGATCGTCCGCAACCTCGGTGAGCGTTGTCAGCGCACCGATCCGGAGTCCTCCATCGCTCGTCCGGGTGATACCCCGTAAGCCGGAAAGGGCAGAGATCGAAACGATCTTTTCGGTTGTGACAATTCCATCACGCAAACAGCCGAGAAGATCTGTTCCTCCCGCGTGCACCATCGTCCCTGGGACAGAGAGTTGCCTGATTGCCTGCTGGAGGGAGGTCGGACGAGCATACGCGAATTTCGGTATCATGGCTAGCCTCCTTTCCCTTGCCCGGCAAGAAGGGTGACTAATTGCATGGGCGTGACCGGCGCACGGGTAATTCGGATACCTGTTGCATCAAAGATCGCGTTTGCGATGGCCGCCGCTGTGGGGATCGTCGCAGGCTCTCCGAGCCCTTTCGAACCAGTGTTGTTGCACTCGGTGTCATGCGGATCAATCGGAACGCAATTCTGCTCCGGCGGAACATCCATAGCCGTTGGGATCTTGTAATCGTGCCAGTTGGCATTCACCATCTTGCCCGTCTGCCCGACATCAAGAACCCGTTGCTCTGTCGCGCCAAATCCAATCCCCATAGCGATCCCCCCGAACACCTGGTTCTCAAAGGTCAGCCGGTTCATCACGCGACCGCTGTCGTGCGCCGCGACAAATCTCAGGATCCGCGTTTCTCCCGTTCGAGTGTTGACTTCTACTTCCGCAAATTGGGCCGCGAACGGCAGAGGGACTTTCCCCTGAGGATGTGGATCCCTTTGCCCAACTCCAACAATCATCTCGCGTCGTGCCAGTTCTTTGAGTTCCTGCAGCGGGACGGTCTTAGCTGGTGCAGTCAGCGCTTGGATTGCCCCGTCCTTCAACGAAAGGTCAGCCACAGGACGATTCAATTCCTGGGCAGCGAGCTCCAGGAGTCGTGTCCGGACTTCTGCTGCTGCCTTCCTGACCGCAGGGGCGTTCGCAACGACAGTTTGACTCCCGCCACTGCTGGGTGCGTAAGAGGTGGTTGCAGTGTCGGCACTTTCAATCTTAATCCGTTCGAGCGGCATTCCGAGTTCTTCGGCAACCACCATTGCCATGACTGTATTTGTTCCGGTGCCAATATCGCTGGCACCGATGTTCAGGTTCACGCTTCCGTCTGCAAACAGTTTGACAATGGCCGTCGACACGGTGGAGCCTTGCCATCCCCACATTCCAGCTGCCACACCCACACCTCGGCGGACGGTCCCTTCCCGGCGGGTTTTTTCCTTCGCCTCCTTCCATCCGAAGACTCGTGCTCCCTCCACGAGGCAATCCTTCAGGCCGGTGCTGGTGAATGGTGTATTATTCCGCACCTGACTGTACGCCGGGATATTCTTCAGTCGAAATTCCACGGGGTCCATGCCTATCTTCAACGCAAGCGCGTCCATCATCTGTTCGAGTGCCCACGCGCATTGCGGGAAACCGGGGGCTCGCATCGGGCGGGCGGTGCCTGCGTTGATGAATACGTTTGTCTCTTCAACTCGGACGTTGCGACAGAGATAGAGATCCCGCACCAAGTACCCAACGCCGGAACCTGAAGGGTAGGCCCCGCCGGAGCCGACATTAACAAGGTGCAAGGCAGAGATCGTGCCATCTTTCTTTACCCCCGCTCTGAGCCGGATAATGTTGGCGGGCCTGTTGCCCACGCAGAGAAACGTTTCCTCGCGGGTCAGGCACATCTTCACTGGCCGTGCTGTTTCTCTGGCAAGGAGCGCGGCGATCACCGTGTACTTGCCCAATTCAAGCTTGCTGCCGAAACCGCCCCCCATATAGTGACCAATCACACGGACGGAGCTCAAGGGAAGCCCAAGAGATTGGGCGAGGGATTTCTGGACATCGAACACTCCCTGGGTGCTATCCCAGACCGTGAGGCGATTGCCATCCCACTGTGCAACCGACGCATGAGTTTCCAACGGAGTGTGGATTTCAAATGAGGTCCGATACGTTTCCTCGAGCACCACGTCGGCTTCGGCAAATCCCTGCGCGATATTCCCCCGTTCATCTATACGCGGCCTGCCGAGGTTGCCGTCTTCATGCACACGGGGTGCCCCCTCCTTCATTGCCTGCTCAATATCGGATACGAAAGGGAGTTCTTCATACTCGACGGTAATGGCCTTGACCGCATCCCAGGCGTGGTGCGGAGAATCAGCGGCCACAGCGGCAACTTCATCCCCCTCATGCCGGCAGTGCGGATCGAATAGCATGCTCATCGGGCCATGCTCGCCGAAATGCCAGGGGATATTCGCACTGGGGCTCGAATGTGTTACTATCGCCCGAACACCGGGCATATACTCCGCCCTGCTCAGATCGATCCGTTTGACGTTCGCGTGTGGGTGCGGGCACCGAAGGATCGCGCCATGCAGCATCCCAGGGAAGGAGATATCGTGCGTGTAGAGCGCGGTGCCGCTCACGCGCTCGTAAGCATCAACGCGAGGGGTCTTTGTGCCAACGACCTTCGTTTCCGCCCATGGCGTCAGCGCGGCTTCAATGGCCTGTGCATCGGCTGGTTTCTCATCTAGTGTATCGTACAGGGTCATAGCTCGTCTCCTTGTACCGTTTTTTCCTCAGGTAAGACGACGAAGCGGTTTACGGTAGTATGAGGAGTCAGTAAGCGCGGAATAGGAAGAACGGAACACGCGGGTGGACTGCGCAGTAATATAGCGTCCTCCTCCGCCGGAAACAAGTGGCCAATCTCGGTGCTGACTTACGTTCCGATTGTTGGCCCGGAGTTCATCGGGATCGAACCTCTAGTGGTTTCATGTCATCGATCGACCTGTCAAGCTCCAGCTCCACTAGGGTGCCTTGGCTGTCCACCTGGCCGGCGGGCATCGTAACGATGATTCCGTCAGCGGTCTGCCTGACCTCCGTCGTACCGCCCGAAAGGGCCATGCTCTTCTTGATTGCCGCCTCCAACGGAGGGAGTGTCAGCTGACCATCTTTCCATTTCCAAATGTGGAGGTAGATGATATTCCCCTTTCTTGTCGAGCCACCCCATTCCCCATTTCGGAATGGGCCTCCGCGCGTAGCATAGACACTTTCCCCATACTTCTTCAGCCATGCTCCGATTTCCCTGAGCACTACTACCTGGCGAGGCTCTATTTCTCCGTTTGGCATCGGACCAACATTGAGGAGCAGATTTCCATCGCCCGTGACGCACTGCTCGAGTATCCGGATGCACTCATCGGATGATTTGATCTTGTCGTCCGGCTTCCATGACCATTGGGTCCCGAGCGTCATGCAGGTTTCCCAGGGATGCTGATCATCAAAGGCGCCGACGAATTGTTCCGGCGTGCGGTAGTCCGCCTTCGGTGAGATACGTTGATCTTTGTAGTCCTGCTGTGATCCCATGTCCAGCCGGTTGTCGATGATCAGACCCGGCTGAAGGGAACGAACAAGGCCGTAGGTACGCGCTTGGTCCCACGGAGCCGGTCCTCCATCCGTATCGAACCAGAGCACGTCGATGCTCCCATAGTTGCCCAACAGCTCACGGAGATGTCCCTGCATGCGCTTCACATAGATCTCATTCCGCTCAGTCCGGCAGTCCGGATCGCGCCAATCCATCGGGGAGTAGTACCAGCCTATCCGCATGCCGGCCTGGTGCGCAGCGTTTGCCAGCTCCCCGCAGACATCCCGTTTGAAAGGAGTATGGGCGATACTGTACGAATCGACCCTGGAGCGCCACATGCAGAAACCATCGCAGTGTTTGGCGGTCAGCACCATATACCTCATGCCCGCAGACCGGGCGATGGATACCCATTTCTTTGCACTGAACCTGACGGGATTGAACTGTTTGTAGAGATTGTCGTACACCTCCACAGGAATTTCACCTTTTCCCTCTATCCCGCGTCGTTCTCCTCCTCGCGACCAGCTGATTTCCGTCCCTTTTAGGCTAACTGGTCCCCAATGAATGAACATCCCAAACCGCGCCTCGCGCCACCATTGGAGCCTTCCCTCCTCCTGTGAGGGAGATTTCTCCAGGGGAGCTTCTTGCTGGGAGTGAGCGAGCGATGCCACGAGGATGCAGAAAGAACACATAGCCATGAGATGTTTCATAGCAGCACCTTTCGTTAGAGAAGGCAGTTGGAGGACGACACAAGAGACCGATCTGTTGATAGCGAAATCGCAACGTCTGACGGAAATCTATCTCTCCCCTTTCCCAAAGGCAAATATGTCCACCTACCAAAGGCTCTCCGACCCTTTCTGCCAACGGGGAAAGCACAAATCCCACACCGCTGAGGATGTGGGATTTGATAATTCGCGGAATTGCAGTTCGGGTGTCTATCCTACTTCAAGGCGGGGAACAGAACCTTCTTCTCGCTACTTTAACTCGATAACAAGACTAAGTCCTTCAGTTGTGCCGAGGCCTTCAATTTCATATGGGCCTGCTTTTATTTGTAGGACTTGTTCTGCCTTGAGATCAAACACTGAATCTCTCTGGTCAGGGAAGCTCAATCTGAATCGTGCATCGTTTTTCACATGCACTACAGAATCATTAGGATGATCGCGCATCGGAGCCTTTTGTCCGGGCTTGAGACGGACTTCCATTATGCGGACTTTGCTGTTCACTAAGAGCAGTCTGTAAGCATTTGGGCATCTTCTAATACTTCTGGAATGTTTGCCATTCCTGTTCTGCGATCTGTTTACTGATTGTTGTTTGTCAAATTGATGACCTCTCTCATAAATGCAGGTAAGTCCATTGGCCAGCGTGAACTGACGAGATTACCATCAACCACGACATCCTTATCCTGCCAAATGCCTCCGCTTTTTTCTATTTCCTCCGGAACTCCGTCGTGCCAGTAAGAAGT
>Ga0153915_10003938_pt1 | contig 13645 bp, 11 predicted proteins | sample Opewatmetagenome_2_FD_107003 | JGI IMG/M metagenome (GOLD analysis project Ga0153915, IMG submission 107003) | Freshwater wetland microbial communities from Ohio, USA - Open water 3 Core 3 Depth 3 metaG | ecosystem: Environmental > Aquatic > Freshwater > Wetlands | place: USA: Ohio, Lake Erie... | reverse complement strand
TGGGGCGCCGGCACGGGGTCCAGTGGCCTGCCCGGGTCCGGGCGCTGTACGTGGGGGACGACACCACCGACGAGGACGCCTTCCACTCGCTGCGCGGCATGGGGCGCTCCATCTGCGTGTCGCGGCTCCCGCCCGCCGACGGGACCGCCGCGGATTTCCGGCTGCCGGACCCCGACGCCGTGACGCAGCTGGTGCGCTGGCTGGCGTCGGGGGCCTTCACCCGATGAGTTACCTCCCCATCGGGGATTACGGGATCATCGGAGACCTGCACACGGCGGCGCTGGTGGGACGGCACGGCTCCATCGACTGGTGTTGCGCCCCCCGCTTCGACTCCCAGAGCATCTTCGGCGCGCTGCTGGACGCCCAGGTCGGCGGGCGGTGCGCCATCACCCTGGCGGCGCCATCCGCCAGCGAGCAGCGCTATCTCCCCGGCACCAACGTGCTGGTGACCACCCTGCGCCCGGAGCACGTGGGCGCGGTGCAGATCACCGACTTCATGCCGGTGGGTCCGGCAGAGGAAGGGCGCACCGAGATTCACCGGCGGGTGCGCTGCGTGCGCGGCGCCGTGGACGTGGACGTTCTGTTCGAGCCCCGGTTTGACTACGGACTCAAGGTGCCGGTCCTGGTCCGCCGGAAGCAGGGCGTCATCGCCATGGACCAGGACGACGACGTGGCCACCATCGCGGGCGGTCCCGGGGTGCACTGGCACGTGGCCGACGCCAGGGCCACCGCGCGGGTCACGCTGAGCCAGGACCAGGCCATGTGGTTCGTGCTGCGCTTCGACGACGACGAAGTGCTGCCGGTGGAGCAGTACCGGTCCGAGGAAAAGCTGGAAGCCACCATCCGCTGGTGGGACGAGTGGTCCTCCCAGCTCCACTACCAGGGGCCCTACCGCGACGCGGTGGAGCGCAGCGCCCTGGCGCTGAAGCTGTGCTGCTACGAGGCGACCGGGGCGATCCTGGCGGCGCCCACCACCTCGCTGCCCGAGTCCATCGGCGGGCCCCGCAACTGGGACTATCGCTTCACCTGGCTGCGCGACTCGGCGTTCGTGCTCTATGCCTTCGATGCGCTGGAGTACCACGCGGAGGCGGATGCCTTCATGCGGTTCCTGAAGCGGGTCTGCCGCCGGTCCGACCAGCGGCACCTGCAGATCATGTACGCCGTGGACGGCAAACGGGACCTCCCCGAGCGGGTGCTGGAGCACCTGGAGGGGTACGGCGGTGCCCACCCGGTGCGGGTCGGCAACGGCGCGGCCGAGCAGTTTCAGCTGGACATCTACGGGGAGCTGCTGGAAACGGCCGACATCTGGCGGCGCCACCACTCCATGACCGAAGGCGTGTGGAAGGTGCTGCGCGATCTGGTGGAATGGACGGCGGGCCATTGGCGGGAGCCGGATTCCGGCATCTGGGAGCCCCGCGGGGAGCGGAAGCACTACGTGCACAGCAAGGTCATGGCCTGGGCCGCGCTGGACCGGGGGGCACGGATCGCCGCCGATCTGGACGCGCCGGAAGATGCCGAGCGGTGGCGGCGCGAGGCCGCGGCGCTGCACGCCGACATCCTGGAGCACGGCTGGGATCCCGAGCGCCGGACCTTCGTGCAGGCCTATGGGGAGCCGCAGCTCGATGCCGCGGTGTTAACCATCCCCATGGTGCGATTCCTGGACCGCTCCGATCCGCGGGTACGCTCGACGCTGGCCGCGGTGCGCAAGGAGCTGGGTACCGTGTGCGAGGACCTGATCTACCGCTACCGGACGCCCGACGGGTTGAGCGGCGACGAGGGCGCGCTGGTGGTGTGCAGCTTCTGGATGATTCAGAACCTGGCGATGGTGGGCGAGTACGCCGAGGCGGAGCGGCTATTCCACAACTTGCTGCACCGGGGGAACCACCTGGGGCTCTTCGCGGAGGAGATTGATCCGGCGACGGGCACGCACCTGGGGAACTTTCCGCAGGGCCTGTCGCACGCCGCGCTGATCAACACCGCGCACGTGCTGGAGCGCCTGCGCCCCTCAGCGGGGTAGTGTCGTGCAGTGGGAGGCCGAGGGGGTGGGAGGGCGAGGGGCCCCCTGGCGCTCCCATTGCCTGAATCACCACCGCGCCCGTCGCGCCGTGGCCACCCGCTCCGGAGCCGCCCGGCGGGGACCCACTCGCCCTCGCACCCCCCTCGGCCTTACCCCACCACCACGGGCTCGCGCTCCAACTCTACGCCGAACTTCTCCCGCACGGCCCGCTCGATCTCCTGGGCCAGCGCCAGCAGCCGGGCCGTGGTGCCTCCCAGGTTCACCAGCGCCAGCGCGTGGCGGCTGGAGATGCCCACGCCGTTCTTCTGGAACCCCTTCTTGAATCCCGCCTGCTCCACCAGCCAGGCGGCGGGGACCTTGACCCCGTCACCGGCCGGGAAGGTGGGGATGGTGCCGGAGCCACCTCGCGCGATCCAGCGCACCTCCATCTCGGAGAACGCGTCGGCGGTGAGCACCGGATTGACGAAGAACGACCCCACCGATCGGGTGTCGGGATCGGCGGGGTCCACCACCATGGCCTTTCGGCGTCTGAGCGCCAGCACCGTGTCACGCACCAGTCGCACGCCGTCGCGGGGCGGCAGGCTGGCCAGATCGCCCTTCGCGGCCACGGCGTCCGCCAACTCAGGGTAGCGGAGCACCGGCACCGCGTTGCGGCGCAGCCGGAAGCTGACGTCCAGCACCACGTACCGGTCGCGATCCTCCCGCTTGAAGCGGCTGGTGCGATAGCCGAAGCCACACGTCGCGTTGCCGAAGGTGACGGCATCCAGCCCGTCCCGCGACAGGCAGGATACGCTCACCAGCGTTTCGGCCACCTCCTGGCCGTAGGCACCGACGTTCTGGATGGGCGTGCCCCCCACCGTCCCGGGGATGCCGGACAGGCACTCGATGCCGGAGTACCCGCGGCTCACGGACTCCCTAACCAATTGGTCCCACGCCACGCCGGCGCCGGCCTTCACGTCTACCAGGTCCCCGTTCTCCCGGAACCCGCAACCGCCGCCCGTCACCCGGACCACGAGCCCCGGAAACCCGGCGTCCGGGAAGATGATGTTGCTCCCGCCGCCCAGGACCAGAACTGGGGCGTGGTGGGCGTCGGCGAAGCGAAACGCCTCACGGATCTCCGCCGCCCGGTGGCATTGCACCAGGTACTGGGCGCGGCCGCCCAGGCCGATGGTGGTCAGGGGGGCGAGGGGGACCTGCTCTCGAATCTCCATGGGCTCAAATCTACATACGGCAGAAGGAGTTAGCGGCTTAAAGAAAGGCTTATCCGGGGCTCACGGTCCCTTCCGCTTTAAAACGCTACTTTCCGACACAAACAACAGAAACTTCACAGGAGAGGAATTCGTGAATCGCAGATCCATCCCGCTCGTGCTCGCCGCGCTGATCCTGGCGGCCCTGGCCCTGATGGCCTCGGCGCGCCGCGCGCCCCGGGCGGAGTTCGTGGATTTCGGGAAGACCGTGACCCCCACGCAGCCCACCTATCAGGCCGCGGTGCCGCCGGTGTCCGACGCTTCCATCAAGGAGTTCCGGATCCCCATCGTCCACGCCACCGTCCAGATCGCCGAGGGCGTGAGCTACACCGGGTGGACCTTTGGCGGCACGGTGCCGGGGCCCGTGATCCGGGTGCGCCAGGGGGACCTGGTCCGGATCCGGCTGGTAAACCAGTCGCCCATGCCGCACTCGATTGACTTTCACGCCGCCCGGATCCCCATGAATCAGGCGTTCCGCATCGTGGCGCCGGGAGACTCGCTGTCCTTCGAGTTCGAAGCGCGCGATCCCGGCACGTTCATGGTGCACTGCGGCACGCCGCCGGTCCTGCTGCACATCATGCAGGGGATGTATCTCCCCATCATCGTGGACCCGGCCGGCGGTTGGCCAGGCAAGGTGGACCGGGAATTCGTGGTGGTGCAGAGCGAGTTCTACGCCAGCAAGCCGGACAGCGGCCCGGCGCAGCCCGACTTCAACGCCGCGTTGAACCGGCAGGCGAGCTACGTGGTGTTCAACGGCCGGGCGTTCCAGTATCAGAAGGCGCCGTTGAAGGTGGCGGTGGGCGACCGGGTCAGGGTCTTCGTGATGAACGCCGGTCCCAACTTCACCAGCGACTTCCACGTGGTGGGCGTCGTGTTCGACAAGGTCTATCCCGACGGCAACCCCGACCACGCGCTGGAGGGCGTGCAGACCTACGGGATCCCGGCGGGCGGGGGCGCCGTGTTCGAGACCACCTTCTCCAGGGACGCGAGCGGCGAAGGTCTCTACGCCTTCGTGACGCACGCGTTCGCGGACGCCGCCAAGGGCGCGGTGGGCGTGATCCAGGTGGGCACGCCCCAACACGTGACCGCGATGGCCCATTGAACCTGGAGCTGTTCGGACCCGGGCTGGGGGAGACGCAACGTCTCCTCCTGGGCACGCTCAAGCGCCGCGGCCCCTGCACCCTGGCCGAGCTGCGCTCCGAGCTGGGCCTGGCTCCGGCCACGCTGCGCCAGCACGCCGAGGCCCTGACGGCCAAGGGACTGGTGGCGCGGGAAGGGACCCGCCGCCATGGCCGGGGCAGGCCGGAGGTGATCTATCACCTGGGCGTGGCGGGCGAGCAGCTCTTCCCCCACGCGGAGGCGGACCTGCTCCGGGACCTGCTGGCGTTCCTGGCGCGGAGGGGGCACGGCGCCCTGCTGGCAGAGTTCTTTGCCCAGCGCGCGGCCACGAGGGGGGAAGCGTCGCTGGAGCGGGTGGCCGGTCTCAAGGGAGCGGCCCGCTGGGCCGAGGTGGCGCGGATCTTCTCGGAGCAGGGGTTCATGGCGGACGTGGACGTGGCTCCGGACGGGAAGCCCGAGCTCCGGCTGCATCACTGCCCGCTGCGTGCCACGGCTGAGGCCACCGACTTGCCCTGCCGGGCGGAGGTGGCGCTGGCAGAGGCGCTGCTGGGCCAGCCGCTGCGCCGGGTCGAGCACGGCGCTCACGTCCGCGGGATCTGCCGCTACACACCCCAAACAAACCTTTAACCGGCGTTCATCATGTCTTTCGAGCCCTGGCGCCATCGTTGCCGCGAATGAAACTCAGTCTCGACCGCACCCCCTCCTGTCATACCCTCGGCTCGCCGGAGCCGTCCGGGGCCTTGCTCCGGGTCGCGCTCGTGGGCAGCCCCAACGTGGGCAAGAGCGCGTTGTTCAATCGGCTCACCGGGCGATACGTGACGGTCTCCAACTATCCGGGGACCTCGGTGGAGATCACCCGGGGGACCGGCCGGCTGGGCGGGTGCCACGTCGAGGTGCTCGACACCCCCGGCATGTACTCGCTCACCAGCGCGTCCGAAGAGCAGCGGGTGGTGCGCCGCTTCCTCCTGGACGGCGGCGCCGACGTGCTGGTGCAGGTGATGGACGCGAAGAACGTCTCCCGCATGCTGGCGCTCACGCTGCAGCTGGTGGAGCTGGGCCGGCCGCTGGTGATCGCGGTGAACATGATGGATGAGGCGGCGCGCCTGGGGATCCGGTTGGATGCCGCGGGCCTGAGCCGGCGGCTGGGCGTCGCGGTGGTGCCGATGGTGGCGGTGGACGGGGTGGGCGTGGAGGAGCTGAGGGATGCCATCCTCCGGGCCAGCCGGGAGCCGGCCCCGCTCCCGCCCATCTACGGCAACGGCGTGGGTTCGGCCATCCGCGCGGTACGGGCCGCGTTGGGGGGAACCTACGCGGTGGACCCGACGGCCCTGGCCGCCCTGCTGATCCAGGGTGATGCCGATGCGCTCACCCGGATCCGGACCGGGGAGCGGGATGGTGGCGAGCGGGCCCTGACGGTGAGCCGGGAGCACCTCTCGCGCTTCGCCGAGGCGCCGGCCTACCGGGTGGCGGTGGAGCGGCAGCAGGCGGCGTCCGCCCTGGCGGCGGGCGTGGTGACCCAACAGGAGGCGACCCGGCTGGACTGGGGCGCCCGGCTGGGCCGCCTGGTGGCGCGGCCGGTCACCGGGGTTCCCGTCCTGTTGCTGGTGGTCTACCTGGGCCTCTACCAGTTCGTGGGGCAGTTCGGCGGTGGGACCCTGGTGGACTGGCTGGAAGGCCCCCTCTTCGGCGAGCGGATCAATCCATTCTTCGGGCGATTGTTCGCCGGGATCCCGTGGGAAGCGGTACGGTCGCTCTTCGTGGGCGAGTATGGGCTGCTGACCCTGGGCGTGCGCTATGCGGTGGCGATCATCCTCCCCATCGTGGGCACCTTCTTCCTCTTCTTCTCGTTGCTGGAGGACTCGGGCTACTTCCCGCGGCTGGCGCTGCTGGTGGACCGGCTGTTCAAGCGGCTGGGGTTGAGCGGCCGGGCGGTGATCCCCATCGTGCTGGGCTTCGCCTGCGACACCATGGCCACCATGGTCACGCGCACGCTGGAAACCAAGCGCGAGCGGGTGCTGGCCACGCTGCTGCTGGCGCTGGCCATCCCCTGTTCCGCCCAGCTGGGGGTGATCCTGGCGCTCATGGCCCATCAGCCGTTGGCGCTGGGCATCTGGAGCCTGTCGGTGCTGGGGACGTTCGTGGTGATCGGCGCCCTGGGCGCGCGGGTGCTGCCGGGTGAGGGGCCGGTGTTCCACATGGAGCTGCCGCCGCTGCGCTGGCCGCGGGTGGGCAACGTGGTGACCAAGACGGTGGCCCGCATGCAGTGGTACTTCCTGGAAGTGCTGCCCCTCTTCCTGCTGGCCAGCGTGTTCCTCTGGGCCGGGCAGCTCACCGGGGCCTTTCAGGCGGTGGCCAACGGGCTCAAGCCGTTGGTGGGCGCCCTGGGGCTGCCGGTGGAGACCGCCCGGATCTTCCTGTTCGGGTTCTTCCGTCGCGACTATGGGGCCGCGGGGCTGTTCGACCTGGAGCGGCAGGGGCTGTTGAGCCCCATTCAGCTCACGGTAGCGGCGGTGACGCTCACCCTCTTCATCCCCTGCATCGCGCAGTTCTTGATGATGTTGAAAGAGCGGGGCGTGAAGACCGCGCTGGCCATGCTGGCCTTCATCACGCCCTTCGCCTTTGGCGCGGGCTACCTGCTCAACCTGGTGCTGCGGAGGGTCCTGTGAGCGAAGGGACGCGGCGGACCATGGTGTGCGGGTTCTGCGCCCGGGAGTTTGTGGAGGACAAGGCGCAGACCGCCTGCGGGGCCTGCGTCCTCAACGGGGGCTGCCGCTGGCTGCGCTGTCCCCACTGCGGATACGAGAATCCCGAGCCGCCGCGCTGGATGCATAACCTGATGAGCCTGGTCCAGCCGGTGCTGGCCCGGAGGCCCCATGGCTGAGCGCCTGCGCGGGGCGGCCGTGTCGTTGACCGATTTGCCGGAAGGCGAGCGGGCGCGGGTGGTGGGGCTGGACCGGGTCGAGAGCGGCGCCACCGGTCACCTGGTGGCCCTGGGGGTGCTGCCCGGCGTGGAGCTGACCCTGGTGCAGCGATACCCCGCGTTCGTGGTGCGGATCGGGCACGCCGAGTTCGCCCTGGACCGTGAGCTGGCCGCACGCATCCACCTGGTGTAGGTCAGGGCTCCCGCACGATCGCTCCGCCCTTCATCACGAAACGCACCTGCCGCAGGGCGGAAATGTCCTTGGTGGGATCGCCCGCCACCGCGATCAGGTCCGCCAGCAATCCCGGCTTGATGCTCCCCCGGTCGTCGAGGTGCAGGATCTGCGCGTTCCCTGAGGTGGCCGCGATCAGGGCCGGCACCACGCCCATCCCGTAGTTCACCATGATCTCCAGCTCCCGCACGTTGTCTCCGTGCGGGAACACCCCCACGTCGCCGCCAAAGCAGATTTTCACCCCGGCCGCGAGCGCGGCCTGGAAGGACGCCCGCTTGGCGGCGAGGCGCGCGGGCTCGGCGTCTACGCCCTTCTTCCATCCGGCGTATTGCGCGGTGGCGTCGCCGGCGGCGACGGTGGGGCAGAACCCAACGCCCTTTTCGGCCATCAGGCGGAAGACCTCGGGTGTGCCTCCGTCTCCGTGCTCGATGGTGGCGACGCCGGCCAGCGTGGCGCGGCGCATGGCTTCGGCGGTCGAGGCGTGCGCCACCACCGGCCGACCGCCGGTATTGGCCACTTCCACAATGAGGTTGAGCTCCTCCTGGGTGAACGTGGGGCGGGTCTCGCCGTTGGGTCCCCAGCGGTAGTCGGCGTAGACCTTGATCCAGTCCGCGCCGCGTCCCATCTGGTCGCGCACCACCCGGATCAGGTCGTCGCGCCCGCCCGCCTGTTCGCCCCCGTAGGGGAGGTTCCACTCCGGCGCACCCTTCACCCCGTAGCTCCCCTGGGCCACGATGGCGCGGGTCACTACCAGCAGCCGGGGACCGGGGATGATGCCCTGATTGATGGCCTGCTTCAGCCCCACGTCCGCGTACCCCGCCCCTTCCGTGCCCAGGTCCCGCTCCGTGGTGATCCCCGCCATCAGCGTGGTCTTGGCCGCCACCGTCGCGCGCGCGATGCGGACTGCCAGCGGCTCGTACAGGACCTGATCGTCCCAGGAGGTCTCGTTGTAAGGATGGAGCAGGAGGTGGGAATGTCCCTCGATCAGGCCCGGCAGCAGCGTCAGGCCCTTGAGCTCGATGACGCGCGCGCCGGCGGGACGGCTCACGCTACCGGCGGGGCCGGCCGCAGTGATGCGATCGCCCGCGACCACTACCTCCCACCCGGTCTGCGCGGATGGGGTGACGGCGTCAAAGACCCGGTCGGCGCGGAGCACGATGGGCTGCTGCTGCGCCGCCAGCAGGGCGGCGTGGAGCAGCGCGACCAGAGCGAGGGAAGTTCGGGGCATAGGCGTCTCGAGGGTGTGGGTGGGTGACGGGGATAATGTAGGCGCGGGGAGGGACCCAGCCAGGCTCACGGCCGGTTCATCCGACCTTCAGCGAGGAGCCGCGACTATACGGCCATGGCGGCACTGGGCCTGGTCCTGATCGCGGTCGTGATCCTGGCGCTGGCGGTCATCATCGGCGGCGCGGTCAGCGTGTTTCGCATTCCGCCGATCAAGGCGCCCCAAAGGGAGCAGCCGTCACTTCCTGCGCGCGTGCTGTGCCCCATCCTGGGAGAGGTGACCCGGGTGCGGCTGGGCAAGATGCCCGAGGACGGCCGGCTGGGCGTGATCTGGTGCGAGCGCTTCGGCGACGCCGCGTTGCGTTGCGACCGGTCGTGCTTCGGGGCCGCGATCGCAGGGTCGCTGGCGTAGCGGGGCGTCCCCCACTTCCGTTGTTACCGTTTGACAAATGGGGTTGCGAGAACGCCCCGCTAGGCCGGCGCCACTCCCGCGGCCCAGCGGGAGAAGACCGTGTCGGCGACCTGGCCCGTTGCCGGCAAGTGCCGCTCCGCGTCGTTGACTAGGGCGGCCGGATCGATCTTCTCCGCCACGAGCTCTCCCCGGAACGCGCGGCACATGTCCTTCACCTGCGCGGCATCCACTTCGAGGTGAAACAGCAGGCCGTAGCTGTTCTTGCCCGCAGCGAAGGCCTGAAGCGGCGTGAGATCTGACGCCGCCAGGGGCGTGGAGCCGGCCGGCAGGTCGAACACGTCGCCGTGCCAGACGAAGGCCGGAAACGGCGACGCGATGCCCCGCCACAGGACATCCTCCCGGGCGGCGGGGGCGAGCGAGATGTCGTACCAGCCGATCTCCTTCCGCGGACCCGGATAGACCCGGGCCCCCAGCGCGTGGGCCAGGAGCTGACTGCCCAGGCAAATCCCCAGCACCGGCCGGCCTTGCTCCAGGGCGAGCTGGATGAGCCGCACTTCCTGGTTGAGGTGGGGGTAGCGGTCGGCCTGGTAGACGCCCATGGGCCCGCCCATGACCACCAGGGCCGGCGTATCGCCCAGCGTGTCCGGCACCGGCTCCCGGCGGTCCACGCGGACCACGCGATGCGAGAGGCCGGCCTTCTCCAGCGCTCCGGCGATGCGTCCCGGTCCCTCCACCCCGGCGTGCCGGATGACCAGCACGGGCGATGTCACCAGGCCTCCGCGATGCCGCGCGCCACGTGGTCGGCCAGGGCCATGATGGTCACCATGGGATTGACGCCGCTGGAGGTGGGAAAGGCGCTCGCGTCCGCCAGATACAGCCCTCGCACGCCGTGCACCGTCCCGGTCTGATCCGCCACGGAGGCGGATGGGTCGCGTCCCAGGGACGCGCTCGCCATCTGATGGAAGCTGATATACGACATTCGAACCCCCTCAAAGCCTCGGCCGTCGGCTTCGCCCAGGAACCGGGAGCGCCACCCCGGGGTGCCGGGACGCACCCGCACCGGCGGCGTGTGCAAAGTGAACACCTCCTGTGCGCCGGCGGCCGCCAACACCTCGGCCGCGCCCGCCAGGCCCTGCCTCACGTGCTCCGCGTCGTAGCGGGACAGCTCATAGCGGACCCGCGGCCGCCCCGCCCGGCTCACCGCGACCCGGCCGGGGTCCCGGTCGCGCAGCAGAACGCCCACGATGCTGGTGTGTCCCAGGCGGGTGAGATCCTCCCGAAACCGGCGGGTCCCCTCCCAGCCGAAGCCGCTGGAAGGAAGCGCGAAGTGCACCGGCGCGGTCTCGAACCGTACGCCGTAGCCCTGGTCCAGATGGGCCAGCTGTTCGGAGTAGCGGGTTTGGAGCGAGCCGCTCCACGGCTCCACCCGCTGGGGGAAGACGCCGGCGACGGCCGTGGCGGGGTGAAGCCGCAGCCCCCGGCCGATCGAGGGCGCAGTCAAAGCCGAGCGGCGGAGCAGGGCCGGTGTATGGAGCGCGCCGCAGGCCGCGACCACGGCCCGCGCGCGGACGGTCAGGCGGGAAGGCGGGAGGTCGGGAGGTCGAACGGTGGCCTCCACACCTACGGCACGCCCGTCTGAAATCACAACTCGCTCGACCTGGCAGTGCACCACCAGACGGGCGCCGGCGCGCGCGGCGTCCCGGAGATAGGTGCGCTCGGTCGAGTTCTTGGCGCCGTGGCGGCAGCCGTACCCGCAATAGCCGCACTCCAACCCCTCGAGGCACCCGGTCACGTTCCGGGGCTGGGCGTCCACCTGCCAGCCCAGCGCACGGCAGCCCTGCTCCAACAGCCGGTCTCGCTCGCCCGGCGTGTTCCAGCCGGTGCCCAGGTTGAGCCGGGTGCTCACGCGGTCCAGCGATTCCTCGAATCGCCGGCTGGTGAACAGGGTGAGCCCGCTCAATGCGTCCCACTCCTCCCGCACGCTCACTGGGAGCGGGAAACTGGTGGTGTAGTTGATGACGGTGCCGCCGCCCAGACAGCCGCCCGCCAGGATGGGCATGGATCCGCTTTGCGTCATCATCAACCCACCATCGAGATACCAGGCCGACAGCATGTCACCCTCGACCTGGGTCATCTCCGGGCCGGTTGGGTTCCGGCCCTGCTCCAGGACCACGACGTCGAGCCCGGCCTGGGCCAACACGCCCGCCGCGACGCCCCCGCCTGCACCCGAGCCGCAGACCACCACGTCGCAGTCCAGCGTGGTATCGGAGGAGATCGCCACGACCGGCAAGGGATCCAGGGTGTGCGTGGGCGGGGGAAGCGGCCCGGGATATCCCGCGGCCCGCCAGGCGTGGTGGGACCCGTCCCGTTCGGGCCAGCAGTAGTGCGCCACGTGCACCAGGCGCTTGAGGGCCTGGAACGCCGCGCGCCGGGGACCCAGGGTCGAGAACGCCAGACGCTGGAGCGCGCGCTCGCGCTGCTCGGGAGGGAGCCGGGCAAGCGCTCCCCAGCTGCCGCTCAGCACGAAGTTAAGGAGCGGGTGGTCCAGGGCGGAGAGCACCAGCCCCAGGCGGGTGCGGTCCAGCGGATCAGGAAGTCGGGCGATGAGGGATTGGACCCGCTCCAGCGTGGGCCCGATGTCCCCCTCTCCGGCGAGGAGGGTCTGGCACACGGCCCTGAGGCTGGCGAGCCGGTGCGGGCTGAGCCGGAGGGTTGACGTCAAATGGCGATGGAGCCGGCTCGGAATTCGCTCTTGGTCATCAGCACGTTGACCAGCACCGGCGCGCCGCCCGCGGCGATTCGTTGGGCCTCGCGCAGGGCGGGGGCGACTTCGCCGGGACGGGTGACCAGCAGGCCGCGACCGCCGTAGCCCTCCGCCACCCGATGGTAGTCGGTGTGGCGCAGCACGGTGCCGACGTCGTCCCGCAGCATCTCTACCTGCCCCCGGGCGATCTGGCTCCAGGACCCGTCGTTGCCCACCACGGCGATGACGGGTAGCCGGTGGCGGACGAAGGTATCGAACTCCGCCACGCTGAAGGCCGCCGAGCCGTCGCCGTAGAGAATCCACACCTCGGCTTGAGGACGGCAGAGCTTGGCCCCCAGGGCGAACCCCGCACCCACGCCCAGGGTGCCGAAGGGTCCGGGGTCGAGCCACGAGAGCGGGCCCCGGGGCGAGACCACATACGACGCCGTACCCACGAAGTCGCCGCCATCGGCCACGATTACGCTGTCGTCCGGCAGCACCGCCTCGATCTCCCGGCACAGCTGCAGGGGGTTGACCTGTTCCCCCGCGGTCTGGGCCAGCCGCGCGATCTCCTGGGTGCGCTCCTCGTCCCGTGCCCGCAAGGTGCGCACCCAGTCGCCCCGCCCGGCGGACGCGGGGGTGCGGGCCAGGTTGGCCAGCGCCGGACCAGGGTCGCCCACGATGGTGAGCGCGGGGCGCCGGTTCTTCTTCGCCTCGGCGCGGAGCCGGTTGAGCGCGATGATCCTCGCGCCGGGATTGATGGCGCGCCCGTAGTCCAGCCGGAAATCGCAGGGCACGCCCGCCAGCACCACCAGGTCCGCCTCACGCAGGGCGGCGCCGCGGCGGTGGCGGAACAACAAGGGATGGCGGGCGCCCAGGAGTCCGCGCGCCAGCCCAGAAAGGAACACGGGCACCCCCAACGACTCGATGGCCCACCGCACGCTGCCCAGGTCGGCCGGCGGCTGGGTGACCTGGCTCCCCAAGAGCAGGACGGGACGCTGGGCGGAGGCCAGGAGGCGCGCCGCTCGAAGCAACGCCGCCACGCTCGCCGCCGGGCGGCGGATGTCGCCGGGAGGCGGCGTGGGACGGTTTGCGTCCGCGAACAGGCGCCCCACGTGGCGCCGCAGGTACCACCCCTCAAGGCCCCGTGACTTGGCGAGGCCGTACCACTCACGCACCACCGGCTCGGGGTAAAGCAGGTCCACCGGGCACTCCACCACCGCCGGGCCCGGCGCGCCCGACTGGGCCGCGTGGAACGCCGAGGCCACCGCCGGCGCCAGATCTCGGACCCGCTGGACGGTCACGAGGTGCTTCACATGGGGACGGAGCAGCGCCCGCTGGTCAATGTCCTGGAGCGCACCGCGCCCTTTCAGCGCCGTGGCCGTGGCCCCGGCCAGGATGACCAGCGGGGACTGCGCCAGCTGGGCGTTCTTGAGGGCGGTGATGGTGTTGGTGAGGCCGGGGCCCGCGGTGACCGCCGCGACGCCCGGCACGCCGGTGAGCCGGGAGACCGCGTCGGCGGCGAACACGGCGCTGGCTTCATCGCGCACGTCCACCACGCGGATACCCCGCGCCTTGGCGCCCACCAGGATGGGCGAGATGTGTCCGCCGCACAGGGTAAACAGGAAGCGGGCGCCCTGCGCGGCGAGGGCGTCGGCGATCCGCTCGCCGCCGTTCATTCCCGCGACAGGGTGCCCTTGAGAATGCCATCGCGGATCCGCGCCGCCTTGG
>Ga0153915_10003937_pt1 | contig 13646 bp, 15 predicted proteins | sample Opewatmetagenome_2_FD_107003 | JGI IMG/M metagenome (GOLD analysis project Ga0153915, IMG submission 107003) | Freshwater wetland microbial communities from Ohio, USA - Open water 3 Core 3 Depth 3 metaG | ecosystem: Environmental > Aquatic > Freshwater > Wetlands | place: USA: Ohio, Lake Erie... | reverse complement strand
GCGGCGATCAGTCCGGCGGTGAAGGTGGCGGTGCGGGACAGCCTCGGCAACGCGGTGACGAGCTCGACGGCGAGCGTCACGGTGGCCCTGACCAGCGGCACCGGAACCTCCGGGGCGCATCTCGGGGGTACCGCGACTGTCAGTGCGGTCAGCGGCGTAGCGACGTTCTCGACGCTGACCGTGGACTCGGCCGGGACCGGCTACACGCTCACGGCCAGCGCCACGGGCGTCGCTGGTGCGACCAGCAACGCGTTCGCCGTGGCTGTCGCAGTCGGCGGCACCTACACCACGAACTTCCCGCTGACCGAGAACCCGATTTCCGAGGGTGGGCGCTGGATCAACGGCGGCACGACGGGTTTGGACTGGACCGATGTCGTGACCACGCCGGGCTTCGCCTACGGCACCGAAGTCAACGGCAACTACACGGACGCGACGGCGATCCTCACCGGGACGTGGCCCGCCAACCAGTACGCGCAGGCCACGGTGTACTGGCAACCAGCCGCGGCTGAGCCGGTGCCGGAGGTCGAGCTGCGGCTGCGGAGCGCGATCTCGGCGCACGTCAACCGCGGCTACGAGATCACCTTCGGAGGCGGGTACCTCATCATCGTGCGCTGGAATGGTGCGTTAGGGAGCTTCAACTACCTGGTCAACGCGTCCGGCTCCCAGTACACGCCGAAGACGGGCGACGTGATCCGGGCGACCATCGTCGGCAACACGATCTCGGCGTACAAGAACGGCGTCCTTATGGGGCAGACGACGGACGGGACGTGGACCGACGGCGCCCCCGGGATGGGGTTCAATTCCGGCACCAAGGGCGGGACGTACGACAACACGTACGGGTTCACGAGCTTTACGGCTGGGCCGATGTGATCGGCGTGCGGCGAGGCGGGGCGGCGCAGCGGTGCTGCGTCGAGGGTCTCGTCCCCTAGTGCGCGCCCTGGGGCGCGCGGAGGGCCTCCAGGCGCGCCGGGTCGTAGAGTGAGCGGTTAGCGGCGAGGTGGACGCGGAGGTCGTCCGCGATCCGCCCGGAGAAGCGCGCCGCGTCGAGCAGCGCCGCCTGCGCGTATCCCACCGGACCGAAGCGCACGATCCCTTCTCGCTCGAACCATGCCTGGCGGTCGGCCAGTTCTCCGGCAACGTCGGCACGCAGGCGCGCGAACTCCTCCCGCTCGGCTTCGTCGAACATGAACTGCAGACCGTACCACGGCAGGTGGATGAGTCGCAGCTCCCCCTCCTTCGCGCCCGGCAGAACCACCTTGTGGAAGATGCCGGGGGCGTGCACGGCGGTGTGCACGGTCCGCATGCCATCGGGGGCCATCAACTGCAGCGCGAAGCGCCCCTCGCGGTAGAGGTTGGGCCACCCAATCTCCTCCTGCGTCCTGTGCAGCAGGCTGTTGCCGTTATTGCTCAGGAGCAGGACCTTCCCTCCGAGGGACTCGAGGCGGGCATAGGGCGTTCCGTCCCCGAACGGGGTCTCCGCCTTCTCGTGATCGAGGAGCAACTGCTCCGTCAACGGCCCTGTGGCGGCCACCGAGTGCGTGGGATGGAGGCTGCGCTTCACTCCCGGGTAGTGCCGGAAACGCTCCGGCAGCGTCCCAGTGGAGGCCAAGACCTGCTGCGGGTCGAACGGCGGGGGGGCGGAGGTCACATAATGGTAGGTGTTGTCCGCGGCGCTGAAGGTAGGCATCATCACCGTGCCGCGCTCGCCGACCACGGCGCAGAGGGCGTCAATCACGGTGTCCGGTCCGCGGACGAGATACCCCACCGCGTTCAGCGCGCTGTGCACGCAGACGAGGTCCCCCTCGGCCAGTCCCAGTCTGCGCAGGTCCGCGGCCAGTCGTCGCGACGTCACCCGGCGCAGGAGACGGTTGCGCAGCCGGTTCCAGGTTCGGTGGGCGCCCTTGGGCATCAGGCGTTGTTTGAGCGCCTTGATCATGCCCCCTCCCGCTCTTCGAGCAAGGCGTCGATCAGGAACTTCGTCGCCCAGTTGAGGACCATCAGCCTACCGTAGTCCCCATCCACCGGCCAGGATCCGGCCAGCCCTCCTCGGATCGCAGGGTCGGCGGAGGAAATGTCGTGCCGGGCCATCAGGTAGCGGTTGATGCGCCGCGCGGCGTCGCGGTAACGCGCGTCCCCTGTATGGGCGGCGAGTTTGGAGAGAACGAGGGACGTCTGAGCGCTGCCGGTCAGGCAGCACCAGGTGACAGCCCCGGAGAAGTCTGGTCGCACTCTACCGGGGAGGAAGCCGTCCGGGGCCAGTATTCCCATAAGGGAGTCGGCGGTGCGGCGGGCGGCTTCGATCAGGCCGGAGTCGCCGGTGAGCAGGCCGAGCTCAAGCAGGCCCTGCATGGCATAGGCGATCGTATGCAGCAGCGGCCGCGCCGGATCGCTGAGGCAACAGTCCGGGAACCAGCCGTTGGGCGCCTGCCGTGATCGGGCGTACGCGGCATTGCGCAACGCCGTCTGCTTGATGCGTTCCTCGCCGGCAGCCGCACCCAACGAGTAGAGCCCCCAGGCAGCATGGACGTTGTAGACCGTGGCCCGTGCGTCGGCGAAGCGCGAATTCCCCGCCCCCCATCTCCCGTCCGACTCCTGAATCCCCGCCAGCCATTCCGCGGCCCGGCGCCCGGAATCGAGAAAACGGGCACGGCCGGTCTCACGCGCGAGGGCGGCCCACCCGAGCAGCACCTGCCCGGTATTGAACACCGCCGGCGTCGGGACGTCGGTCACCATTCCGCCCATCACCGCCCCGACGGGCATTTGAATGTCGATCTCCCAATCGCCCATCTGCTCGGCTCGCGCTCGGAAGGTCGCGTCGCCCCACACTCTTGCCAGACGTAGGAACGTGGGGATGATATATCCCGTGGTTTCCGGGTAGCTGGGCAGGAAGGGCCCGCCGAAGCGCGTGCCGTACGCCACGCCGCGATCCGGACCGCTGTCCTGGGCGCGCGCGATCCAGGCTGCGGCTTCTCGAAGGTGGGTCTCGACGTCCAGGTTCTCGTGGACGCTGCTGTACACCTTCGCGTAGCGTCGCTTCTCGACGGCGAACGTGATCGCCCGGCGCAACCTCCAGACTCCGAACATGATTCTCCTCTAGCGGTGCAGTTCGTGCTCGGGTCCGACCGAGACGCCAAAATCGGCCAGCCGCCGTGTGAAGTGCTCACGCATGCTTTGGGGCAGCGCAGCGAGGTCGCGGGCCCGCCGCATCATTGCCTCGTCCGGCCGGTCGGCACTGTGGAGCGCCACGATCTCCGCCACGGTCATAGAATCCTCGGCCCTGGCGACCAGCGCCACGGCGTCGCCGGCCTTGAGCTCGCCCTCTCGCGCCACCGAAAGGTAGAAGCCGGTTCGCCCGCTGCGCCGGAACCGTGTCTCCATGTCGGGTCGCCCAAAACGGATGCCGAGCTTGTAACAGGGCAGGCGGGGCTGGGTGACCTGCAGCTCCGCGGTTCCCACCTGGAAACGGTCGCCGATCCGCACGGAAGTTTCAGTGAGCCCTGACACGGTCAGGTTCTCGCCGAACGCACCCCAGTCCAGGTCGGGATTGTCCAGCTCGAGGCGCCACCAGGCGTAGTGCTCCGATGGATAGGCGTACACGGCCTTGTGCACGCCACCGTGGACCGAGAGATCCGATTGCTGGTCCCCTTCGAGGTTCAGTCTGCCGACCCGGACGGCGCCGGCAAGTCGGCTCTTGTAGATGGACGTGGGGACGATCTTCCCTCGCCACGCGACGTTCCGTGGCAGCCCGACGTTCACCGAAACCAGAGTGCCCACCGGTATCCGCGAGTTCACCGTCACGCGTGGGCGCCTCGCTCCAACGCGCCGCCCTCCCGGCGGTCGGCCCTGAGAAGCAGCAGCGCGAACACGAAGCCGCAGGCCCCCAGCGTCGCGAACATCACCATGCTGGCCTCGTAGCTGTGCGTCGCCACCCGCAGCCGTCCGTTGAGATAGGGAAAGAGCGCCAGGCCCCCGTTCTGGATCATCGTCATCATGCCGAACGCCGTGCCGGTGACGTTCTTTTCCACGATGAGCGGCACGGACGGCCACATGGCCGCGGGCACCAGGACGAACGCCGCCCCCAACAGGACCATCGGCACGAAGGGCGGCACCATCGTGTAGGCCAGCACCAGATAGCAGGGGATCATCAGCAGCGCGCCCAGGACCATCAGCGACGCCCGGCGCCCGATCCGATCCACGAGGCCGCCGGCGAACGGCGCCAAGCACATCGAGGCAAAGATGATGATCGAGGTCGTCCCCCCCGCGGTCGAGAACATGTGCAGGAAGTCGTTGAACACGGCGCCGAGGAAGCTGCCGCCGCTGTCCACCGTGAGCGGAAGCCCCCACTTCTCGTGGAACAGGTCGGTCGAGAGCGCCGTGAACGGGAAGATGGCCGAGTAGAACGTGACGCACAGCATCACGACGAACCAGTACGAGTGGCCGAACTTCTTGACGTCGGAGAAGACGATCTTGTCTCCGGCGCCGGCTTCCGCCAGGCCCAGCGCGCGCTCGCCGTGCCGGTCAAACGCGAAGTACACGACATTGCACGCGAGGCTGAAGACGCACAGACCTGCAGCGGCCCAGAGCGCCGCCTCGAACCCGACCCCCGGCTGCCACCATACGCATCCGGTCTTGTCGCACCGGCTCACCACGGAGGACACGGTGTTGAAGCTGAAGAGCGTCCCGAGCCGCATGATTGCGAGCGTGATGCCGAACGAAAGCGCCAGCTCCTTGCCCCGGAACCAGCGCGCCAGGATCGCGCTCTGGGCCACGATCAGCGATTCCGAGCCCGCCCCGAAGATGAACCGGCCGATCGCCGCGACGGTGATGCTCGGTGCGAGCGCGACGATGCAGGCTCCAGCGACCACGAGCCCCGACAGAATCAGGCTGGCCAGTCGGGTACCGATTCGGTCTATCATCAGGCCGCTCAGAAAGACGCACAGGATCGCCGCGATGCTGTAGATGGTGTACAGGCCGCCGATCGCGCTCTGGTCGGTGTGCCAGGCCTTCATCAGTGTGGGGGCCATCGCGCCGATGCTGTCGTAGGCGAAGTAGCTGCCGAACGGCAGCAACCCGACGAACAGCAGCACCGCGTAGCGGTACGCCCTCCGCGACGGGTGGAACCAGCTCACCGCTTCTGCCGCGATCGCCTCGCTCATTCGCCCCCCAATGGTAACCACCAAACAGTATCACGCCATCATCGCATCATCATAGCGTCAGACCGGGCGTCCGGCCTTGCTTTCTCCTATAGCCCATCACACCATCACGCATCATCCATCACTCTTCTCCCAGCACTTTGATGACCACGCGCTTGCGCCGCTTCCCGTCCCACTCACCGTAGAAGATCCGCTGCCAGGGCCCGAGGTCCAAGGCTCCCGTCGTGATCGGCACTATCACCTCATGGCCCACCGTGAGGCTCCTGAGGTGCGCCGCCGCGTTGTCCTCTCCCGTCTCGTTGTGGTGGTACCGATCTGGGTCCCACGGCGCTACTGTGTGCTCGAGCCAATGCAGGATGTCCTGCCACAGGCCCGACTCGTGATCGTTGACGAAAACCGATGCCGTGATGTGCATCGCCGAAACGAGGACGAAGCCCTCCCTGACGCCGCTCCTGGCGACCTGCTCGGCCACCTCGTCGGTGACGTCGATGATCTCCTGCCGCTGCTTCGTCTGGAACCACAGGTAGTGCGTGTGCGCTGTCATAGTCCTCTCACGTCGACCCATCACTCATCACCGTCGCTCCTCACCCGTCGCCCATCACTTCTTCACCCTCGCCCCTGGCCACGCATGCCACGGCGACCATGTGTCCCGTGACATTCGTCCCCGTCCTGAACATGTCTGGAATCCGGTCCACGCCGAACAGGAGTCCGATGCCCTCCAGCGGCAGCCCCGCGGCCAGCAGCACCGGCGCGAGCGCGAGGATGTTGCCGGACGGGACCGCCGGCACCGAGAGCGTCATCAGGAAGGTCGTGGCGGCGACAACGCCGAGCTTCGCCGCGCCCAGCGGCACGCCGTAGAGGGCGGCGAGGAAGATCGCGGCCACGAGGTGGTACAAGCCCGTCGCCGGCCGATTGATCGTGGCGCCGAGCGGGAGCACGAAGCTGGAGACCGGCGTGGAGATCCTCAGGTCCCGGCTCGCGATGTCCATCATCACGGGCAGCGCGGCCATCGAGGTCGTGGTGGTGAATCCCACCGCCGACGCGGGCGCGATGGCCCGGGCGAAGGGACGCAGCTTGACACGCGCGAACAGTGCGCTGGCCGGGCCGAACACCAGGAGGACGAACAGCACCAGTCCGGCCGCCACCGTGCCGACGAACAGAGCCAGGCTCCCCAGCATCCCCCATCCATAACGGGCGGTGATCGGGGCCGCGAGGCAGAACACGGCGAGCGGCGCCACGACCATGAACCACCCGATGAGCTTGGTCAGCGCGGCGACCACGGCGTCGGCGAACGAACTGATGAGCGTTCGTCGCTGCGTGTCGAGGCTGGCCACTCCCGCACCCAGGAGCACGGAGAAGACGATCACCGGCAGCAGGGCACCGTCCGCCGCGGCCTTGATCGGGTTGGCGGGGACCAGGTTGACGAGGAAATCTCCCAGGCCCGGCGCCTGCGGCAGGTGGCCCGCGACGTCTTGCGGGGCCGCCGCCGCGGCGCTCCTCAGGGCCTCGGACGTTGCCGCCGTGAGGGGCGCGAGCGGCATCGTGATGAGCGCCAGGATCAGGCCCAGGCCGATCGCCAGCACGGTTGTGCCCCAGAAGAAAGCCAGCGTCCGTACGCCGAGCCGGCCCAGCCTCGCCACGCCGCCAAGGCCGGCCACGCCCGAGACCAGGGCCGCCACGACCAGCGGGATGACCACCATGCGGATGAGGTTGATCCACACCGTGCCGAGGGGCTCCAGTGCGTCCACCAGGCGCCGCAGCCACGGCCAGCCGGCGGCGGAGGCGAGCAGTCCCAGGCCGAGCCCCGCCGCGAGGCCGGCGGTGATCTGCACCGTGAGCGAGGCCCTGTGCCAGGCTTCCCTCACCGCATCGTCCCTTTCACGAACCGGCCCGGAATGCGAGATTCCCCGCACTCCAACGGGGAGTCTCCACGGTGTCGAATGCGCAGGGCGGCACGCCGCGCTGGGCGCTGGTCCTGGGCGTCTCCTCCGGCTTCGGGGCCGAGTCCGGGATCGCGCTCGCCCGCGCCGGCTACGAGATCTGCGGGGTGCACCTGGACCGGAAGGCCTCCCTGCCCCAAGTCGCCGACGTGAAATCCGCGATCGAGAAGCTGGGTCGGCGGGCGCTGTTCTTCAACGTCAACGCTGCAGACCCGGAGAAGCGCAAGGAGGTCTTGGACTGCCTGGAAGCCGAGCAGGCTCGGGTGTTCGTCCTCCTGCACTCGCTCGCGTTCGGCGCGCTCAAGCCGTTCGTGGGCGAGGACGCTATCAACGAGCAGCAGATGGACATGACGCTGACGGTGATGGCGCACAGCCTGGTCTACTGGACGCAGGATGCGTTCCGGCGCGGGCTGCTGCCCGCGGGCGCCCGCGTGTTCTCGATGACGTCGTCGGGCTCGACGCGCGCGATCGCCTCGTATGGCGCGGTGTCGGCCGCCAAGGCCGCCCTGGAGTCGCACACCCGCCAGCTCGCCTACGAGCTGGCCTCGCACGGCATCGCTGTCAACGCGCTCAGGGCTGGGGTCACCGACACGCCCGCGGCGCGGAAGATCCCGGGGAGCGAGAAGCTGTTCGAAGGCGCGGCGAGGAAGAACCCGTCCGGGCGGATGACGGTGCCCCGGGATGTCGCCGGCGCACTCGTGGCCCTGTGCCATCCCGACGCCGGCTGGCTGACGGGGAACGTGATCAACGTGGATGGCGGCGAGGAGATCTCAGCCGGCTAGACGCGTGTCGAGGAGCTTCACCTCGCCTTCGATGCCGTCGAGCTGGGCAAGGAGCTCCTGGACATTGTCGGTGGTCGGCACGGGCACGCCCTCCCGGCTGAACATCGTGGCCACCAGCGCGTCGGTGTACCCGACCACCGCATTCGACACCCCATGGTCGAGCACGCGGTTGAAGCGGAGCAGCGTCGGAAGCTGCTGGCGGGCCGGGAGCGCGACGAAGATGTCCGCGACGTCCTTGGTCAACGTCTCCCGCAGGTAGTGGAGTTCCTCGACGACCTCGCCGGCGGAGAGCCCGCGCACGGCTGCCAGGCGACCGTACAGCTCGGTGGCCGCGAACCAGGTGTCGCTCGCCTCCCGCCGCAGCGGGCCGCTCATGTGGGCGACGAGGTCCACGATCAGCTTGAGGAGCCGTTGCGTGGCGGGCACGCCGAGCACGATGCCGCCCGCCTGCCGGGCGGCGAGGAATCTGGACCACTTCGCGACGATGTCGTCCCGGGCTGCGCTGATGCCGCGCCCGAGGACCTGGAGGGAGGGGGTCGACGTCCGCACGGGATGGATCGCCACCGGCCGGGGAATGTAGTCCGGTGTCCACCCCCAGGCTAGCGTCAGTCCGAGTGGTGGGGGCCGACGGCGGGCCCCTGCGCCTCGACATCCGAAGTGCGGCCAGGCCGGGCGAGGCGAGACCCACCGTGCTCATCTGCCACGGATTCAAGGGATTCAAGGACTGGGGCTTCTTTCCGCGTGCCGCCGAGCGATTGGCGCTGGCGGGCTTCACTGCCATCTCCTACAACACGTCAGGCAGCGGCGTCGGGGAGGACGGCGAGACCTTCGACGAGTTGGAGCGGTGGGGCCACCAGAGGTTCACGGGCGACCTCGCGGACCTGTCAACGGTGGTTGACTACGCCTTGGCGAAGGGGTCGCCTTTCGTGGGGCTGCTCGGTCACAGCCGGGGAGGAGGCACCGCCGTCCTGCACGCTGCGCGCGACCCGCGGGTCGCGGCGCTGGCGACCTGGGCGGCGGTCAGCACCTTCGATCGCTGGTCCGAGGATGATCTGCGGCGGTGGCGACGCGACGGGAAGCTGGACGTCGTCAACCTCAGGACGGGCCAGGTGCTGCCGATGTTCGTGGACGCACTCGACGACCTCGAGGCGCACCGCGACGAGCTCGACATTCTTGCGGCCGCGGCGCGGGTCCGGGTTCCTTGGCTGATCGTCCACGGCACTGAGGACGAGTCGGTGCCGGTGACAGAAGGCCTGGCGCTTGAGCGGGAGTCCGTATCCCCGAGGACGGAGGTGCTGCGGGTAGAGGGAGGCAGCCACACCTTCGGTGTGCGCCACCCGTGGGCCGGCTCCACTCCCGAGTTCGACCTGGTTCTCCAGCGAACCGTCGAGTTCTTCGGCGCGGCTCTCGGTTGAGGTGGGCGAAGGGGGCTGCTCCTGGAGGGCCGCACCGCACGTGAATGTGGCGCTGCGCCAACACCACGGGCGGGCATGCCACGCTTCGCGCCAGGGCGCCGGCGCAAGCGGCGGCGCTAATTGATTGAGAGCAAGCGGCTTCCGGCAGGAGACCCACGGCCACCGCACGCGCACAGCACTTGCCAGAGTTGGTCTGTGCTCAAGACGCTTGCCTTCGCCACCGTCACGTCTCGGGCGTCCGCTGACCGCATTGGAGCGAGGCGTGACCGAGGCGTGACGGTGACGGCCATTCGCGTGACAACCTGAACTCGAGTCCCTTCGCCTCGCTGGCGGCGCTCATCGCCGCCGCGATGGCCACGGGCGCGTCGGCTGCCCGGCCCCGGGGCCGAAGCCGTACACGGTGACGGGTGCCGTGGCACAGGGCACAAGCGAGGCGGCCCGGGCGCGCGAGAGCGTCCGGGCCGCCTGGCTACTGGGAAGGCGCTGTCGAGGCTAGAAGCCGGCTTCCCTCAGTTCCTCGAGATCCCGCTCTCGAGGCAGGGTGATGCGCGCCAGCAACTCCTCGCGGCGCCGCTTCCACAGCAGCCCGGCCGCGGCCAAGGCCGCGACGGCCAGCAGACTGACACCGAAGATGCGGATGGGACCTCCCGCGCTGGGGTTCACACAAATCTAAACGTCTGTGCAAGAGGGCAAGTTTCAGGCCGGACTTGTCCGCGGTTCGCCCGGGCGTGATCTTGCTCGCGAAAGCTCACCGGCGGGGCGCCGAGGGAGGGGCAGATGCCGATCTTCGACTACCACTGCACCGGGTGCGGGCTCGATTTCGAGCGACTGGTGCGCTCCGCGGACGAGCGGGTCGAATGTCCCGAGTGCCGCTCCGCCAAGGTCAGCAAGCAGCTATCGGTGGTGGCGGCCCCGCGGGGCCGCAGCGGCGGCGGGAACCCCGGCGGGCCGTGCTGCGCCGGCGGCGGGTGCGGCTGCAGCAACTAGCGTCCTTCGTCGAGCGTCTCCGGACCGCGGTCGCGGGGCGCTCGCCCGTGCGGGTGGACCGGCCCGAAGCCCGGCGGGCCGCGGTGGCGATCCTGTTGGCGACGGACGCGGACCCCGCCATCCTGTTCATCAAGCGCAGGCAGCGCAGCGGCGACCCCTGGTCGGGCCAGATGGCCTTGCCGGGGGGATTCGCGTCGGCGCAGGATGGTTCCCTGGAGGCGACGGCGCGGCGCGAAACCGAGGAGGAGACCGGGATCGTGCTGGACGCCTCAGGGTCCCTGGCCGGCGCGCTCGACGATGTCAGCCCCCGCACGCCGTACCTGCCTCCCATTGTGGTCACACCCTACCTGTTCATGGTGCCGGGACGCCTGGCTGCACGGCCCGGTCCCGAGGCGGACGCGGCCGTGTGGCTGCCCGTGAGCCGGCTCTTCGCCCCGGCGTCGCGCAAGCCATTTCGCCTGGAACTCCCGGGCGCAGTCCGGGAGTTCGACTCCATCGTGATCGGGGACTATACGATCTGGGGCCTCACCGAGCGCGTCCTGCAGCAACTACAGGAGCTGGGCGCGGGCTGATTCGGGCCGCCGCCCCGGCGCAAGGCGGCTGGGCTGGAGTGCTTCCGTTCGGCTGTGGCGGTCCCTCGGCGGCCGAGCCAGGTTTCAGAGCCTGCTGGGCCGGCTCTGCGACTCCCTCGCGGTCGAGACTGGCGACGGACCCGTCGTCCGGGCGGGGTGGGCGGCCCCCTCGCCGGAGGGCCTCCGGACCCGCTCCAGAGCTTCGAGAATCGCCGCGAGCCGCCGGTCCCGGGCCTCGCGGATCGCTCCCAGCTTCCCGCCGTACGCTCGCTCGATCTGCCCGGTGAGCGCGTGCACCTGCTCGGGCTCGAGCTTGTCCCACTGCGCCAGGCTTCCCCACCAGGTCTCGAATGACTGCAGCAGCCGGTCCAGGAAGCGCTGGACGCCCTCGTCGCCCGCACCGAGGTGGTACGTGAGGTGCGGGCCCGCGGCCGCCCAGCCCAGGCAGGGTCCGAGCGATACCGCGCGGTCTATGTCGTCCACGTCGATCACGCCCGTCAGCACCAAGTCGATGCACTCCCGCCAGACCGCCGCCGCGATGCGGCCCACCACGTTGCCGGGCACCTCGCGCTTCAGGGCGATCGGGATCCTCCCGAGCGAGCGCAGCAGGAGGCGGACGCCGTCCACCGCCTCCGCGGACGTGAACTTCCCGGGCACCAGCTCCACCAGAGGAATCAGCTCGGGCGGATTGAGCGGGTGCGCCACCAGGCAACGCTGCTGGTCGCGGCACCGGGAGGCGATCTCCGTGATCGGCAGGCCGCTCGAGGACGAGGTGATGAGCGCTTCCGGGCGAGCCACTTGGCTGAGGTTCTCGAACACCCGCTGCTTGGTGTGCAGGTCCTCGGGGACGGACTCGATGATCCAGTCCGCATCCCCGCAGGTCTGGAGAAGCGAGCGTCCGAGCTTGACGCGACGCAGTCCAGTCTCCACCACGTCGGCAGGGGCCCGGCCCAGGGAGACCAGGGACCGGGCGCGCCGCGCCACCTCGGCGACGGCCTGATCGGTCACCTTGGTCTCGCTGTCCAACAGCGTGCACTCCCAGCCCGCCGAGGCGCACAGAGCGGCCCAGCCGCGGCCGGTGGTGCCGGTCCCGATGATGGCGACTTTGGGGGGGGAATCCCCCTGAGCGGTCATGGGCGTGGAAACTACGGCTGGAAATCGGCCTCCGTAAGCCACCTCCCGAACACGTGCTCCAGCAGGAGGCGATGCACCGGGCCGAGGGACACGTCGCGGTACACGCGCACCAGCGGGTCCCCGGTTCCGCCTGCGCGCGTCTCGCCGCGGCCCGTGCCCTCGGCGAGGCTCACTGCGACGGGCAGCGTGTCCGTGCTTCCCCAGGCCGGCTCGAGAGCCAGCGCCACCGCGAGCGGGTCGTTGATCACGGCGCCGGAGAGCTGCTCGTACTGCTCGTGGAAGCGGACGTAGAACCCAAGCAGCTTGCCGAGCCACTGCGCCTCGGGATCACTGTGCGTGGCAAGCCTTTGTACCGCCTCGGCGGTGATCACCAGGCGCCGGGTGACGTCGAGGCCCACGAGCTCCGTTCCCAGTCCGGCGGCAAAGACTTCCGCCGCGGCCTCCGGATCGCACCAGATGTTGAACTCGGCCAGGCCGCCGGAGTTGCCGGCTGCCGCGATATTGCCGCCCATCGCCACGTGCCGCACGACCCGCGAGCGCAGCAGCGCGGCGTCGTTGCGCAGGGCATGCGCCAGGTTGGTCAGGGGGCCGAGAGTGACCAGCGTGACGGGCCGTTGGGCGGCGCGCACGGCCTGGAGAATAGCCGTGCGCGTGGGTCGGACCTTTTCCGGCGGAGGTAGCTCGTGGTCGCCGAGACCGTCCGGCCCGTGCGTCTCTTTGGCGGTGACCAGGGGCTTGGCAAGCGGGCGGTCCCAACCCGGAAACACGGGCACGCTGCAGCCGGCACGGGCGAGGACGTGCCGCACGTTGCGGGTCGCGCGATCCAGGGTGGTGTTGCCGTACGAAACCGACACGGCGAACAGGCGCGAGCGGCTCGCCCGCGCGGCGAGGATCAGGGCCAGCGCATCATCGATACCGGGATCGGTGTCGATGACGAGAGGGATCGTCACGTACCTGCGAAGAGCACCCGTGCCAGCAAAGCGAGCTCCGCCTGCGCGCCCGGCACCCAGCAGATGTCGTTGATCAGGGCCGAGGGCAGGCTCTTGCCCCCGATGCGCTTGGCAAGGCGGGGCACCTGCGCCGCGTCCAGTACCCAGGCATCCACGTGCGGGCTCACGATGGCCATCTGGAGCGCGAGACGCGCGTCGGGCCCGCAGCTGGCACAGGAAGCGCTCACCAGCATCTGCACCGCGACCGGGTTCCGCAGGTCTTCCAGCACCTTGACCGTGGCAGGCGAGAGGCCCGTCTCGCCCCGCGAGACATCAATGATGGCGTTGACGAGGATGGGTACCTCGTAGCCGGCCGGCGCGCCCGCGAGATGCACGCCGCCCCGCGACCTGCCGGTCAGGGTGATGACGACCGGCGCGTCCTCCTCGAGGCCGGCCAGCGGCGGCGCCGGGGCAGCGGCGACCTCGAGCAGGGACGAAAGCGCCGCCAGCTCGCGGAGCAACTCTTCCGCGCGGCTGGCGGCCGCCATCGCCTGCTCGTCGTGCGGGTGCGGCGGGACGGCGAGTGCGATCCGCACTGTGCCGGTGAGTTGTTGCTCGAAGGCACGCGCCAGGCCGAGGCGGTCGAGCTCGGGCAGCAGCGGTGCGGCGGCCACGGCGCCTACCGCTTGAGCCCTCCATGGAGCTCGACATAGGCCTGGCGCCGCGCTTCCGCG
>Ga0153915_10003936_pt1 | contig 13647 bp, 12 predicted proteins | sample Opewatmetagenome_2_FD_107003 | JGI IMG/M metagenome (GOLD analysis project Ga0153915, IMG submission 107003) | Freshwater wetland microbial communities from Ohio, USA - Open water 3 Core 3 Depth 3 metaG | ecosystem: Environmental > Aquatic > Freshwater > Wetlands | place: USA: Ohio, Lake Erie... | reverse complement strand
TGCCACTGTCAAGGTGGTGGCGGTGCTGGATCGCACGAAAGAACCGGGCGCGGTGGGTGAGCCACTGTACCAGGATGTGGTCACAGCTATCAGCGAGGGCTGGCAAGGAAGCCTGCCTAAAGTGACCGGTGGACGTTACGGTCTTTCCTCCAAGGAATTTACCCCGGCTATGGCGAAAGCAATTTTCGATGAAATGCGCAAGCCCGAGCCGAAGAACCACTTCACCGTCGGCATCAACGATGATGTCACCTTCACCAGCCTGTCTTATGATCCCTTATTTACGATCGAAAGCCCGGAGACTGTGCGCGCCGTATTTTGGGGTCTGGGCGCTGATGGCACAGTTGGAGCAAATAAGAACTCGATCAAGATCATCGGTGAAGAAACCGAAAACTTCTCTCAGGGGTACTTCGTCTACGACTCCAAGAAATCTGGCGGTTTGACCATCTCGCACTTACGCTTTGGACCCAAGCCCATCCACGCTCCTTATTTGATTAACCAGGCTAACTTCGTGGCTTGCCACCAGTTCATCTTCATGGAGAAGTATGACGTGCTGAAGTACGCCATGCCAGGGGCGGTGTTCTTGCTGAACAGCCTTTTCAGCAAGGACGAGGTCTGGGACAACTTGCCCCAGAAAGTCCAGCAAACGATCATTGATAAGAAGCTGCGCTTCTTTGTCATCGATGCCTACGAAGTAGCGCATCGCACTGGCATGGGCGGGCGCATCAACACGATTATGCAGACCTGCTTCTTTGCCATCAGCGGTGTTCTGCCGCGCGACCTGGCTATCCAGGAAATCAAGAAGAGCATCAAGAAGACCTACAGCAAGCGCGGCGAGGCCGTGGTCCTGAAGAATTATGAGGCGGTTGACCAAACACTGGAAAACTTATACGAAGTCAAGGTGCCTGCAAAAGCTACCAGCACGCTCTCGATGAGACCAACCGTGCCTGCAAATGCCCCTAAGTTTGTCAAAGATGTGTTAGCCAAGATGATCGCCAATGAAGGCGATGAGCTGCCCGTGAGCGCTTTCCCTGCGGATGGCACCTACCCCTCTGGCACGACACAATGGGAAAAGCGCAACATCGCCCTGGAAATGCCCGTTTGGGAACCCAGCCTGTGCATCCAGTGTGGCAAATGCGTCTTTGTCTGCCCTCATGCTGTGATCCGCGAGAAGATTTACGAGCCCGGTCTGCTCGAAAAAGCTCCTGAAACCTTCAAGTCCATGGATTCACGCTGGAAGGAATTCCCGGGCATGAAGTTCTCCATCCAGGTTTCGCCTGAGGACTGCACCGGCTGCTCGCTGTGCGTTGAAGCCTGCCCGGCGAAGGATAAGAGCCAGGTCGGTCGCAAAGCCCTGAATATGGCTGAACAACCTCCTCTGCGCCAGCCCGAATCCCTAAATTGGGAATTCTTCCAGGGCCTGCCAGAGATCGATCGTACCAAGATGAGCCTCAGGACCGTCAAGAACTCTGCTTTGTTGCAGCCGCTGTTCGAGTTCTCACTAGCCTGTACAGGCTGCGGTGAAACTCCCTACGTCAAGCTGCTCTCCCAGCTATTTGGCGACCGCGCCTTCATTGCTAATGCCACCGGCTGCTCTTCGATCTATGGCGGCAACTTGCCCACCACCCCTTGGGCTGTGAACAACGAAGGACGCGGCCCGGCCTGGTCTAACTCGCTCTTCGAAGACAATGCCGAATTTGGCCTGGGCATGCGCTTGAGAATTGATAAGCACTCAGAATATGTCAAGGAGCTGCTGCCTCAGCTCGCTGGTTCTGTGGGTGAGGAGCTGGTAATCGCTCTCTTGAGCGCTGACCAAAGCACCGAAGCCGGTATTAAAGAGCAGCGCGAGCGGGTGGCGATACTCAAGCAGCGCTTGCAAACCATGAATGATCCACGCGCCCGCGACTTGCACAGCCTGGCGGATATTTTGGTGCGCAAGAGTGTATGGATTGTAGGCGGTGACGGTTGGGCTTACGATATTGGCTACGGTGGTCTGGATCATGTTCTGGCTGCTGGTCGCAATGTCAATATCCTGGTGCTGGATACCGAGGTTTACTCGAACACTGGCGGGCAATCCTCCAAAGCCACTCCTCGGGCTGCCGTCGCAAAGTTCGCGGCCAACGGCAAAGGCCTGCCCATGAAAGACCTGGGGTTGATCGCCATGGCTTACGGTTACGTGTATGTAGCCAAAGTTGCCATGGGTTCCAGCGACCAGCAAACTCTGACCGCCTTCCACGAAGCAGATGCCTATGAAGGTCCATCGCTGATCATCGCTTACAGCCACTGCATCGCGCATGGCATCGATATGAGCAAGGGTCTGGAACAACAGCGCCTGGCGGTGCAATCGGGTCTCTGGCCTTTATACCGCTACAACCCGGCTCTGGTAGCTGAGGGGAAGAATCCGCTGACGCTTGATTCAAAGGAGCCTTCGATCCCGCTCGATCAGTATGTTTACAATGAAACCCGTTACCGCATGCTGCTGCAAACGGACGAACAGCGCGCCGAAATGTTGTTGAAGCAAGCCCAGCAAGATGTCAAATCCCGCTGGAACTACTACAAACAGATGGCAGCCATGCATTATGGCGATGGGAATGGATCAGAGGAAAAAGGATAAGTTAGGAGACTCTTATGGTTGACCTGAAAACGACATACCTTGGTCTAAAACTCAAGAACCCCCTCGTCGCTTCACCTTCACCCTTATCTGAGAAAGTGGAGAACGTTAAGCGCCTGGAAGAAGCCGGCGTTTCGGCCGTGGTGATGTACTCCCTGTTCGAGGAACAGATCCTCCACGAGAGCCTGGAGCTGGATCATTTTCTTAACCAGGGCACCGAGACGTATGCTGAGGCGCTCTCATACCTGCCAGATACTGGCAAATACAGCCTGACGCCCGAAAAATACCTGGATCACCTGCGTGCCATCAAGCGATCGGTAAGTATCCCGGTCATCGGCAGCCTGAACGGAGTCTCGACGGGCGGCTGGATCAAATACGCCAAAAAGATCGAAGAAGCTGGAGCCGATGCTCTGGAATTGAATATCTACTTCCTGCCCACCAACGCGGGTGTAATTTCTGCCGAGCTGGAAGATTCTTATGTCACCCTGGTGCAAGATGTGCGCCTCCAGGTCAAGATTCCTCTGGCAATTAAGCTCAGCCCTTTCTTCACTGCCCTGCCAAACCTGGCGAAGCGCCTGGTGGAAGCCGGCGCGAATGGACTGGTTCTGTTCAACCGCTTCTACCAGCCTGACTTCGATCTGGAGCAGTTGGAAGTGGTGCCCAACCTGGTGTTGAGCACTTCCCGCGAGCTGCGCCTGCCGATGCGCTGGATCGCAATGTTATATGGACGAGTGCAAGCCGATTTTGCCCTGACTAGCGGAGTGCACACCGCCGAAGACGCGCTTAAGGCAGTCATGGCAGGCGCCAGTGTGGCGATGACCACCTCGGCGCTGCTGAAGAACGGCATTTCTAAGGCCAGCGAGATCTTGAAAGATATGGAAACCTGGATGGAAGAACATGAATATGTGTCCATTCAGCAAATGAAGGGCAGCATGAGTCAAAAGGCTGTCGCAGAGCCGGCTGCATTTGAACGGGCGAACTACATGAAGGAGCTCAGCTCGTACAAAGACATGCCTTAAATTAAATCGGTCAAAAAAACTGCCCCGGTTTTTCCGGGGCAGTTGCTTATTAAAAACTTTCGTGCAGATCAGGGAGTTTCTTCCTCTGGGAATTCGTAAGGGGTCTTGCGATGGCGATAAACGATCCGCCCGCGGGTCAGATCATATGGGGACATTTCAACGCGCACATGGTCTCCAAGTAAGATACGAATATAGTATTTGCGCATCTTGCCAGAGAGATAAGCCAGCACTTCGTGACCTGTCTCCAGGCGTACCTTGAACTGGGTTCCAGGCAGCGCTTCGATTACAGTCCCCTCAACCAGGATTTTATCCTCATCCTTCGCCATGCATTCCTCCTCAACTGTTGCCGGCTCTCACCGGTCAGGTCCTATTCTTCAGATTCCCTTACACGGCGCCGGCTGCGGCGAATGGCCTTTTTCCTCTGAATGCGGCGTAACTCACTCTTCGAAACAAACCATCGCTTGCGACGCACAGTGCTTAAAATACCACTTTTGGCAACTTTTTTGCGAAAGCGCTTAAGCAGTTGATCCTGTGACTCATTTTGACGTAGCGTAACTGAAGCCATTCTCTCACCTCCTTTCCCGTTTGGTTAATCTGCCAGGGTTGATTTAGAACACAAAAAAAGCCCGGCTGTGTTCGCGGACTCAGCCGGGCCTGAAAATAGCCCAAAATGCAAAAAACCCGCAATGCTTAATAAGCTCTCTCCATGTCACCGTCCAATCTTCATTTCTGAAGCAAGAGCAAGCCCGCAAACACCGCAAACATTCTACCGCACTCCACCTTTTTTGTCAATTAAGCTCAAAAATGCCGGGGTATTCAAGCCGCGCTCTAATAAAAATGTAAAATAATGCTGCATCAGATGTTCCAATTCCTGGTCAACCACCTCCATCAAGGGCATACGTGCTGCTTCAGCATAAGAGCTGCGCTGCATATGGCGTAAAAATCGCACTGCGCTAACGCTAATCGAACGAGCCCCAGGAAAGCGTTCGCCGCACTTCGGGCACAGCAACCCACCCTGTGACGCGGAAAAAAACTGATCCTCAGGCTTGATCGGATTCTCACACTTCACACACTGGAAAAGCTGTGGGCGAAAACCAACCAGGTCAAGCAAGCGCATCTCATAATATCGCATCACGAACGCCGGGTCAGGTTCTGAGCTCAGGCGCTCCAATGTATCAGCCAGAAGGCGAAACAACACGATATTCTCACCTTCTTCGTAAGTAAAACGGTCCAAAAGCTCGACTACATACGCTGCACAACCCATGCGCCTCAGGTTCTCCCGCAATGGCAGGTGGCTTTCAATCATTTCCGCCTGGGTAATAATGGGCAGATCGCGTCCCTGTGCTAGAAGCAGACTTACCCTGGTAAAAGGTTCCAGGTGTCCGGATTTGCGTGAGCGCGGTTTACGCACACCCTTGGCGATGGCGCGAATTTTCCCCGTCTCGCGGGTGAATAGCCACAGAAGGCGGTCCGCCTCCCCCCAATCCATGTGGCGCAAAACGATGGCTTCCGCACGAGAAACGCGTTCACGAGAGGGCATGCGAGGGATTATACCCCTTGTCCGGTTGATTATACCCTTACCCAAAACGACCGTTGACGGTTCTCTAACCCTCTGTTAGAATACGGATCCCTGGAGCGTTGTACCCTTCGCCCAGGAATAATTCCAAAACAATTGAAGAAAGGGCTTGTGTAAAATGAAAGTTTTATTATTGAAGGATGTTTATAAACTGGGCCGTGCCGGCGACGTAAAGCGGGTTGCCGATGGGTACGGCCGAAATTATTTAATTCCCCACGGGTTAGCCATTCTGGCTACTGCAGGGGCGTTGAAGCAGGCTGAGCACATCCGCGCCAGAGCCAATGAGCAGCGCGCCATCCTGAACAAGGAGATGGATGCCATTGCCAAGAAATTGGAAGGGGTTGTCTTGACCTTCGCGGCCAAAGCCAGCGAGACCGGCAAGCTGTACGGTTCTGTGACTACCCAAATGATTGCTGAGGCGCTGCAGAAAAAGACCGAAGTAGAAGTTTCTCGACGTCAGGTTGACACTCAACCTCTGCGCAACTTGGGCACCTATAAGGTTTCCATCCGCCTGACTGTAGACCTGATCCCGCATATCTCCGTCATTGTCCACCGTGAAGGTGAAGCCCCCGAAGTGGAAGTACTACCATCGGATGAAGGTGACAAATAAAAGGTGAGGCAGGATGCTGGTTGAGAAAAGGGCTTTGCAGAGTTGCTCACTGCAAAGCCTTTTTCTTGAAAATTCTCCATGCTGTATAATAATGCCATGACGCCTTCGATCGGTGAAAAACTCTGCCAGGCACGCGAAGCGCGCAAGCTGAGTCTAGAACAGGCTGCCCAACAAACCCGCATCCGCTTGCGCTATCTTAAGGCATTGGAGCAAGGGGATCTCGATTCGCTTCCTTCAGTCACCCAGGCACGCGGCTTTCTACGAACCTATGCGCAGTTCCTGAGGCTTGATCCAGAACCACTCCTGGCTAGCTTGAGCGGCGTTGAAGTCGTCGAAGACCTCCCCGCCACTGCGCCAACCCCGCCGGCTGAAAATCCCCACGCAGTCCATGCAGAAGCTGTCCTGGCGGAGGTCGGTGCAAAGCTGCGCCTGCAGAGGGAGCTGTTGGGCTTGTCTTTAGAAGATGTGGAACGACACACTCACATTCGCGCCCACTATCTTCAGGCTCTTGAGGCGGGGAAACTATCCGACCTGCCTTCTCCCGTGCAGGGACGTGGGATGCTCAGCAATTATGCCATTTTCATGGGATGCGATCCAGAACCCCTCCTATTTCGTTTTGCGGAAGGATTGCAAGCCAACCTGGCAGCCCGTCAGGCTGCTCAAGCCGACACGAAGCCTTTAAAAATTCGCAAGCGCACCAGCCGGTCTAAAAGCCTGCGCCGGTTTTTCTCCATCGATCTGCTGGCAGGCGGATTTCTTATCTTTTTTATCATCGGTTTCGTCATTTGGGGAGCAATGCGAATATCTAATGTCAGCTCTGATAATGAGCCGACCCCCACCTCTCCCTCGGTTGCAGAAGTTCTCGTGCCCAATACAGTTGTTCCCGAACCTGATTCTACCCCTCAACCCGGCTCTGATCTAAGCCCCACGCCTGCCACGGAAGAATTTTCACAGGGTACACCCACCCTTGAACAATCTGTTGAAGTTGTAGCAACTCAGCTCCCAGCTGAACTACCGCAGATCACGCCAACCAGTACGCTGCCTCCCTTCGATGCTTCATCCGTTCAAGTTTATATCGTTATACGCCAGAGGGGGTGGGTGCGTGTCACGGTCGATGGACAGGTCGAGTTGGAAGGGCGAGTGTTGCCGGGCAGCGCTTATCTATTTTCAGGAAATGAGCTGGTCGTAATCCTGACCGGGAATGCCGCTGCGCTCCAGGTATATTTCAATCAGCAAGACCAGGGTGTGTTGGGGCAGTTCGGTGAAGTGGTCGAACGCGCTTATTCCCCCTCGGGACCAGTCCAACCCACACCGACGCCCACCAGCCCGCCGACTTCTACTGCGCAGCCCACAACTACGCCCACACCAACGCCAACCGCCACATCGCTCCCTTAAAATTGGAAGTCTATGTTTTCCATCCGCTCGGCCAGGCTTTCTGATGACGGGCCCATCCAGAAACTAATCAGGCAATCTCATATCAATCCAACCGGCCTGGACTGGAGAAGATTTTTAGTGGCGGTAGATCAAAAAGATCAAGTCATCGGCTGTGGGCAGATTAAGCCCCACCAGGATGGCTCTAAAGAGCTGGCCTCTATTGCCGTGGTTGCCGAATGGCGCCATCAAAGAGTTGCCAGTGCTATCATCCAGCAATTGCTGAGGTCGGAGGCGGGCGAGCTTCTTCTAGTGTGCCGTTCTTCACTAGGCTCTTTTTATGAACAATTCGGCTTTCACGCCATCGAGCAAGACAGCATGCCCCCTTATTTCAAGCGGATAAATCGCCTGGCCAGATGGGTTAAGCGGTTGGAAAAGAAAGGGGAAGGCTTTTTGGTGATGAGAAAGGTCAGCGGGATTCAGGAATGACGCCGATGGGCTGCCGAATAGGCTGACCATCTTTCGACGGTATCCGGCTCATCGCATATTCCGCCAGAGCAGTAATCGTCAGGCTGGGGTTGATGCCTGGGTTTGCGGGCATAATCGAACCGTCGACCACATACAAGCCGGGATAATTGTGAACCTGGCAGCCCAGGTCAATCACGCCTTCTTCATCGTTTTGACCGAAGGGGCAGCCTCCCAAAATATGAGCTGTGACCGGTACATTGAGCAAGCTTTCGAAAACCGAGCCGGATGGGATACCCTCAATTTTTTCAGCAAAGCGCCTGGTCACATGGTGACCGATGGTGATTTGCGAGGGAAGGGCATGCTCTGCATCAGGCTGGGAGACCATCCCTTTCATAAACAAGGTATAAAGGCTGCGGCCAGACTTCATCTGCAGATAATTATCTTCTGTCTGCATCACCAATAAAATTGTGGTCCGCCGCGCCCAGCCCGGTAAAATATGCGTGAGGAGAAAATCACCTGGATGCATAAGTGTGCGCATCAGCGTTTTGAAAAGCCTGACCCATACTCCGATATTTGCTCCATGCATGGGGCTGGATAAGAAGCGCATCAACGACGAACCAGCCGGATAACGGACCGGCTCGACCGTAGTAACATCATCGGCATGAATGATGGAAGTGATGGCAATGCCTTTGGAATAATCCACCTTCAAGTCTCGTGAGGTAGCCCCCAGCAGCGATTCACTGTTCGTACGCACCTTTTCTCCCAGGCGGGGAGAAAGCCTGGGCAAAGAGCGGGTAATATCCCGGCATCGGAGCAGGAGCTTAAGTGTGCCTAAAGTGCCAGCAGAAACGATCACATTGCGGGCACGCACATTCTGCACGGACCTTCCCAACCAGTTGGTTGTGTGACGGTATCTGACAAGGTACCTTGCCCCATCAGGTTGATCCGCCGGTAACGAGACAATATCCGTTACCTCCGCTTCCGGCTTGATCACAGCCCCCCATTTCTCGGCAAAATACAGGTAATTTTTGACCAGGGTATTCTTGGCATTATACCGGCAGCCGACCATACAGCCCCCACAGAATTGGCAGGCGGCTCGTTCTGGTCCCTCTCCATTGAAGTATGGGTCGGGTAAAGTCTGCCCTTCCTGATCTGGACCTCCAAAAAAGATCCCCACTGTGGTCGGCTGGAAGGAGCTTTCTGTACCTAGCTCTGCGGCAATTTCTCGCACAAGCCCGTCCGAAGGAAAAAGCCGGGGGTTCTCAACTGCCCCAAGCATAAAGCGGGCAGTGGCATAATGAGGAGCAAGGATGGTTTTCCAATCAGCCAGACTCTTCCAGGCAGGGTTGTCAAACAGCGCATCTGTAGGTCCCATTAAAACGTTGGCATATCCCAGGCTGCCTCCGCCTACACCGCTACCGTGTAAAACAAAAACATCTCGGAACGGTGAGATCTGCAACACGCCAAAACAGCGCAGGGCGGGTATCCAGAGATACTTAAATATATTCCAGGAACGCCTGGCAAAATCATTATCTCCAAAGCGTTTGCCGCGCTCCAAGACAAGCACCTGATAGCCCTTTTCAGTCAGGCGCATGGCAGAAACGCTCCCGCCAAACCCAGAGCCAATAATCACGAAATCGTATGTGGGTTCCATGGATCAATCAGTAGAACCCAAAATGTGTCTAAAAGGCGCGGCAACATCCTGATCCATAAGAAAATGGAAGTTTTACAGAACCGGGTTATGGTTTTCCTGCTAAAGGATCATTTTCAATAGCTGGAGGCTTCTGGTTTGGATTCGCTTTGGTAAAAGCAGCTAACTTCTCATCCCTCTCTTTGATGGCACCAATCAGGCGAGCCTGTTCGGCAAACAGCTCCCGATTCTCCTGCTCAGCGCGTGCCAGGCGCATCGCTCCGGTGCGCCCCAGGCTCCGCCCCCCAATCAGGTCCACCAGCAAAGCCAGCAAATAACCGACCACGCCCAGCAAAATCACCCATGCCTGACCAATCACGATGGCAGTCACCAGGCTCATCACGAAAACGATCCAGCCATAGATATTGAGCAAGAACCAGAAGGGACGCTGCGAGATCATAATTGGGCTGCCTTTTATTGCTCCGCTGAAATGGCGTTATAAATTTGTTCAATGCTATCCGGATCACCTGTAAAGGTTTTTCCATTAGTACGGTTGGCGATCCGCAGCATCAAATCTGTGTTTGCATCCTCGCCATAAGCAATGGTAAATACTTTGACACCCTCAACATCTTCACCGCTGGGCAAACAGGAGAACATCTGGTTCTCGGTGCGCACACTGGCTGTATCATCGCCATCGGAGAGTAGAACAATCCCATACAGGCGCTTTTCATTATTACTAACATCCTCGGCGTGCAATTGATCGGCTTTTTCTATTGCCTGGCAGACAGCATCATATAATGGTGTATTTCCCTGGGCAAACATCCCATTGAGCTGGCTGGTCAGGGTCTCACCTACATCACCCGAACGCCCGCCGCCCAGATCATACACGCCTCCCTCACCGCCAAAGCCCATAGCATAGATTTCATCGTTTGGATCAAGCCGTTGCACGAAATTCACCGAGCTGTCAACAGCATTTTTGATCTTTTCCCCCTCCATGCTCCCGGAGGTGTCCAGCATCAGGAGCACAGTAGCCTTCTTCTTTGTTTTGTGGAAGACGTCCTTAACCGCTGCAGCAACATCTGCGGAAGGGCTCTCGAGGGCAGGTACACTGGAGCGCGTCACCCGCGGGTCCGTACCGTAGTCCAGTGCCAGGGGCGCGTGCAGGGGAATATTTTCTAAAACGGGGCGCAAATAATAATCGACCGCTTTGGCTTGCTGGGCATCCGCTAATATGTAATCTCGAAACACTCCAGCAGCCTGGCGTTGTTCATCCGATACCCAATCGGTTTCCAAAATACAATAAGGTTGTTCACTCCAGTAAGTACCACCAGAGGGGAAGATGAAAACCAGGGGAAAACGCATCGTTGATCCAAAATCGGCATTGGTTTTTAGGGCTTCGGCTTCACTTGAGGTGACAGCGTGCAGGTAGCTGGGACCGCGCTGCGCCAGCACTTGCATCAACGGTCGGTTCTGGATGCCGTAATGGTATGTATTTTGCTCAAGCTGACGAAAAGCCTCTTCGACCTGGGCGGAATATACCTGCTCGGGTTTCAAGCCGCTGGTTTGATTATTGACAGAATAAGCCAGTGATGTCAGCATCAACAAACCGGTGTTCGAAAAATCGGGATGAGTATGGCCAAACTTAAATTGCCCCCACTCGGAATGACCCAGGCTTGTCCAACCCTCTGGGTTTGCCGACAGATCTGTCAGAGTTTGCCAGGAGATGGGCTTGTCAGGCCAGCCCAGGGCTTCAGCCATCGGACGCCACATGGCAAAACCAATGGGAGCCAGCACGGTGGCAGGGCAAGCATCCGATACCAGAGGCCTCCCTTTGCGGTCACGCCATACCTGGTTAGCCCCATCGATCCAACTCTGGTCGCCAGGGCTCCAAACTGTGGGCTGGCTTTTACCATCCAATATCGCCTGTTGAGATCCGCCCGAGGTGACATGTGCGACACGCACAAAAATCACCTGCCCTGAGGAAGTTTTGTGCTGTTCCTGATTAAACTGCTCGATCACCGCATTCATCCAATCCTCCTTGGTATTGGAGGACGAAATATCTACCGTCACAGAACCCGGGGGAGGGGCTTCGGTAGCATCAGCGCTAACTGTTTTCTGAGCATTCTGGTTGAGAAGCCGTGGCGCCAGTATGGCAACAACAATGATGCAGCCAAACACCCCCACCGCCGCCAGAACTACGAAGATACTCCAGGGGAAACGCGATTTTTCAGAATACATAGAAACCTCCGATACTTGCTCAGTGAAGGTAGTTCATTTTACAATTCCAACAACTACCCGAAATCCTAAATAAGGATAAAAATATCCGGGCGGGTAGGCTCTACGATAAGAGGTACGTGACCCAAATACGCTGTCATTGAAAGAACCACCCCGGGCAACGACCAAAACCTGCGCAGGCAGGACTTCTCCGGGTAGAGGGGAATAGCGGCTGGCAGTCCATTCTTGAACATTCCCCGCCATATCCAGAACCCCGAAAGGGCTGGTGTCGCCAGCCAAGCTACCCGCATCCACGGGTTCCAGCAGTCCGGACTCCAGGGTATTGGTCAGGCTGGCATCAAACAGTTCTCCCCAAGGGAAAGGCCGCCCATCTTCGCCACGTGCGGCATATTCCCATTCTTCTTCTGAGGGTAAATGCACCGGTCGCTTTTTCTGGTAAGTCATCCAGTTACAATAAGCTTCGGCTTCGAACCAGGTGATACCCACCACAGGCCGGTAAGGGTGCTTCGCCTGTGCTTCCCAGCCATCCGGCAATCGCCGGTTTTCACGGCCCCAGCCATCTGAATCACCCATTAACCAGATCCAGCCCTCCTGGCTCCACCAACGTTCTTGTTCAAATGCTTTACTCTCCAGAAAAGCCGAATACTGGTTTACGGTTACAGGGGCATGCGCAATCTCAAATTCCGCCAGGTGCACAATCCGGCGCTCTTCACGCGGATGAAACCGGCTGCCCATGTGCACATCCCCCCCAGGGATTCGCTTGAGCATCCCGATGGATGCTTTAGAAGAGATCTCAGCCGGCTTTTCCATTCGCTCTCTAAGCTGACCCTTCCAGGGCATCCCATCCAGTTTTCAAACGCCGGTAAGTGTCTTCCAGGATCTCAGGCAGGACACGGGTCATTCCCAAAGTCGACATGAAGTTCGTGTCGCCGGACCAGCGCGGCACAACATGCATGTGGACATGGTCTACGATGCCAGCTCCCGCCGCTTCACCAATATTGATCCCCACATTGAAGCCTTGAGGGTGATAGACCGCTTCAAGAATCTGGATGGAGCGCGCTGCCAGCTCCATGATCTCTGCTCGTGTAGGTGGGTCTAATTTTTCCAGGGACGACAGGTGATCTACGGGGACTACCATAACGTGCCCGGTGGTATAGGGATAGCGGTTCAACATCACGAAAGCCCGCTGTCCTCGAACGACGACCAGGTTGGTCAGATCATCTGATTCAGCCAGGGCATCACAGAAAATGCAGCCTTGGATTGTTTTAGGAGATTGAATGTATTGCATACGCCAGGGAGACCAAAGGTGAGATAGCATGCCAAAGTTATTGTAGCAAAGAAAGTGATATTCTGGAATACGTGTGATTGGCTGTAAGTTAAATAACAAACCTATCGGTGAAATTGTTGACAGCCCGCTACAACGGGAGTATCCTTTTTGCTTATGAGCCAACTGCCGCTCTTTGCTCCTGCCGCCATGACCGTTGCCGAGGTGACGCGCTACCTGCGCGAGCTGCTAGAGAGTGATCATACACTGCAAGACCTGTGGGTACAAGGAGAGATCTCCAATTTTTCCCGCCCATCTTCAGGTCATTTATATTTTACACTAAAGGACAGCAGTGCTGCCTTGCGCTGTGTCATGTGGCGCAATGCAGCCATGCGCCAGGCGCATTTGCCAGCAGAGGGTGAAGCCGTCGAGGTGCATGGCTATATCAGTATTTATGAGGCAGGTGGACAATACCAGTTATATGCCGATGTGATCCGCCCCGTGGGAGAAGGGCTGCTTTACCAGGAATTCCTGCGTCTCAAGGCGCGCCTGGAAGCAGAAGGTTTGTTCGATCCAGAGCGGAAACGCCCCCTGCCGCGCTGGCCGGAACGGATTGGGATTGTCACCTCGCCGACCGGGGCAGCTATTCGAGACATCCTGAATACTCTGGGAAGGCGGTTCCCTCTGGCGGAAGTCATCCTGGCGCCCACGCCGGTGCAGGGAGTTGAAGCACCACCGGGGATCATTTCTGCCCTCCAGGAACTCAATCGGTTGATCAAACCAGACGTGATCCTGGTGGCACGCGGGGGTGGATCGCTGGAGGATCTATGGGCATTCAACGATGAAGGGGTTGTGCGCGCCATCGC
>Ga0153915_10003935_pt1 | contig 13648 bp, 14 predicted proteins | sample Opewatmetagenome_2_FD_107003 | JGI IMG/M metagenome (GOLD analysis project Ga0153915, IMG submission 107003) | Freshwater wetland microbial communities from Ohio, USA - Open water 3 Core 3 Depth 3 metaG | ecosystem: Environmental > Aquatic > Freshwater > Wetlands | place: USA: Ohio, Lake Erie... | reverse complement strand
CTACTTCCTGGTGCCGCCGTACGTCGAGCTGACGCCGCTCGCCCGGGAGAGGCTCAAGGCCCTCAAGGAATTCAGCGAACTGGGCTCGGGCTTCCGGCTGGACGCCAAGGACCTGGAGATCCGGGGGGCGGGAAACCTCCTCGGCCACCGTCAGCACGGCTCGATGGAGGCCGTCGGCTTCGATTATTACATGCAGCTCCTGGACCGGGCCGTCCGGGAGCTCAAGGGCGAGCCGGTCGAGGAGGCCAACGTCGAGATCAACCTCAAGGCCGACATCCACATTCCCGAGGACTACCTGCCCCAGGTCAACCTGCGGCTCAACCTGTACAAGCGCCTGGCGTCGGTCGAAGACTTGGCCGAGATCGACAGGATCCGGGACGACATCCGGGACCGCTTCGGGCCGGTGCCGGAGACGATCGAGAACCTCCTCCGCTACGGGACGATCAAGCACCTGGCCCGGAAACTGCGGATCCGGACGATCGACCGGAGCGGGAACCGGGTCGTGCTCCGCTTCCTGTCCGGGACGCCGACGGATTGGGGGCGCGTCCCGGCCCTGCTGAAGAGGTACGGCGGCTCCCTGACGCCGGAGGGCGTGATGTCGCTCGGCATCCGCACGGAGAAGGAGAGGGACCTGCTCGACGAAACCATCGAGGTCTTGATGGAGTTATCCAGATAGAATATAATGAGCTGATATTAAAAAAGATGTGCGGAATGAACAGCGCTCGAAAAGCGGCCCTGGCCCTGTTGGCGATCGTCTTTCTCGCGGCCTCGGCCTGCGGCCGCGACGATAAGCCCGGGCCCGCCGCCAGGATCACCAACTTCGTTCAGGCGAAGCTCAGGCGGGGCCCCATCCTCAAGGTCGAGTCCTCCGAATACACGAACGACGACCTGACCGCTTATCTCCAGCTGACAGGCGGCGGCGAAACCAAGGGCATTTCGACCGAATCCCTGAGCCGCATTTTCGACCGCTTCGTCGACGAGAAGATCCTGCTCGAGGCGGCCCGGCGGAAGAACCTGACCCTGACCTGGGACGAAAAGAAGAGCTACCTGGCCCGGCGGGCCGGCCAGGCCGAATCCGGAGCGGCGGCCGCGGCCCCCGCGGCGGCCGAGCCCTCGGCGCCGGACAGCCTGTTCGACGGCCTTCTCGTGGACAAATACGCCTCCGAGGTCGTCAAGGCCGTCCGCGTTGACGAGGCCGACATCCAGGCCTATTATGACCTGCACAAGAAAGACTTCCTGCTGCCGGAGCGGGTCCAGGTGAGCCAGAGCCTCGTCCCGTCGGAACAGCGGGCGGTCGCCGCCCTGCGCATCGTCGAAAACGCCCCGGAGGACGAGTTCCGGAAGACGGCCCGCGAAGAATCCTCCGGCCCCGAGGCCTTCAAGGGCGGCGTGATGGGCGTCTACCGGCAGGGCGACCTGCCGTACGACATGGAAAAAGTCATCTTCGCCCTGGACGAGGGAAAGGTCAGCCGGGTCGTCGAGTCGTCCTACGGCTATCACATTTTCCGGCTGGACAAGAGGTTTTCCCCCCAGCTCCAGCCCCTGTCCGAGGCCGCTCCGGCCATCCGGATCAAGGTTCTCGAGCAGAAGATCAAGGACGTCCTGGCCGCCCACCTGGCCGGCCTGAAGGACACGCTGAGCTGGAAGATCTTTCCCGCGAATCTATTCTTCTCCTACCAGAGGTTGGACCAATGAAAAAAACACTCGTCGCTTGCATCGTCATGGCGATGGCCGGCGCGGCGCTTCTCGCGGCCGCGCCCCAGACCGTCGAGGAGATCGTGGCCGTCGTCAACGAGGACATCATCACCCTCTCCGAGTACAAACAGCAGTTTGAGACGCAGATCCAGCAGCTCAAGGCCCAGAACCTGGGCCAGGACGCCTACAACAAGCAGTACGATTCGATCAAGAAAGAGCTCCTCAACAGCATGATCACCGACCTTCTGCTCCTCCAGCAGGCCAAGGAGAAGAACATCAACGTCAACGAGGAGCTCAAGAACGCCGTGGAAAACATCAAGAAGGAAAACAACTTCACGTCGGACGAGGACCTGCGGCGCGCCGTCCAGCAGCAGGGCCTTTCCTACGACCAGTGGATCAACCAGTACAAGGAATTTCTCCTCAAGCAGACGGTCATGATGAGCGAGGTCTACCGGTCCATCGTCCTGGACGATTCGGAAATCGTCCGGTATTACAAGCAGCATCCCGAGGAATTCACCGTCCCGGCCGAATACAAGCTCCACGCCGTCTATCTGACCGCGGAGAAACGGACGCAGGAGGCGCTGGAGGCCCTGAAGGCGGAGGCCGGCGCCAGGATCAAGGCCGGCGCGGCCTTCGCCGACGTCGCCGAGGCGCTCTCCGATCCGCCGATGAAGGAAGCCAAGGGCGATCTGGGGACGCTCAAGAAGGGCGAGCTCGACAAGGACCTGGAAAACGCCGTCGACAAGCTGAAGACCGGCGAGGTCAGCCCGTGGGTCGCGGCCAAGAACGGCTGGTATCTCCTCAAGCTCGACGAGAAGAGGGACAGCTACCTGAAGACGTTCGACGAGGCCCGGCTCGCCGTCCAGGAAAGAATCCTGGGCGAGAAGCGCAAGGCGAAAGCCGACGAGTTCATGGCCACGATCAGGAACCAGAGCTACGTCAAGATCCTGAAACCCAACCCGCTCGATTTCTGAGCCGGGAGCGCCGGCGTTTTTCGCGCCGGACGGAATCCGGAATCGGAAGGCAAATGATCAGGTGATGAGAACCGCGGCCGCCAGGGCCGTCGTCCACAGCCCCTTCTCTCCCTTGGCCGTCTGGGAGATGCTCCGCGTTTCGAGGGAAAGCCCGTTCGTGATCTCGAAGGCCCGGCCGCCCTTCGCGGGCTCCCTGAGCCGTTCGCCCATCTTCGTCGCCAGCATCTCGGCGGCCAGGTACTCGGTATAGCGCCCCGCCTCTTCTTCCGTTTCGTCGGCGCCGGCGTGCTCGGCCAGATAGCCGTAATGGGCCGGGTCGTGCGGGACGGCCATGCCGATCGAGGCCGAGATCAGGCGCCCGGGCTCGTCGGTCGCGGCCTCGCTGAGGACGACGAACAGGATCTGCCCCGGCTTGAGAAGGCCGGCGCCCTCCTCCTTCGTGACGGTCAGGCAGTGCGGCGGATAGATGCTCGAGACCCGGACGAGGTTGAACGGGGCGATCCCCATTTCGCGCAGGGCCTTCTCGAAGCTGACCAGTTTTTCCTTGTGCCGGCCGCAGCCGCGGGCCAGGAATACCTTTGAGGGAACGATCACACCCATGGAAAAATTCTCCTCGCGCTACTTCTTGACGTCGGCCCCGGCCGGTCCGACGGGCGCGTCTTCCTTGAAATCGATGAACCGGGACACGTCGTAGACGCCGAGGAGGATGGGCTGGGTGCCCTTGGACTGGGCGAAGAGCCGGACCTCGGCCTGCTTCCAGCCCGGATTGTCCTGGATGCTCTTGAGGTTCTTGCCGTCGACGCCGAAATTGCTCTTCAGGACGATGAGATCGCTCTTCGCGCCGGGCGGCACGGCCTTGCCCCGGATGCCGGACAGGAAGCAGTCGCCGAAATTCTCACGGTCGTCCTTGAAGTTGAAGACCGCGTTGAAATTGACGTAGGTCATCGGCTTGGCGCCGTTGTTCTTGACCCGGAAGGCGAGCTGCGGCACGAGGATCAGCCGCGGCGGCCATTGCTGGTAGAGCTTGGAAACCCATTTCGTTTCCATGTCCGTGATTTCGATCGACGCCTTGAGCTCGCCGGGCGTCATGCGCGTGCAGGCCGCCGAAACGAGCAGGCACGCGGCCCCGAGGACAAGGACAAACACAGCGGTCTTCTTCATGGGATTTCTCCTTGATAGCCAGCCTTATGATAACGGACGGGGGGAAATTATTCAACCGGCCGGGGCTCGTTCCAGACGATGTCGCCCTTCTCGAGGCTTCCGTCGTCGCCGAACCAGCCGGCCGCCCGCACGCCGGCGGTTCCCGAGCGCAGGGACTCCGCCGAGAGAATCAGGAGGTCGGGAAAGCCCGCGCCGGAGATGAAATACTGGGCGGGGGAGGCGGCCGTCCAGCCTGCCTTTCCGGTCCAGGCGACGACTCCGACCGAGGCGACGTCGCTCGCCGGCCTGGGCCGGACGAAATAGGCCGCCGTGTCCGCGCCGGCCCAGCGCTTCCCGGCGGCCCGGGCCAGCCCGTTCCGGATGTCGACGGGACAGCCGGGGAGGAGCTTCGGCCAGGCGGCGTTGGTGTCGGCGTTTCCGTAGAGGATCACGCTGCGGTCCGGGTCCCGGGCCGGGTCGAAGGCCGTGTCGGGCACGACCTCGATGCCGTTGTTGCCGCGGGCCCAGAACATCTCGGCGTCAAAGCGAGCCTTGTCGAAGGCCAGGGCGTCCGCCGCGTCGTCCCCGCGCGTCCCGTAGACGAAGACGACGCCGCGGCCGAAGGCGCTCTTGAAGCCGCTCGACCGGCGGGGGTTCTTCCGCCCGGGTCCGGGGGCGCCGCTCAGGCGCCAGCCGTCCTGCCCGCGCTCGAGAAAGACGCGGTTCGCGCCCGGCGGCAACGAAGCCGTCAGCCGGGAGCCGTCGAGCTCGATGGCGAGAGGGGAGCCCGCGGGGAGGGCGGGGACGTCGAAGGCGAGCCGCAGGACGTTTTCCGTCGTTCCCTTGATCGTCGCCCCCGGCTCGTCCATTTCGACGGCGACTCGGCTGTATTCGAGCGGATGCGCCTGGGCCAGGATTTCGAGCCAGCGCGAGCGCGACGAGATGCCGGGATCGGCGGTGGCGAATTCGACCCGCCGCGCCGCGGCCGCGGCCGGCCGGACGCGCTGTCTGAGGAACTCGAAGAGGGGCGGCCAGTCGACGCATTCGGCGCCCCACCAGTGGCCCGCCCCCGGCCTTTCGTAGTAGCAGAAATCGGGATGGAACTTGCCCAGCAGTTCCCTCATGAAGCGGGCCTGGGCCACCGGCACGTCGTCGTCCTGGTCGCCGTGGAGGATATAGACGCCGTAATGGAGGAAGTTGCGGGCCAGTTCCGTCGTTTCGCTCGGGTCGTTGGCCCGGGCCAGGATGCGCTCGACGGGCGTCGGGTCCTTGTAGACGACGCCGCTGCCGTAGGAGGAAAAGCTGTACCAGCCGGCGCTCGGAGCGATGGCCGCCCAGAGGTCGGGAAGAGTCGCCCCGATCTGCCAGGTGCCGTGGCCGCCCATGGAGTGGCCGGTGAGATAGGTCCGGTCCGGGTCCGTGCCGAAGAGGCGCGACGCGTCGGCCAGGACCTCGAGGGCGTCCAGGCGCCCCCAATCCTCCCAGTCGAAACCGAAGGCGCGCCGGTTTGTGGCGGCGACGATATAGGCCCAATCCTTGAGCTTGTAGGCGCGGGCCTGGCCGTCGGCCTCGACCCCGGCGCCGTGGAGCGACAGGACGAGGGCGGGTTTGGCTTGCGCCGGGGCGGTCTCGCCGCCGCCGAGCCTGGGCGCCACGCCGTAGAACTGGACGCTCCGGTCGACGGCGCTGACGAACGTCCGGACGTGATGGGCCGCGGGCGAAACGGCTTTGAGCTCGACCGCGAACGGGGGCGTCTCGATCGTCCGGCGTCCGGCGCGGGCCCGGGCCCGGATTTCGAGCCGGACTTTCCCCTCGGCCGCGGGCAGGGAAAGGACGGACAGCGGCACGGCGAGCTTCTGGGTCATGAACGGCGCGACCGAAACGTCCAGGGACGTCCGGACGTCGCGGCCGGCGCCGCGGCCGTCCTCGCGCCAGAGGACTTCGATCCTCTCGAGCCTGTCTCCCGTCGCGTTGACCAGGCGCAGGCCGGCCCAGAACGGGCCCTTTTCGCCGAGGACGACGTCGGGGAGAGTCGCGTCCGCGTCGGTGAAAAAGACCGGCGCCCGGGGCTCGACGAGCCGGCCGTGGAAGCGCCCGCGCTCGGCCTTGATCAGGAATTCGTTGCGGCCGGCGGCCAGCCGGACGGGATGGCGGACCCAGTCCTTGCCGTACTTCTCGCCGGCGCGCGGCCGGCCGTTGATATGGGCGACGTAGAAGCCCGAGGCCTCGAAAATCATCGTCCTGGCGCGGGCCGAGTCGACGACGAAATAGAGATATCCGCCCGACGTTGCCGGGCCCTGGAACCAGCCGTCGTCCCCGGCCTTGAGGGGGGCCCAGCTCTGCGGCTCGCCCTTGTCGTTCGGGCCGACGACGACGTTCGCGGCCGGCGGGGCCATCTTTCCCGCGGCCATCTGCCAGGCGAGGAGGTCGGTCGGAACGACGCGGCGCCCGACGAGGCCGACGGGGCCGAGCGCCAGGCCTTCAGACAGGAGCAACTCCGTGGCCTCGGCCGCGAGCGTCAGCTCGCGAGGAGCGGCGGTGGGCACGACAACGGGCGCGCCGCCGCGCGCCGCCGGCATCGCGGGCCGAAGGGCGAAAAGCATTGCGGCCGAGCAGATAAGCGCGCGCCATCTCATGATTTCACGTCCTAAGTGATATCCGGCAGGTCGTACTCTCCGAGGCGGAGCGGGTACCGGCCGTACTCCCTGACGAGTTGGACGACGTAGTCGTAGCTCCGCGGCGGCACGTTGTCGGGGATCGAGTGGTCGGATTGGAATATGTAGCCGCCGCCCTTGGCCGCGTTCAGCTTGGTCAGGACGGCGCGCTTGAGCTCTTCCTCCGAGGCCCGGGCCCAGGCCCGGACGTCCATGTTGCCGCAGAAGCCGAGGCTGTGGCCGAAGCGGCGGCGCAGGTCGACGACGTCGAGCCCGGCCTTGGCTTCGAGCGGGTTGACGGCGTCCACGCCGATCTCGATGAAGTCGGGCAGGATCCGGCTGATGTTCCCGCAGCCGTGGTAGATGACGGGCAGGCCGCGGGCGTGGCACGCCTCGGTGATGTCCCGGACGATGGGCTTGAAATATTTCCGCCAGTAATCGGGCGAGAAAAACAGGTCCTGGCGGTAGGCGACGTCGCCCCAGATGACCAGGCCGTCGAGAAGCCCGCCGGCGGCCCTGATCTGGGCCTCGGCCAGCTCCAGGGCGAACCGGCCGATCCTCTCCACGAACCGGCCCACCTCATCGGGATAGAGCCCGATCCAGAGCATGACGTTTTCCAGGCCGATCATCCGCCACAGCATCTCCTGGCCCTCGCAGACGCTGCCGAAGACCGGGATATCGGGGTGGAGGGAGCGGACCGTTTCGATCCAGGCGGGGGAGTTGCGGGCGAAGCCGTCGCCGACGCCGGCCAGCTGGTTGTCGCCCGCGGCGAAGAAGCGGCGCTCGTCCCGCGGGTCGTCGAAGCGGAAGGCGGCCATCTTCTCGATGGAATCGGTGTCGAAGTGCAGGAAGGCCGGCATGGGATCGGCGAATTCCTTCAGGATCACGGCCTCGAACCCCGTGCGGACGATGACGTGCCCGCTGGTCTCCTCGATCGTTTCGAACGGCTTGATGTGCGGGTCCATGTTGGGCACGGTCACGGTCCAGTCGAGGTCGTAGTACTTGTAGATGTCCGTGCCCGCGGGCAGGCCGAGGTCCTTCCGCCACTTCTCGAGGAATGTGCCCCAGAAGATATCGCTGATGGGGACGCGGTCCGCCTCCCGGTGGCGGAGCGTCTTCAGCATCCGGTCGAGCTTGGCGAGGCAGTTGGCCGTGCGCTCCACGATTCCTCCCGCGTCAGTCCGTGTGGAAGACCTCTTCCATGACCGCCCACCAATCGCCCCCGGCCAGGCCGGGCAGGGGGTCCTGCATGGGCATCGTGATCTTCCACCATTCCTGCGTCTTGGGGTCCGCGGCCATCACGGCCATGTCGGCGGCGTAGTCCGCGCCGTGATACTCGAAGCAGGCGAAGAGAAGGCCGTCCCGGTGGAAGATCGTGTAATTGCGGATATGGCAGCGGCGGATGGTCTCCAGGACCTCCGGCCAGACCCGGGCGTGGAGGGCCTTGTATTCCTCGTACCTTTCCGGCTTGAGCCGGACGATCTGTCCGTATCTTTTCATGCCCGTGCGCTCCCCGGCGTCTTCCGTCCGGTCGTCACTTCCCGGGCTTTTCCCGTTCGACGGAGAAGGTCCCCGTGACCCCGGACTGGCTGAAGTCCCCCGCGAGCTTATTCGCGGCGGCATCGAGGGTCCCCTTGAAGAGGGCGTTGCCGGGGACGAGTGCCGGGTCGAGAGCAAAGGCGATCGTCTTGGCGTCGATCTGGATGTCGGTCAGCCTGAGACCGGCCGCTCCCTGCGAGATCGAATCGAAGGTCCCGGCGATCTGCTTGGCTTCGTCCAGCTTGAAGACGAGACGGATTTCGAGAGTCTGCCCCATGACGCTGATCTGGCCCCGCCAGGAGCCCAGGAAAGGCTTCTGGGCGGCGGTTTGGGCCGGCGCGACGGAGGCCAGGAGGACCAGGGCGGCCAGGGCGATCGCGGCCCGGCGCAATGTTCTCGGCTTGTTCATGATGTTCTCCCTCCTTGTCGGGGAAATCGACGCCGACATCATATTCCATCTTGAGAAAACAAGAAAGAGGTCCCGGCCGGAAAAAAGGGGCTTGACAAAGTCCCCGCCGAGATTATAAGTTATACGATAGGATAAGTTATATAACATGAAATTGACCAGCCGCAGCGAGTACGCCCTGCTGGCCCTGATCTATCTCAGCCGCCAGCCGAGCTCATCGTACGTTTCGGTCGACAGCATCGCCGCGGCCCAGCGGATCCCGGCCAAGTTCCTGGAGCAGATCCTCCTGACGCTCAAGCGGGCGCGGTATCTGTCGAGCTCGAAGGGGCAGAGGGGAGGGTTCAAGCTGGCGCGGCCGGCCAAATCGGTCTCGCTCGCCGAGATCATCCGGCTTTTCGACGGGGCGCTGGCCCCGACGGAATCGGTCAGCAAGTACTTCTATGAACCGACGCCCATCGAGAAGGAGAAGGGGCTGATCAGGGTCTTCCGGGAGATCCGGGACTACATGTCCGAGAAGCTCGAGAAAACCACCCTGGAAGACCTCAAGTAGTTTTTTTTTATGATCTATTATGACTTGTCGAATAGGGTAACTGTGATAACCAGCGGACATCATCTCAAACGAAGCGCGAGGAGCAGAAAAACATGATCGAATCCATCACCATTCTCGGAGGCATCGGCAAGAGCGGCGAGGCCGAACCCGTCGGCCGGATGGACATGGCCATGGGGGACGTGGTCAGCGTCGTGGGGCCGACCGGCTCGGGCAAGACGACGCTCATCAACGACATCGAGCTCTTAGCCGACGCCAACACGCCGACCGGCCGCAGGATCCTTATCAACGGCCTTCCCGCCCCCGCCGAATACAAGGAAAACCCGGCCTTCAATCCGATCGCCCTCATCACCCAGCACACCACGTTCCTGTCCGACATGCCTGTCCAGGACTTCCTCGAAACCCACGCCCGGATCCGGAGCGGCCGCGCCGAGGAAATGGCCGAGATGATCCGCCGGACGACCGATTTCGCCAACCAGCTGACCGGGGAGCCGATCCTCCTCCACAGCCGCATGACGGAGCTCTCCGGCGGCCAGACCCGGGCGCTCCTGATCGCCGACGCCACGATCATCTGCAACACGCCCATCGTGCTTCTCGACGAGGTGGAGAATGCCGGCATCCACCGGGCGCGGGCCCTGGAGCTCCTTCGCCAATACCGGAAGATCTTCATCTTCGTGACCCATGATCCGCGGATCGCCCTCCTGTCGGATTTCCGGGTCGTCATGCAGGGGGGACGGATCATGAAGGTCCTCCGGACCGACGGCGAGGAACAACGATTCGCCCGAGAGGTGAGCCGGCTGGACGACGGCCTGAGCCTTCTGCGCGAAAAGATCCGCCGCGGCGAACGGCTCACGGGAACTCTTGCCGAGGTCCTCTCATGAGACTCCTGATCTGCGCCGGCCCCGCCACGACGGGCAAGACTTCCGTTCTCCGGCATATGATCCAGAGGCTGATCAAGGCGGGCGGCCGTCCCGCTTTCCTTAAAATAGACGTCCAGTTCGCCGAGGAAGACGTCGAGCTCGGCCGCGAATTCGGCATCCCCGTCCGCAAGGTGTATTCCGGCGAGCTTTGCCCCGATCACTGTAATGTCCTCGTCCTCGGCGACGCCCTGGAATGGGCCAGGAAATCCGGCTGCGATTTTCTTCTCTCGGAAACGGCCGGGCTGTGCCTCCGGTGCTCGCCGTACGTCGACGGAGGCCTGGGGATGGTCGTCCCGGAAGCCACGAGCGGCATGAACCTGCCGCGCAAGGTCGGCCCCATGCTTTCCCTGGCGGACGTGGCCGTGGTGACCAAGATCGACCGGGTCAGCCAGGCGGAACGCGAAGTCTTCCGGGCCAGGATCCAGGACGCCGCGCCCGCGGTCCGCATCCGCGAAGTGAACGCCCTGCACGGCATCGGCATCGAGCCGCTGGTCGACCTTTTCCGCGGCCAGCCGGAGACTCCGGCCCGGATGATGCTCCGGGGAAACCCTCCGGTCGGGACCTGCACCATTTGCGTGGGCAAGAAGGAGGTCGGCTGGCAGTCGCACTTCGGCGTCGTCCGGCCTCTCGAAAATCAGACTTTCTACCGGGGAGAGTAACGGTGAAGCGGATCACCTTCGATCACGCGGCCACGACGCCCCTCGATCCCAGGGTCGCGGCGGCCATGCGGCCGTACGAAGCGGAGATCTTCGGCAATCCCTCGTCGGCCCATGAACTCCACGGTCCCAAGGGCGTCGACGCGCTCTATGTCCGTTCGGAAGATGAAAGGAATCTAGAATGTCTTCTTCAAAGCCTCCCGTCCTGCCCGGCCTGAACTGCGGCGTCTGCGGATTCCGGACCTGCGCGGAATTTGCCGGGCGCCTGGAACGGGAACCGGAGATGATCGAACGATGCATCTATTCCTCGGCCGATGCGTTCACGGCCGAAGCCTCCCATCCATCCTCCGCTTTGGGGAGCGCTCCCGCGGCGGGAGATATCGCCTGCCCGAGCTCCTGCGCGGCCAGGGCCGGGGCCGCTTGCCCGGCGCCGGCGCTTCCGACGGAGGAATGGCGCGACAGCCTGGGCCGCGAGTTCGATTTCTACCTGGAGCATTTCCCCGAAGACCCCGGTCCCCGGGAAATCATCATTCCCCATAATCCGATGATCACCCGGGAGATGGACATGAAGCCCGGCGAGATCATGATCGGCCGTCCCCTGGGCATGTCCTGCGGCTGTCCGATCACCCACTGCGGCGTGGTCATGGACGTGGACGAGCGCACAGGGGTCATGACCTGGTGCGTCACGGGGCCGCTGGCTCCCCGGGAAAAGGGCTTCAAGGACGTGGGATATTACATCGCCGAGGCGTATGAGGGGTTGATCAAGGATGCCCGCTGCGAGATCAAAATCGGGGCGCGCTATTTTTTCCAGCCGCGGATGTGCATGCTGCAATGGCGGCACAGCGGGCTGGTCAATTATCTCAACAGGACCTCCGAGGGCCTGCAGGTCAGGCTCGAAGGACTCTGGATCGGCTAGGGATCACTCGTCCAGGCCGATGCCGTAGGCCCAGGCCAGGTATCCGCCCTCGAGATTGAAGAACCGCTTGTATCCCTTGTCTTGGAGAAAGCGGATGACGTCCAGGCTGACGATGCCGATCCGGCAGACGACGACGATGTCCCTGTCCCTGGGGATCCGGCCGACGCCCGCCTCGATCGCGCTCCTCGGGATGCGAAGGGCGCCCGGAATAGCCCGGCCCGAATCCTCGCCCGGCTCGCGGATGTCGAGAACGAGAAGCTTCCTGTCCTCGCGGCGCATCCGCTCGAACTCCCGGACGCCGATCGTCCGGCAGGGAGGGCGGCCCGCCGCCCTTCCCGCCCGGGCCGTCGCCGGCCCCTGGCACGGCGGTCCGTAGTCGATGGGAGCGGTGATCGTGGGCCTGCGGCCGCAGACGGGGCATCGCGGATTCTTGGCGATCGCCATCTCGTCGAAGAAGGCGCCGCGCGCGTCGTAAAAGAGCATCCGGCCGACGAGCGGACGGCCGACGCCGAGGATCAGCTTGATCGCCTCCGCGGCCTGGATGGTCCCGATGATCCCGGGCATGACGCCCAGCACGCCGGCCCGGGCGCAATCGGGGGCACCGCCGGCCGGCGGCTCGGGAAGGACGCAGCGGTAGCAGGGGCCGCGGGCCGCGTCGAAGACGGACACCTGTCCGTCGAAGTGATGGACGGCCCCGTAGACCATGGGCTTTTTCCCGAGGACGCAGGCGTCGTTGATCAGGTAGCGCGCCGGGAAATTGTCCGTGCCGTCGATGACGATGTCGTAGCCCGCGACGAGGCCGAGGGCGTTTTCGGCCGTGAGGCGGGTGTCGTGGATTTTGACGGCCAGGCGCGGATTGACGGCCTCGAGCCGGGCCGCCGCAACACGGACCTTCTTGCGGCCGACGTCGCCGGTCGCGTAGAGAATCTGGCGGTGAAGATTGGTGATATCGACGACATCGTCGTCGACGAGGCCGATCCGGCCGACGCCGGCCGCGGCCAGGTAGATCGCCGCCGGACTGCCCAATCCCCCCGCCCCGGCCACGAGGACCGCGGCCCTCTTCAGCTTGACCTGCCCCTTCAGGCCGATCCCGGGAATGACGGCCTGGCGGCTGTAGCGCCGGATTTCGGCGGACGTCAAGCCGAGCGGTTTCGGTTTCCCGGTGTCGTCCGGCGTCATGGCTGCCCTCCGTCGCGGCGGAAGAATTATCCCACGAATCGCCGGCGGACTTCAATCCGCCGGCCGCGGCCGGCGGATTGCCGATAGAAGATGTCATCGCGAGCGAAGCGCGGCGATCTCAATAACATACCACGGGATTGCCGCGCCCCTTCCGGGGCTCGCAATGACCGGTATGCCAACGATTTCCGTTTCTATCGGCAATTTTGAGCCGCGGCCGCTATTTGTGGACGAGGCGGGAGACGGGGACGACCTCGAGGTCGTAATCCGCGAACTGGGCGAAAGTGGATTTCAGGACCTGGAGCGTCTCGGGGAAGGGATGGCAGATGCCGACCGCCCGCCCCTTTTTCCGGGCCGCGCGGAAGAGCTCGATGAGCCGGCTCTTGATGAGGCTCCTGTCGGCGTCCGCGTCCAGGAAGACGTCCCTCTCGACGGACGGGACGCCCATCCTCAGCGCCTCGCGGTAGCCGACCGTCTGGGCGGTCGTCCGGCTGTCGACGAAGAACAGGCCCTTCCGCTTCAGCGGCTCGAGGAGCGTTCGCATCAGCGCCCGGTCGGCCGTGAACTTCGAGCCCATATGATTGTTCACGCCGTCGGCGCAGGGAACGCGGGCGACGGCGTCCTCAACGGCCTGGACGATCTCGTCGGAGGACATGGAGGCCAGGATCAAGCCCTGCGAATCCTCATTGGCGTCGTGGTTGTTCAGGGATTCGAGCGGCACGTGGACCAGGACATCGAGGTTGTTGTCGTGCGCCGTGCGGGCCGTTTCCGCCGCCAGGCGGCTGTAGGGGAGGACGGAGATCGTCACGGGCTCCTTCAGGCCGAGGAGCGCCTCGAGGGCTTCCGGGCTGTTCCCCATGTCGTCCATGATGAGCGCCACCTGGCCCCGGACGGCCCTGGCGGCCGGCGCGGGCGCGACGGCGGGCTCCGCCGGGCAGAAGAATTGGATCCGGCCGGCCTGGCCGTCCCCTCGCCGGGCCAGCCAGCGGTGCTCCGCGCCGCCGTCGACGGCCGCCCTTTTCTTT
>Ga0153915_10003933_pt1 | contig 13650 bp, 14 predicted proteins | sample Opewatmetagenome_2_FD_107003 | JGI IMG/M metagenome (GOLD analysis project Ga0153915, IMG submission 107003) | Freshwater wetland microbial communities from Ohio, USA - Open water 3 Core 3 Depth 3 metaG | ecosystem: Environmental > Aquatic > Freshwater > Wetlands | place: USA: Ohio, Lake Erie... | reverse complement strand
TGGCGCCCCGGGGCACCTCCGCCTGGCAGCGGTTGGTCGGGGAGATCTTCCGACCCATCCGCTCGAACCGCTCGACCAGCGACCGCCAGACGCCTTCGTCGAACTCGAGCGGCGCGTCGAACAGCTCCGCCACCACCCGTTTCGTCACGTCGTCGCGGGTCGGTCCGAGACCGCCGGTGGCGAGCACCGTGCCGGTCCGGGCGAGGGCATCCGTAAAGGCGGCCCGGATCTCCGGCTCGCGGTCGGAAACCGTGGTGCGTCGCACCACCCGGATGCCGCAGGCGGACAGTATCCGCCCGATCCGCGCGCCGTTGGTATCGAGAGTGTAACCGAGCAACAGCTCGGTGCCGATCGTGAGGACTTCGAGATTCATCGAGCGCCCGGGAGGGGCGAGGCAGAGGCCTCCGCCACCGTGCCCCCCCTCGACCGGAGCCAGATGATGCGGGCGCGATGGTCCGAATAGTGGGGATCTTCGAGGCGGCGGTACGAGCCCGGAATGGGCATCAGCGACATGTCTCCGCCGGCCCGGAAGAGGATGTGATCGGCCGGAAATATCCCGCGACTCGGCTGGCCATCCCAGCGTGGCGAGTCGGGGAAGGACTCATGCAGGTGCTTGAGGGTCGTCTCACCGGCCGAGGGAGTGTTGAAGTCACCGGCGAGCACGGTGGCGATGGGGTGGCGCATCGCTTCCCGGTGGCGGCACGGGCGAGCACAGCTCCCGGTCGCTGGCGCCGCAGCTGTGCCCGAACTGCCGACCTCGATGTCCTGGAGCGCGTCGACCAGACCCATGGCCTGGCGAAGCCGCGAGGTATTCGCGGTGCTGAGCAGGCGCCAGGGGCCGGGCGATACATCGAGGTGAGCGCTGACCGCCCGCAGGCTGTCCCCGCCGGGCCCGTGCACCGTCGCGGCGATGGCGACCCGCCGCGAGACCTCGAAGGGCAATTGGATGGCGATGACGTCGGAGAGCGGGAGATCCGAGAGGAGGGCCGTGCCGAGGTCTTCCCGCTCGCCGTCGAACTCCTGCGGACCATTCCGCTTGGACGGAACGTAGGCCAGGGAAAGCCCGCAATCGCGGGCGACGGTCAGAATATCGATGCGGGATCCGGGGCGTGCGTCTTCCTTGATCTTGGGAGGGAGCGCCGTGCCGGCGGGAGCCGCGGGCACATCGGCCGACCGGCGGTAGGCCTCCTGGATCAGCAATACGAACGGCCGTGGCGCCGGGCCACCGACGGACGCCCCGTCCTCGCAGCTGACTCCCACTTGCTCGCGCAGGAACGCCGCGATGTCCCCGGAGCCGCCATTGACATTCCAGGTGAGGACCGCGAGGGAGTCGCCGGCTGGCCAGGGGCCGAAGCGGCCGTCCGGGACCGAGTCGAGGACTGCCGGCCCGACAGCGGCGCACCAGCCATCCAGCCGCTCCTGGTCGCCCGGCCGCGCCGGAGCGTAGAGCCCCACCCGGACATTGGAGTCCGGGAGACGCGCGGCCGTGGAACACGAGTCGCCGGCGGGTGCCACCCGGGTCATCGTGCTCGGGACCACACACCCCGTCAAGGCAAGGGCGAGCCCGATCCAGACGCGTCGCATCAGAACCTCAAGTTAACGACTAGGGGCATCGTCGCGCCGCCCGAGGTGTGCCCACCCGACTGGGCCTCGATGCCGCGCACCAGCCAGGTTACCAGACCTCCGGCCGCGAGCCCGGCGAGGCTCAGCCCCGCCGCATCCTCCAGGTCGAAGGAAGGCACCGTCTTCCACAATATCAGGCCGGTGACTGCCCCGACGCCGAAGCCGACCGCGGTGCCGGTGCCCGAGGCCCCCGCTGCGCTGCCGACAATGCTCAGCGATGCGACGTCGGCCCAGCTGAATCCCTGGATCATGGGCTTGAGCGCGACCCCGAGGGCGGCTCCAGCGGCCAGGCCGATGGCACCGGCCTTCGCGGCGTCCCCGAGACGACCGGGATCTCCCTCGCCGAGCAACGCCCCACTGACGAGTCCCACGGTTCCCGCGCCGGCCGCGGCGAGACGGACGCAGCGGGCGGTCGCATACGTCTGGCCGCACGGGATCAGCGAGCCCACCGTCCCGAGCACCGCGCCGGAATAGAGTCCCAGGGCGCCGCCGCCGATCGTGTTCCAGGTGGCATGTTCCGACCCCTGCGCCTCGACGCGCGCCGTGGCGCACAGGGCCAGCACGCCGACGGCGGCGAGGAGCCTGCTCATCCGGGACGGCCGCACCGGCCGGCGGCCGGCGAGGAGCGCTGCGCTAGGAACGACCACCCCGGATGAGCGCGCGGTAGCGGTACATGTAGTGGAGGAAGGAGTACACCGTGAGGAAGGTGGCGAGCCCGAGGGTGAGCGCCACGACACCGCCGTGGAACTGGTTCCAGTAGTCCGCGATCCTGCTGTGCTCCCAGCCCATGGGCTTCCGGGCATCGCGGAAGGCAAACCAGATGATGGTCGCCCCGATGTAGATGTTCTGGATCACGGCCTTGAGCTTCCCCGCTCCGCCGGCCGGGATGATCACACCCTGCCGCTTGGCCCACCAGCGAAAGGCCGTCATCGCAAACTCGCGGCCGATCAGCAGGAGGCAGACCCAGAGCGGGATGCTGCCCCAGATCGGAATGTCGTAGAGATGGTGCCGGGCCCGGGAGATCCAGTAGATCGGGATGAGTGTCGCGAGGAGCAGCAGCTTGTCGGCGACGGGGTCCAGCAGCTTGCCCAGGTCGGTCACCATGTTGCGGCTGCGGGCCAGATAGCCGTCCCACACGTCGGTGATGGCCGCAAACAGGAACACGATGAAGCAGATGACCTTCGGCCAGTACCCGGCGATGAACGGCAGGAGGGCGATGACGGGGGTGAGGCAGATCCTGACGAGGGTCAGGATGTTGGGCAGGTTCCACATGCCTACGAGCCGAGGGTCTTCAGCACCAGCTTGCTCACCGCCTTGAGGGTGTCGAAGACGCCGTCTCCGTTCATGGCAACGGCCTCGAAATAGGCTGCCCGCTCGATCCACTGTCCGTCCATCTGCTCGACCAGGTGCTCCCCTTCGTGATACGGATCGACGGTGGTCTTCTGCTTGAGAGGATCGTCGATCGGCCAGCCCGGGTTGAGTGCGGCCTGCAGTTCACGAATGGTGGCGGCATTCGGAAGATCGCGCTTGTTGTACTGGATGACGAACGGAATGGTGGTGAGGTTGTAGCCGTGCTGCGCCATGTTGTCGTACAGGTTCTGCATGGCCTCGATATTGGCCTCCATGCGCTCGACCTGGCTGTCGGCGACGAAGACCACACCGTCCACCCCCTTCAGGATCAGCTTGCGGGAGGCGTTGTAGTAGACCTGTCCCGGCACGGTGTAGAGATGGAACCGGGTCTTGAAACCGCGGATCGTCCCGAGATCGACCGGCAGAAAGTCGAAGAACAGGGTGCGCTCGGTCTCGGTGGCCAGCGAGATCAGCTTGCCGCGCGCACCCGGCGCAACCTTGTTATAGACGAACTCCAGATTGGTCGTCTTGCCACCCAGCCCCGGGCCATAGTAGACCAGCTTGCAGTTGATCTCGCGCGAGGCGTAGTTGATCATCGACATGCGTGAGTTCCCCGCCGGCTAGCCGAACAGCTTGTCGATTTCATCTTCTGCCTCGCCCACGAAGTCGGTTTCCATCTGCGGCTGGGCATTGCCGGTCCGCTTGAACATGTCCTCGAACACCCGATTGAGCTCCCCCACCGCGTGCCGGACCCGCAGTTTCACCAGCCCGAGGGTCGTGCGATTGTCGAACAGCACGACGAGGATGACCCGGCGCGCGATGTCCGCCAGGTACATCGATTCCTTCTCGCCCTGGTGGAACAGCGCCCCGAATTCCGGCTCCCCGATCATCCGGGCGAGCTGGTCGTTCGCACTGAAGTCCGCCGCCGTCAGCGACGCGAAGGCGGTGGGGTCGAACTCCGGCACCTCACCGACGATCGCGATCATCTGGCCCGTGCGGTCGACGATCAGCCCGGTCCGGGCGCTCGACTCCCGTAGGAAGTCATTCAGGATGACAGTGATGCGGTTGGAGTCTTCTTGGTGGAATGACCAGCTGGACGCACCGGACATCGGTTCCCCTGAAATTAGCCGAGTGCTGCTTCCATCCGACGGACCACCGCCTCCGCCCGACGGCGGAGCAGCGGCTGGGACTCCCACGCGAGATAATCCCGCAACAAGCGCACCGTTTCGGCGCCCTGCTGGCCGGCCAGGTAACCCAGCGCCGCGAAACGTTCGACCGCCCGTGGGCTGAACAGATCGGCGTGGTGGCGCCGTAGCTGCCGCTGTGCCGCCATGAATCCGGCCGCCGTCCCTGCCAGGGCGCCCACGGTGAACCAGAAGGTCCTCGCGCGCATCAGCGGAACTCCTGGCGGGCCAGCAGGGCGTGCGCCATGGTGACACCGTCGACGTACTCGAGATCGCCGCCCACCGGGAGCCCGCGGGCCAGCCGGGTGACCTTCACGCCGAGTCCGGCAAGCATCTGCTGGATGTAGGTGGCGGTGACTTCACCTTCCATGGACGGGTTCGTGGCGAGGATGACCTCGCGGATCCCGCCCGTTTCCACTCGACGGCGCAGCAGGTCGAGCCGCAGTGCCTCCGGACCCACACCTTCGAGCGGCGACAGCCGGCCGCCCAGCACGTGGTAGCGGCCCCGGAATTCCGTGGAATGCTCCACGACGATCACACCGGATGGCTCTTCCACGACGCAGATGATCCCGGCGTCCCGCCGGGGATCGAGGCAGATCGCACAACGCTCCGCTTCCGCGGGGTTGCCGCACTCGACACACGGCCGTACCCGCTCACCCAGGGCCAGCAGCGCCTCGGCGAGGCGCCGGCTCTGGTCCGCCGGCTGCTGGAGCAGATGATAGGTCAACCGCTGCGCCGTCTTGCGGCCGATGCCCGGCAGCCGGGACAATTCGGCGACGAGAAGCTCGATGGCCCCCACGGCTCAGAGCGGGAGGCCGCCCGGAAGGGCCGGCACGTTCCGCATTTCGGCCTGTACCATTTCGGCGACCCGGCGCTGCGCCTCGGCGACCGCCGCCAGCACGAGGTCGCCGAGCAGCTCGGCGTCCCGCCCCTCGAAGGCGTCCGGGTCGATTCGCACCGAGCGGATCGTACCCCGCCCATCGGCCGTTACCCGGACCATGCCGCCGCCTGCCTGAGCTTCGATCGTCCGGCCGGCCAGTTCCGTCTGCAACTGCTGCAGCCGCCCCTGGACCTGTTGAGACAGCTGGAAAAGCTGGTTGAAATCAGCCATAAACCTCGTCAAATCCCTGCCCAATGAGAGCAAACTAGGCCGCCCCCCCGCCCCCCGCAACCCGTTATTCCACAATCTCCAAGTCGAGCTCGGCTGCCGCCGCCTCGAGGGTCGGGTCCTTCGCCTTGACCACCCGGAGCCGCTCGGCCCGCGCCTCGGACTCGTTCAGTCGCCTCGGTTTCGTCCCGCCCTCCACGCCCGCCCGGGCCGGCGTGGCATCCACCCGCAGCTGCACTGGGGCACCGACCGCGGCACCCAAGACGCGCTCGACCACCTCGCGACCCCGGCTCAGGCTCTCGGAGTGCATGGGGTTGTCGGACTGGAGCGCGATCGTGACCACCGGAGGGGCCACGGAGAGGAGCCGGGAACCGGCGAGCGCATCGCCGACGAAACGGCCCTCCACCCGTGCCGCCCCGACCAGATCGTCCCAAGCCCCCGTCAGCCCTTCGACGGTAAAGGGAACTCCCGCCGGGGTTGGCGCGGCCGGCGCCGGCACCGCCGCGGTTACGGGGCGAGGCGGAGCGGTGGGAGCCGAAGGCTGGGCGACGCCGGCGACGACCGGCCGGGCCAGCGCGCCGGGGGTCGGAGGCCGGGGCGGCTCGAGGTTTCCGTCCGGAGCCGTGGCCGGCGGTCCGCCGGCGAGCACCTGCTGCAGGTCCACGATCCGATCCAGCATCGTCCAGCGCAGCAGCAGGGTCTCGACCAGAAGTCGGGCGCTACCGCTGCGCCGGACGCCGCCCTCGATGTCGGAAATCATTCTGAGCATCCGGAGCACGTCGCCCGGTTCGAGTCGGTCTTGGAGCTCGCGCAGCGTCTGCCGCAGCGATTCCGTCAGGGCCTCGGGCTCGGCGCCCACCTGCATCATCAGCAAGGCGCGAAGCGTCTCCGCGATGCCGCCGATGAATTCACCGAGATCGGCCCCAGCCTCCATGAGCCGGTCGACCAGGGGAAAGACCCCCGCGGGCTGCCGGTCGGCGACCAGGGCCAGGACCTCGGCATAGAGCTCGTCATCGACCAGCCCAAGGATCTCGCGGACCCGGCTTCCGGTGACGAGTCCCTCACCGAGACTCAGGCACTGATCCAGCACCGAGAGCGCGTCGCGCATGCCTCCGTCGGCGTACCGCGCGATCAAGGTCAGGGCATCGTCTTCCGCCTCGATCTGCTCCGCGGCAAGGACGGCCTTCAGGCGCTCACGGATGACGGCGGGCCCGATCCGCCGGAAGTCGAACCGCTGCAGCCGCGACATGACGGGGGCCGCGGTCTGCGCGATCTTGTGCGGCTCGGTCGTGGCGAAAACGAAGACCACACCCGGCGGCGGCTCCTCCAGGATCTTGAGCAGCGCGTTCCAGGCCTCGCGAGTCAGCATGTGCGCTTCGTCGACGATGTAGACCTTGTGGTGCCCCTCCTGGGAGGCGGCGTACATCGCGCGCTCGCGCAGCTCGCGCGCGTCGTCCACCCCGCGATTGCTGGCCGCGTCGATTTCGACGACATCGAGATTGGCCGAGCCGTTCCACACCCGGAGGCAGCTGGGGCACTCGCCGCACGGTTCGCCGGCGGGCTCGACCTGCCCCTTCCTCTCGCAGTTGAGCGCCATCGCGAGAATCCGCGCCGCGGTGGTCTTCCCGACCCCTCGCGGGCCGGTCAGCAGGTAGCCATGGCCGACCCGGTTGCGCGCGATCGCCCCGCGAAGCACGGTGGCAACGTGATCCTGGACGAGCAGATCGGAGAAGCGCTTGGGACGATAGCGACGGGCGAGAGCGATGGCCATGAGGAAAGTTAACCGGGTAACCCTGCCACCGGGGAAGGAAAATGCCCCAGGCTACCCGAAGCGACACCGGACATCGCTTAGCGCTGCTACCGGCGAGGTCCTGACGCGGTTCGCGCGCCAGCGCCCTTCGGACCTGGGGCATGAAGAATATAGCCGGGCGGGAGCCGCCTCGGCAGGGACCGCCAAGGCCGGAAGATCATGATGACGGCGGGCAGCGTGGCTACGACGACCTTGAACTGGCCGCGGACCGGGCTGGATGCGGGCCGGGCTGGATGGCGAGTCGCACGTCCAGCTGCTCGCCCCTCCCTGGGTGTAGTTACGGCCGTGCAATTCGCGACAATCGGCTGCTTATCTCCGTACATCCTCGCTGACTGATTGGTCTTCCGAAATACCAAGCGTAGCATTTTCGGGCTGCCATGGCCGGCTGGCGGCCTCTGCCGGCTGAGATCTCTGCAACTGCATGCCATGACAAGATGTCAGCCGCAGTTGGTCGTCCAAAAACCGTACGCACGCCTGTACAATTACTGTACGTGTGCACGTAGTTCATATGCATAAACCATTTATTGACAGTGTATTATCTAATTCCGCTGGGTACTATTTTCTTGTCGTACTGGCGAATGTGGCACACCCCTTGCCTTAAAGTCGGACCGTCGGGATACAGGCTGTCCCGCGACTCACACGGATTGACCAACTGGAACAAGAAACCACCATAAGGAGAGGGAAATGCAGACGTCCTTCAAGGCTGTTACCGCGGCGATGGCCACACTCGTCGTCCTCGGCTCGGCGACGCTCCAGGCGCAGACCAACAACGCTTCGATCTCGGCGACCGCCGTCGTTCAGCAGCCCATCAACGTGACCGGCGCGGTGAACATGGCGTTCGGCAACGTGTTTCCGGGCGTCACGAAGGCCATCGCCCTGACGGACGCGGGCGCCGGCCGGTTCGACGTGACCGGTCAGTCGGCGGCCGCGGCGAATCTGTCGTTCACCCTGCCGACCACCCTGGTGAGCGGCGCGAACACCCTGCCGATCGGCAGCTGGACCGGTGAATGGAACGGCGCAAACTCGCCGACCGGCGGCACCAACTTCACGCCGGCCGCGGCGCTGACCCCCGTGACCTTCAGCCCGACCGGCACTCTATTCGTCTTCGTCGGTGCGACCGTGACCCCGGCAACCACCCAGCCGGCCGGCACCTATACGGGCTCCGTGCAGATGACGGTCACGTATTGATCCGTCGCAGTTTCGTTCCGGTGGTTCCTGCGCCGGCCGGGGTGCGTATCTTACCTCGGTCGGCGCGGCTGCGATCGGCGGAAAGGAGCTACCCTGATGAACCGCCATTTTCCGGTCCTGCTGCTCGGGATGCTCGGCCTGGGCCCCCGCCCCGCCACGGCACAGCTTCAGGTGAGCGGCATCCGGAATCTGGCCTTCGGCACGGTGATCGCGGGGATCCCGACTACGGTCACGCCGACTGATCCGAGCCGGAGCGGGCAGTTCGAATTCATCGCGCCGACGAACAGTACGGTCAGACTGGACCTGACGCTGCCCACGGCGCTGCAGGGGCCATCGGCCGCGACGATGCCGATCAACTTCGGCTCGAGCGACGGGCTTATCGTGGGCACTGCGCCGGGCAGCGTTCCGACCCGCTTCAACCCGAAGTCGAACCGGACGTACAAGCTGACCAGCGCCCGCAATGAGGTCTTCCTGGGCGGGACGGTCAGTCCGGCCATCAACCAGCCCGCCGGCAGCTACTCGGCGACGGTTACCCTGACGGTGACGATTCAATGACTCGTGCGATTCTTCTCGGGCTGGCCCTGCTCTCCCTGCCCGGTCGGCTGCCGGCACAGGGGGTCCTGGTTGCGCCGCACGACGTGATCATCGACCATCGTACCCGGAGCGGCTCCATCATCCTGTACAATCCCGGAAACCAGCCGGCGGAAGTCTCGATCGGCGTCTTCTTCGGCTACCCCGTCTCGGATTCGAGCGGGTTCTTCATGCTGCGGACGGTCGAGCAGCCCGATTCGACGCTACCGTCGGCAGCGGGCTGGGTCCAGGCGTTTCCCCGTCGGATGATCCTCGGGCCGCGCGAACGCCAGACGGTGCGGCTCCTGGGCCGGCCGCCCGCGAATCTCAGGGACGGCGAGTACTGGGCCCGCCTTGCGATCACGGCCAGGGGCGGCACGCTGCCGGTGACCGGCGCGCCGGACAGCGGTAGCGTCCAGGTCGGCCTCTCTCTCGAGGTCCGCACCCTCATTCCGATCCAATATCGGAAAGGCGAGCTGACGACCGGTGTCGAGACCTCCGATTGGCGCGCCACCAGGGTGGGGGACTCCCTGGAGGTGCGCGGCAAGCTCGTCCGGACCGGGACGGCAGCGTACCTCGGTGTGGTCCGCGGTGCCCTGGCAGACTCCACGGGCAGGACGGTCGCGAGTTTCTCCAGTCCGACCGCGGTCTATCTGAACATGGAGCCCCGGTACACAGTTCCCGTCGCCGGGCTGCCGGCCGGGCGCTATGTCCTCCGGGTGGAGCTAGCCACCGACCGCGACGACCTGGCCCCCGAGCTGGTGCTTCGCGCCCCGCCGGTGCGGGACTCCCTCGAGGTGCGCCTGCCATGAGGCCCCGCCGCATGTCTGCCCTGCTGCTCGCGGCCGCCTGCGCGGCTGCCTGCGCCGCGGCCGTCCCGTGCGCGGCGCAGGCCGTGTCACTGACCCTCCCGATCGACGCCACGGTCGTGAATGGGACGATGACGATTGCCACCCTGCAGAATCTCGACTTCGGTCAGGTGACCGGAGGCGTCCCCGCCAGCCTGGCGCCCAACGCGGCGGGCGCAGGCGCATGGCAGGTGACCGGCAGCCCCAACGCGTTCGTGAGCGTCTCGTTCTCGCTGCCGAGCCTGCTGACCAACATCCAGGCGCAGCCCGGGAGCACGATGCCGATCTCGTTTCCGGCCACCTCCGCCCGCTACCGGCGCCAGGTCAACAATCCGAACGGCGGCGCCACCACCTTCGACCCGAATGCGGGCACCGTCGCCCGCTTCGGCCCCAATCCGAATCCAACACTCTTCATCTGGATCGGCGGCCAGGTGAACCCTGCCGTCGCGACCAAGCCGGGGATCTACACCGGTACCGTGGTGGTCTCGCTGGCATATCCCTGAGCCATGCCGCGCCGCGTGCTGCGGGCAGGGATCTTCCTCGCGCTGGCGCTGCTTCCCGCCTCGTCATCGTTCGCCTTCGGGATCCAGAACCCCCAGGACACCCTCGCCGAGCCGGTGCTCGTCGAGGTTCAGCTCGGCCGGATCACCTCGGGAACCATGGAAGGTTTCCGCTCGGTCGATGAAGTGCTGCTCCCGCTCTCCGGCGTCCTCTCGCTGAGCGAGATCCAGTACCGGCGCCTTCCCGACAGCACCATCGACGCCACCCTGCAGCCGGGCACCCGCCACCTCCTGATCCGGGCCGCCCCCGGAGAGATCCGCCTCGACGGTCGCTCCATCCCCGTGCCGCCAGGCGCCCTTCTCGAGCAGCGGGACGAGATCTACGTCGGCTCCGCCCTGCTGGGCGAGCTGCTCGGCATCCGCTTCCAGATCAGCTGGGCGGACCTGCTCGTGAGCGTGCTGGACCCTTCCACCCTCCCCGTCGGCAGGCGTTACGCGCGGGAGCAGTCGCATCGGGCCGCGCGGTTCGGCGAGGCTGGCGTCCGGCCGGATCTGGTCCTAGGACTGGACCGCCGCGGTGCGAACGGGGCGGTATTCGATTACTCCCTCCTGCTACCGAGCGAGGACGTGCTTGGCGGCGGCGCCTATTCGGCGGGACTTGGCGTCGGGGTGCTGGGCGGCGGCCTCGAGGCCAGCGCCGCCACCGTGGGCCGGCCGAGCGACGGTGACATCCGGGTGGACGCCGCCTGGAGCGGCGTCTGGCGCACCGGACGCTGGATGACCCAGGTCCGCCTCGGTGACGGCTCCTCCACCGGCCCGAGGGAACGGACGCTGCGCGGCATCGCGTTGACCAACGCGCCCTATCGACGGCCGGCCTATCTGGGCAGCGAGACCTTCGGCGGACGGCTGGGACCGGGGTGGCAGATCGAGGCCTATCGCGGGGGCCGGCTAATTTCGCTCGACTCCGCGGATGCGCTCGGCCGGTTCTCGCTCGACGTGCCACTCCGGTATGGCGAGAACCCGGTGGACTTCATCGCGTACGGCCCGTTCGGCGAGACCCGCGAATTCAATCAGACCTACCGGGTGGTCGGCGACCTGATTCCGGCCCGAACCTTCGAGTACGGCGTGTCGCTCGGACAGTGCCGCAGCAGCCTGTGCCAGGCCACCGGAAACCTCGACCTCCGGTACGGCGTCAGCCGGCGCTGGACGCTCCAGGGCGGCGTGGAGCAGTTCTGGCGCGACACACTCCCCGACCTGTTTCATCCCTACGCGAGCGTCACCGGGAACCTCACGAACTCGTGGCTGGTGCAGATCGAGGCCGTTGGGGGGGCCGTCGCGCGAGGCGCGCTGAGCTTCGAGCCGTCGGTCGATCTCAGGGTGACGACCGAATACAACCGGTTCGCGACCGGCACCACGCTCCCGATTCTCACCCCATCCGACCGGCGCTCCCAGTGGACCTCGACCCTCTACCTGCGGCCGACGCCGAGGCACTGGGGGAGCCTCTACGTCGACGGCAGTCTCGACTGGATCGATGCCCTCCATGGGCAGTCGACGAGTGGCAGGCTTGGGCTCTCGTTCATGGCCCGCGAGATCCGCTTCGTGCCTTCGGTGCGGTTCCAGAACGATGCGCCGGCGGCCGGGCCCCGCGTAAATCAGACGTTCTGGGGCCTGAACACCTTCATCCTGCCCCAGCGCGATCTCGGCAAGTTCTTCGGGCAGGTCACCGGTCGAACCACCTTCGAAATGCGGGGGGCGGCGAGCAGCAGCTCCTCGGCGTTCCTCTCCCGATACCTTGCGCGCTGGCTCCGGGTGGAAGTGGGGGGCGCCTGGATGCGCGGCACCGGCACCACCTGGTCGCTCCTGCTGTCGACCCAGATCCCGAGCGTGCGCGCCTATACCACCTTCACCGCACCGAGCCAGGGCGGCGCGTCCGCCAGCCAGTTCATCCAGGGGTCCGTCCTCTACAACCAGGCCCGGAACGGCCTCGATCTGGCGGCCGGTCCCTCGCTCGAACGATCGGGGGTGAGCGGTCGAATCTTCCTCGACCTGAACAATGACGGGAAGTGGCAACCGGGGGAGCTGCTGCTCCCCGACGTCCGGCTGCGGCTGGGCACCGTTTCCGCGACCTCCGACTCCGCCGGCCGCTACCACATCTGGGACGTGCAGCCGTACGAGCCGGTGCTGCTGGTGGTCGATTCGGCGAGTCTGAAGTCGCCGCTGTGGATCCCGACCTACGGCGCGATGAGCATCGAACCGGAACCGAACCACTACCGCGTGATCGACATCCCGATCGCGCCGGGGGGAGTGATGGAGGGACGGGTGGTGCGGGAGACGGTGACCGGCCTCATCGGCGTCGGCGGGCTGCCGCTCATTCTCGTGGACAGCCGGACCCACGCCCAGCGGAAACTCACGACCTTCTCCGACGGGGACTTCTACGCCATCGGGGTGAGGCCGGGCGAGTATCTGCTCAAGGTGGACGAGACGGTGCTCGCACGTCTGGGGCTGACGGCGGAGCCGGTGAAGTTCACGCTCGCGGCCTCGGAGGAGGGAGGAACCGTCGAAGGGCTGGAGATCCGGCTCCGGTAGCGCGCCGGCCGGCCGGCCGGGAAGACCGGGTCTACACTCCGGTCGCCAGCTCGACCGGCCTGCCTCGCGCCTGTTCCATCCAGGTTTGGGCCACTATCCCGCCATAGAGAAATACCAGCGCCGTGTAGTACACCCACAAGACGAACAGGATGACGGCGCCGAGGTTGGCATCGATCGAGGTCTGCCCGAGCGAGGCCACGTACTGGAGGTAGAGGCCGTACAGCCGCTTCAGGAGCTCGAATCCGAGCGCGCTGAACACCGCCGCGATCACCGCGGCGCGCCATGGCGGCCGCCGCACGGACGCATACTTGTAGACGAAGGCGAAGAGGGTCACCGCGGTGAGGTAGGCGAGCAGCACGGTCAGGAAGCGGCCCAGCGACGTCACGAAGAATCGCAGTCCCGGTTCCGGTCCGACCACGGCAGCGGTCCACGATTCAAGTACCCCGAGGAAGGCGGTGAGCGAGGTATTGGCGAGCAGCAGGACGAGGGTGGCCAGGACCATGCCGATGTCGCGCAGCTTGCTGAGCAGCATGCTGAGCAGAATGTGGCGCGGGGGCGGCTGCGTCCCGGCATGGAAGATGTCATTGAGCGAGATGCGCACGCTGGCGAAGAGCCGGGTGCTGAACCAGATGAACAGCGGCACGGCATAGAGCGAGAGGGCCGCGCGGTGCCGCGTGATCAGGAGCAGCACCGACCGCACGAGAGCACGCGGGTCCCGGTCGGCGGCCTCGCCATGCGGCGGCATGAAGCGCTGCAGCAGGCGGGTCAGCTCGAGATCGCTGGCCCGCGGGGAGAGGCCCGCGAGGTGGGTGAGCCCGACCAGCGCGAGCAGGATGAACGGCACGGCCGCCAGCAGCGCGTCGAAGGTCAGCGCGCTGGACAG
>Ga0153915_10003932_pt1 | contig 13651 bp, 14 predicted proteins | sample Opewatmetagenome_2_FD_107003 | JGI IMG/M metagenome (GOLD analysis project Ga0153915, IMG submission 107003) | Freshwater wetland microbial communities from Ohio, USA - Open water 3 Core 3 Depth 3 metaG | ecosystem: Environmental > Aquatic > Freshwater > Wetlands | place: USA: Ohio, Lake Erie... | reverse complement strand
CCGGAATTTTGCGTAAAAGCGAAGGGGGGCCGTAGCCCCCCTTCTTCAAAAATAGGAGTCTCGTAATCCTGATTACTGGATGGAGTAAGCTACCTGGACATTCAGGGTCACATACATTTCGCCAGCCGAGATAGAGGTGCCGCCTCCTGAGCTCATAGCCTCACTCTTATAGACCACCGCAGTAGGAACTGCAATGGTAACAGGTTCAGACACAGAACCTTCGACAACATAAGTCACTTTACCCAGGGTGGCTCCGGATAACCTGGCAATCTGTTCCGCTTTGGCTTTGGCATCCGCCATGGCCATTTCCCGGGCCTGCTCGTAATACTGCTCGGGTTTCTCAACGGTAAAATCGATATCATTAATCCGGATCAAGTCGCCGCCAGCCACGACTACGGCATCGATCACGGTCCCCACATTATCCAGATTACGAATCTTGGCGATTACGGTATTAGTGACGCTGTAGCCCGTCACTACCTCCAGATCGGTATCGTCGTCCCAGCGAGTCTCCTGTTGAATTCTGTATCTCTGGGTCTGAATATCCTTGTCAGCAATACCGGCGGACGTTAAAGCGGCCATGACTTTATCCATGGCCTCCGAAGCCAGCGATTGGGCTTCGGCAACGGTAGGCTGGGTCGATATCACTCCCAGGCTCAATATAGCCAGGTACGGGGTAACGGAGACTTTACCTTCACCATTAACCCAGATGCCGGTCTGCTGACTGTTGACTGCCACATTGACCGGTTGAGCCTGAGTCTCAGCCGCCGTTGCAGTCTCTGCGCTGCAACCCGCCAGACCGGCTAAAACTAATATCAACACCATCCCCACCACCAGGAACGCTTTGTTTTTCATTGAATACCTCCCTTATATTTTATATCAATTTATTCTTTCTATTAATAATAACGAAAAAGCCGCAGTAAGGTTAGCTGCGGCTTGAAGTTTTTTTACCTGAGTTTTATTTTTCTATATTTTCGGCGATTTCCAGGTTCCTTAAGGCTTTTTCAAATTCGGCCTCGGATTGTGCAATCGCCTGGCGTATGGCTGGCCTCACTGAGGGAGAAGCATTTTCCAGGGCTTCTTCAAGACGAGCCTGACGGTTCTCAAAATTGGCAATGATGATTGATCTTAACGTCTCAATCCTTGCCAGTTCAGGATCACTGGCGGAGCCCGTATTCCCGCCACTCAGCCCTTTTTCAACTTGCAAAGACGAATTCACCGTCACCATAGGAGCAGGTGTCTGGGGAGGAGAAGTGATGGCCGGTGCTGCAGCGCTCTTAGCCACCGCCATGGGGACCTGCTCAGGAGCTTCCCCGGTGTCCGCCACGGTAGTCTCCGGGGTCTCTGTCGCAGCAGGAGGTGTCGTTGCTCTCGGAGCCATCACTCCGGCGCCGCTGTCATTCGGGGTTACTGCGGCTATAGTCGTTTTAGGGACTGCCATCACTGTATTGCTTTCTTCGGGCGGTACTGCTGCAACTCCCATTTGAGGCCCGCTATCTCCTCCTCCGGCGGTGCTTTCAGCCGCCAGCAGAGGTTGCGGCTCCGAGTTAGCTGTCTGGGCATCCATCTCAATATTAGCGCCGGTAATTTGCGTCAGATTCTCTAGATTAGAATTTAAAAGTTCGGCGACGTTTTGGACTTCCTGGGCATCATCCTTGGTCGCCAGGTAGATGATTTCATCGGTTCGCCGGTCAGCAAATTTGGCATTTAGTTCGGCCTTAGTAATTTCAGCGGTAGTAATGGCCAATTGTACCTTTTCCGTGGTCAATTTGACCGAATACAGGGCTTCATCCGGCATACTATTGCTGGCAGCTACCACCGTGCCGCCGCCACCAGCAACAACAACCATCACCACAATCAGGGCAATCGCCCAGCCGGACTGCCATCTCCACTGCCAGTGCCAGTTAAACCAGGATCTACGACGGCTCTTTTTCTCTTCCATTTCCCGAAGAGCCGATTGGAATTCATAGCGAGCCCGGGCTTTGAACTCAGCCCTGGGTTGAATAGTTGATGCAATATGGGCGGCTTGGGCAGTCCGCAGCAGTGGTTCCAGTTGAGAGGCCTGATCGGGATAACTCAAGAGGCACGCCTCTACCGTCTCCCCTTTCAGGATCCGCTCCAGGCAAATATTTAAAATATCCTCAAATTTTACATTCTGGTTCATAGCTCTTTAACCGCCAGGGCTTTTCTTAAAGCCAGCACTGCACTATGCTGCAGTGCCTTGATAGCGCCTTCAGTTTTGCCCATGATCTCGGCGCATTGAGCAATAGAGAGCTCACCTGTAAATCTTAAAGATAAGACCTCCTGCTGAGCCGCAGTCAGGTTCTGAGTTGCTTTCTTTAAGCCCTCTATATCGATCTGTTGTTCCATAATATGTTGCGGATCATCTCCGGTATCCGGCAAGGGTAAACCTTCGATATCAACTGTTGCTTTTTTATTCTGCTGTCTCAGGAAATCGACCACCTGGTTATGCGCAATCCGGTATATCCAGGATGAGAAAGGCACTCCTTGACTCTTGTAAGAGGATATTGAATGCAGCATCTTCATAAAGACCTGCTGCGTCATATCCTCTGCTTCCATCTCATTGCGTATCCGCAGCGCGATATAGCGATAGATGCGATCGAAATACGCCTCATATAGCTGAGCGAAAGCCTGAGTATCCTGTTTTTGCGCTCGCCGGACGAGGCTTTCCTCATCCTGCAATGGTAAGCTCCTTTGTTTGATTACCTCGTCCATAATATATAACGCAGCATCCCTTTAAAAGATAGGCTTCTATTAGTTAATACTGTTAAAAACAACCTACGCATCGGGTTTGAAGAAAGAGGAACGGATTTGTGTTATCCTGTCAGGAGAATTAGAAAATGGTCGGGGTGAGAGGATTTGAACCTCCGACCTCAGCGTCCCAAACGCTGCGCGCTAAACCAACTGCGCTACACCCCGCCGTCAGCAGTATATCAAAGACCCATCTCCAGGTCAAACTTTAAAATTGATTTCTATGGCTCTACCCATCTCTGATATTATAACTTAAAAGCTCAAGCTTACAAGTTTGAGTTTGGGACTAAAAGAGAAGCATTTTTGAGATCGGGAGGAATTGAAGACTGTGAATCGACAATTGTCAACATGAACTAAGTACTAAATTTTCATCTCCTACCAGTGACTTAATTTGCTATAATAGGGGTAATATTCTGCTAATCTCAAGGAGCCACCATGCCATTTAACGCTGATATTATTATCATCGGCGCAGGAGTCATCGGGTTAGCGGTAGCCGCCGAGGTCGCCCGGGAAAATCGGACCGTCTATATTCTGGAAAGGAATGCAGGGTTCGGCCGGGAGACCAGCAGCCGCAACAGCGGCGTTATCCACACCGGGGTTCTTAGCCGGGCGGGATCCTTGAATGCCCATCTCTGTATTGCCGGGAAATCGCTGATCTATCAGCTTTGCCGTGAATACTCCATCGATCACCGGCGGACCGGGAAAATTCTGGTAGCCTGCGACCTGGAGGATATAGCTGCTCTTGAAACCATCTATCAGCATAAAGATGAAGGCATCCTCATGGAGTATATCTCCAAACAGAAACTTCAAAAACTGGAACCCGCAGTCCGGGGGGAAGCTGCCCTGCTGTTACCTGAAGCCGGCGTTGTGGATGCCCATGCTCTGATGAGCTGTTACCTGGGGCTGGCGGCCTGTAAAGGCGCTCAATTGATCTGCCGGACTGAAGTCACCGGTATTAGCCAGAGTGGGGAAGGCTATGAAATTCAGGTCCGCGAGCCTGACGGAACTTCCAATTTGCAGGCCGGAATAGTCATTAACTGCGCTGGCTTCAATAGCGATAAGGTAGCCGCCGTGGCAGGTATTGATATTGCCCAAGAACACCTTCAGATCAGCTATTTCAAGGGAGAGTATTACTCCATTTGTTCCGCAAAAGCACGCCGAATCAACCAGCGTCTGGTCTATCCTACTCTCCGTCCCGGGGGACTGGTCGGCATCCATACGGTTCTGGACGTTGACGGACGAGTACGACTGGGGCCGGATTTTTATCAGGTAGATAAGATTGACTATGCCATCGATGATTCCCGTAGGAGCATCTTCTGTAAAGGTGCCCAAAGGCTCTTTCCCTTCGTGGAAATAGATGACATCGAGCCCGAATCTACCGGGATTATGCCCCGCTTATATGCTACAAATGAACCCTTTGTCGAGTTTTATATCCGGCATGAATATGAAAAAGGGCTGCCAGGATTTATTAATCTTGTCGGGATTGAATCTCCCGGGCTGACGGCCTCTCCGGCAATTGCCAAATATGTCGGCCGGATAGTAGAGAGTATACTGGGAAATTAGTTTTCACAGAAAGGAGATTTATGTCAAAGGTAGCAGTTGTCACCGATACCATCAGTTGTATCCCGGCGAATTTAATTAAAGAGTATGACATCCGGATCATTCCCATCGGCCTCGTTATTGATAGGAAAGAATATAAGGATACTGATTTAACGAACGAACAATTCTGGGACCTGTTTTATAAAACTAAAGAGCCAATTACTACCAATGCTGCTAATCCCGCTGACTTCGAATCGATTTTTTCTGACTTAGCCCGGACTACGGACAGTATCGTTTGCATCCCGGTATCCAGGCTTCTGAGCGCCACCTGCAATATGGCGGATCAGGCAAAAACCGTAGTTCAGGCCAGGATACCTTCTCTGAAAATTGAGATTATTGACAGCAAGTCCGCTACCGGTGCCCAGGGATTTATTGTTCTGGAAGCCGCCCGGGCGGCGGCCGCAGGCCAAAGCCTGGCCGAAGTTACCCGAATAGCTCAAGAGTTGGTTCCCCGAATTAAATTCTTTTCCTCCTTAAGCACTCTAAAGTACTTAAGGAGATGCGGCCGAGCCCCCAAATCCGCCTTTTTAGGAGATTGGCTGCAGGTGAAACCGATTCTGGGTATGATTAACGGCTCAGGACTGGTCGAGAATCTAGGCCGAGAGCGCGGCATGGATAAAGCTATTGAAAAGATGCTGGATCTGGCCGCAGGAATAATTGATCCATCCCGACCGCTGCATGTCATGGCGCACTATTCAGATGATATTACCATAGGGGAGAAAATCCGGGATTTCATGACCTCACGCTACCAGTGCAGCGAAGCCTATCTCACTCCTTACACAGCGGTTATGAGTTCGCAAACCGGCCCGGTAGTCGCCGTGGCTTTCTATCAATAATCTTTCCCCCACCTTCTATACCTAATGGATATAAGTGCAATATACGTTTAAAGAATAGAGGACTAATGTTAAAATCGAATATTATGCCATTATTTGGAACTTCCGGAATCAGACGTTTAGCCAATCGTGATTTAGTCCAGTTAGCCTTTCAGGTAGGACTGGCAGTAGGCACGGTCTATGGCCGGGTTGCGGTCGGCCGGGATACGCGTACCTCCGGCAGCGCTCTGCGCCATGCTGTCACAGCCGGATTATTAGCGTCAGGAGCCCGCTGCAGTGATTGCGGTATTGCCCCCACCCCCACCATCGCTTATATCACCCGCGAATTTGAGGCTGGAATTATGATTACCGCTTCCCATAACCCACCCCAATATAACGGCCTGAAGCTGCTCAATCCGGACGGCTCGGCCTTCTCAGCCGAACAGCAAAAACAGATAGAAGATTTGGTGAATGGAACCGCCCCTCTAAAAGTGCAATGGGATACCATGCAAATCGGAGAAGTCTATAGTACGGCTGTCGAGAAGCATATTGAGCGTATCCGCCAGGACTTTCCAGGCGGCATCAAACTGAAAGTAGTTATTGATTGCGGCTGTGGAGCCGCTTATTTCATTACCCCTCACCTGCTGACGCAATTAGGCTGTGAGGTAATTCCTCTCAACTGTTATCCCAACGGCCTCTTCCCCCATGATGTTGAGCCCATTGAGTCTAACCTGGGAACCCTCATGCAAACCGTCCGGGAATCTGGAGCCGATTTAGGGATTGCTCACGATGGTGATGCCGACCGCATGATGGCTGTCGATGAAACCGGAAGATTTATTTCGGGAGATAAGTTATTGGGAATCCTGGCTCGATTTTCCGGATCTAAAAATATCGTCACGACTATTGATGCTTCCATGAGCATTGATGAAACGCACTATAAGGTGAAGCGAACCCGGGTAGGAGACCCTTATGTTTCTGAGGAACTAAAAAACTGGGGGAAATTCGGCGGCGAACCTTCGGGTGCCTGGGTCTTTCCGCAAATTTCGCTCTGTCCCGATGGGATTTATGCTGCCGCTCAAATCGCAGACATTGCCAGCCGGCAGAAACTATCTTCCCTGGCGGATAGCATTCCCACTTACCCCATTATTCGTGGTAATATCCCCGGTACGCTGGCTAACCTGACAGATGTGAGAGAAAGCTTGAAATCCCGGCTAAATCCACTCTCTATCGATACTATAGACGGAATTAAATTGAACTTCGAAGATGGCTGGCTGCTGATCCGCCCTTCCGGTACTGAGCCTAAAATCCGCTTTACCAGCGAAGCTAAGTCGGAGACCGCAGCCCACCGCTATTATGAGGATGGACTCAGAGTGGTTCGAAATTATCTTCAAGGAGAATAAGCGTGACCATAAATCAAGCTGTAGTCCTGGCTGCCGGAGAAGGCAGCCGTATGCGGCCTTTGACTTATACCCGGCCTAAAGCGATGCTGCCTCTGGCCAATCAGCCTATATTGGAGCATTTGTTAATAGCCCTGCGTCAGTCTGGAATTAGCGATGTGGCTATCATTGTCGGTTATCATGATGAACAAATCCGGAACTACTGCGGTGACGGATCCAGATGGAACCTTCATATCAGCTATTACCAGCAGACTCAGCAACTGGGTACCGCCGATGCCCTCAGAATGGTCGCTGGCCTTCTGAAGGATGACTTTATTATGGCTAATGGGGATGCCCTGTTGTCCTCCCGAGATATTCGCCGGTTGTGTGAAAAATCCGGTAATATTATGAGTGTCAGAGAGCTGGATGATGTATCTCAATTCGGAGTCGTGGAAGTCCGGGGAGACCGGGTCTGCCGCATTCATGAAAAATCACAAAATCCTCCCTCTCACCTGGCGAATGCCGGATTGTACCGGTTTACTCCTGAAATTTTCTCAGCTATTGCCAGGACGGAAAAGTCGCCCCGCGGAGAATATGAGCTGACCGATTCTATCCAGGCCTTAATCGACTCGAACCAGCCGGTAAACTATCAGATCCTGGAACAATGGCTGGAATTTAGTTACCCCTGGGACTTGCTGGCCGCCAACGAAAAAATCCTGGGTAGCCTTGAGCCTCATAATTTGGGACAGATCGAACCTAATGTCACGATCAAGGGGAATATTTCTATCGGCCGGGGAACCTTGATCCGGTCCGGAGCTTATATCGTAGGACCGGTTATCATCGGTGATAACTGCGATATCGGGCCGAATTGCTATCTCCGTCCGGCTACCTCTATTGGTAATAATTGTCATATCGGGGCTTTTGTAGAACTGAAGAATTCAATTGTCATGTCAGGCACCAAGGTACCTCACCTGAACTATGTCGGCGATAGTATCCTCGGAGAAAATTGCAATTTGGGGGCCGGCACCAAGATTGCCAATTTAAAGCTAAACAAAAAAAATATTCACATCAATCAAAGGGATACCGGCAGACGCAAGCTGGGAGCCATCATCGGTGATAAAGTAGAAACCGGAATCAACGCTTCCATTAATGTCGGCTCATTGATCGGGAATAATACTTTCATCGGACCAGGGGCACTGGCCAGCGGCAACATTGCGCCCGGATCGAAAATATTTTAATATCCGTTTTCACCAGTATTATCCCTGGTTTAAGATAATATTTCCTTTTTGGAGACCAACTCGCTAACTTAAATCGATTACAATGTTATTTATCGGGAGGGATCAAAATGGAAATGGAACATATTTCAGGGAAAAAATCCGGTGATATCAAGCTATATGCACTCAGTACCTGTCCCTGGTGTAAGAAAACTAAGAAACTTTTAAGCGACCTGGGAGTGGACTATTACTTTATAGATGTGGACCTGCTGACCGGTGAAGAAAAAGAAAGAACTGTTTCTATCATCAGGAAATGGAATCCCAGCACATCATTTCCCACCCTGGTCATTAATGAGAGCAAATGCATTGTTGGTTTTAAAGAACAGGAAATCAAGGACGCTTTGAAGCTATGAGTGAGGAAGTGTCAGCCAGTTCAGAAGAGGTAGACCGGCTTTATGAACGCCTTCGCAGGGAAGCCGAAGATAACGGGTACCATTTAAACCCGGATATAGAGTTTACCAGGGAACTGGTGAGAGGAATCCTGATCAATGAAAAAAGGTATGGTTACCGCAACTGCCCCTGCCGCCTGGCCTCCGGGCAGAAAGCCCGTGATCTGGATATTATCTGTCCCTGCGACTACCGTGATCCGGACCTTTCGGATTACGGAACCTGCTACTGCGGCCTGTATGTGGCAGAGGCCGTAATTTCAGGTCAAAGGTCGGCGGCTTCGATTCCGGAAAGACGCCCACCGGAAAGCCAGCGCCGTCAGGCTCAGGAAACTACCGCTCTCAATTTAAAGACCCTGCCTTTCCCCGTCTGGCGATGCCGGGTGTGTGGTTATTTGTGCGCTCGCGAAGGACCACCGGAAGTGTGTCCAATCTGCAAGGCTAAAAAGGAACGCTTTGAAAGATTCTTGTAGCTTGCCAGCTAAACCTTCTGGCGCTTCCAGCGTCCGATACTGAAATAGATTCCGGAAGCCAGCATTGTCAGGCCAAACCCGCCGATAATCGCCCAGCGTACTCCCATCAGGCTGTCAATTCTGGCAAAAACTAACGCCAGCGGTACCTGGATGCCCCAGATAGCGATAATACTAATGATCATAGGAGGCAATGTATCCCCGGCCACGGCAAGGGATTGCTGAAAAATCTGAGCTCCGCCGCCAAAGATAAACCCTAAGGCCGCAATCCTGACAAAGACGGAGGCGACTTGGATCAATTCGGGATCACTGCTGAAGACTCGGATAATAATCTCCGGCCATATCAGCACTATCAGGCAAACCACGACCAGAATTATTTCCGCGGCCGCAAAAGCCACCCAGCCGCTTTTTGCGGCTCTTTGAGGCTGCCGGGCACCCAGGTTTTGACCCACTAATATTCCCGAGCCGGCAGCTAGCCCCATGATCGGGAAACTAATCGTCATATCGATTCTCTGGCAGATAGTATGTGCGGCTACTGCGATGGTGCCGAACGACACCATCAGCCGCACTAAAACTAGCTGCCCAAGCTGGCTCTGCAGCATCATGATGGAGGAAGGAATGCCGATTTTGACAAGCCTCCAGATCGTGGAGGTATTAAATCGAAAATTCTTGAAGGTCAACCGCAACCGGGAATGCCCGCGGCATAAGATCCATAACCCCAACACGGTTCCCAGGCCCTGGGATACCACTCCGGTAATAGCCACGCCCCGGATTCCGGCAGCCGGGAAAAAACCTAGGCCAAAGACCAGGAAAGGAGCCAGAATAATATGCAAAGCCCTGAAAGCGATGGCGATCTTCATGGGGGTCCGGGTATCTCCGGAAGCCTGCATTGTTCCGTCGGTCATGATTCGGAACGTCATCGTCATCATGCCGATCATTTCAATTCGCAAATAGGGTTCACCTAATGCGACCAGATTCTCTTCTACTCCCAGAATCCGCAAGATCGACTCGGAAAAAAAGATTCCCACTGCAGCAATAATAATCGAGTAGATAATACCAAAAACGATGGCCTGCCGGGCAGCATCCACCGCCCCCTCGGTATCCCGGGCGCCTATAAACCTGGAAACCAGGGACCGTAAACCGGTAAATAGGCCGATGGATAAGGAATTAACGAGCATTACCACCGTCCCGGCGACGCCTACCGCAGCCACCGCATCCGAACCCAGCTTGCCTACCCAGATCATATCCACCAGAGGACCTATGGTATTAATGCTATTATTGACTGCCATCGGCCAGGACAGCGATACCAGGTTTTTGAGAATACTGCCCTGAGTCCAATCCCGCGCATTGGAAGATGCCTGGACCTTTGTACTATTCGTGGAATTACGAGTTCGATCCTGCATGGAGGTTACCGGAGGGTCCTCGATATAAACTTAGCTCTTATCCGAACGGTTGGAATGGTTTAACCCTAAAAAACATTTTAAGCATTATTAACATATTATAACATAATAAAGTTATCCTTATCTGAAGATTTACCTTTATCGCATTTCTCTTCCAATCTGAATGATAACTCTAAAATAACCCGGCATTGACCCGGACAATTGTATAGTTTATGATTGACTCGACGTTAAAAATATATATTTATTAAACTATTTCCTTTTCCAGGAGCCTGAGATGCCAGATGATATTTTAAAAAAAGTCTCTATATACCTGTTGTCCGTGCCTCCATTGCTCTATAGAAAAACACGCCGGAAGATTACCTTGCCTTCTGTCGAGGAGCTTGACAGGTATATTACGCGGCTTCATATCGAAATATTGCTGTTGCTCAGAGATGAAGGTACCCTGCGCGTAACAGAAACGGGCAAAAGATTGCAAATTGCGAAAGCCCATATGACACAACTGGTCAATACGCTGGTAGACCTGAATTTAGTGTCCAGAGAAACAGATTTAACCGATCGGAGAGCCATCAATATAACCCTGACCCAGAAAGGTAAAAAATTCATTGCCAGCCGCGAGAATATCATGCTCAACCACATTCAGGAAATCATATCCACCCTCACCGACCAGGAATTGGAAGAGCTCTATGGATCATTAAAAACAATGCACGACATCCTCTCTAAAATCCCCTGAATCAGGCTGCACGGGAATCTTGATTAGAAGGTATCCCGATGTTCTTATTAAGTCAGATGTCGGCGCTACCACAGTGGGGGTTGAATAAGCAAAGTCATGTCAAAGATAATCCCAGAGGAAAATCAGAAAGAAGCAGATCTCACTGCCCAATCTAATACACCTGCCAATCGGACCAGTAAAAACGTAGCTCTGGTTATCTGTACCCTGTCGAGCCTGATTTCAACCTACATGGCCTCGGCTGTTAATGTAGCCCTGCCGACTATTAATAATGAATTTCACGCTAACACGATTGTATTAAGCTGGGTAGCCACTATTTCCCTGGTGGCTGTCGCGGTCTTTTTACTTCCGGTTGGCCGCATCTCGGATATCGTAGGGATTAAAAGAATCCTCTCACTGGGTATCGCCGTTTTTGCAGTCTCTTCTATTGCCGCCGCATTAGCTCACTCAGTGGTCATGTTGCTGGTCTGCATGGTCTGTCAGGGTATCGGCAGATCCATGATTTTCGCCAATGGCATCGCTATGATTTCTGCAGTATTTCCTGCTAAAGAACGGGGCCGGGCAATCGGTCTGAATGTTGCCGCAGTCTATATTGGGCTCTCGATAGGGCCGCTGATAGGTGGGCTGCTATCCACGCACCTGGGATGGCGCAGCATATACTATGCTGTAGTACCGCTTTGCCTGATTACCCTGCTTTTAATCTACTGGCAGATCAAAGATGACTGGAGAGCCGCTAAAGGAGAAAAATTCGATTATAGTGGGTCCTTTATTTATGGTATCAGTTTAGTATCCCTGATGTACGGCTTTTCCGTACTGCCGGATACTCTGGGCTTTATCCTGGTGGCAGCAGGCATCCTTGTGCTGGTTATCTTTTTTAACTGGGAAAACCGCAGGCCCAGCCCAATATTGAACACCGCGGTTTTTCGAGGCAACCGGGTCTTTGTTATGTCCAATCTCACCGCCCTGATAAGCTACAGTGCAGTCTATGCCATAATTTTCATTCTGAGTCTCTATTTGCAATATATCCAGGGTTTCAATGCGGACAAGGCCGGGCTGGTGCTGCTGGTGCAACCTGTCACGCAGGCCATCGTAGCCCCCTTTGCAGGACGCCTATCCGACAGGATAGAGCCCCAAATCGTAGCTTCGGTTGGGATGGGTTTAACCTTTCTAGGGCTGCTCAGTTTGGCATTTCTCTCCAACACCACCTCGATTATACTGATTATTATCACACTGATCGTGCTGGGAGCAGGCTTTGGACTGTTTTCCTCTCCCAATACCAATGCTATTATGGGCTCTGTCGTTCCTAAATTTTATGGAGTAGCCTCGGCCTCAGTAGGCACCATGAGGAACCTGGGGCAGATGTTCAGCATGGGTATTACCATGATCGTTTTAACCCTGGTTGTCGGCAGAGTCGAGATGACCCCGCAGAGTTATCCGGCCTTTCTGACCGCGACACAGGTTGCCTTCAGCATCTTCAGTATCCTCTCCCTGGTGGGTATATTTACCTCTCTGGTGAGAGGTAAAATGAGAGAAAAAATGAGCTAACGCTATTAGCGAATAGCCAGAACCATGCAGGTAGTTGAGCCAGGGCAGAGAGTATGGAATTCTGCTGTATTACGAATTGATTCCGGGACCGTTTTTCGCTCAGCAACTTGGAAGCCCAGCCTGGCAGCATAATCCACGGCTGTATCAGTTAACAGATACAGCTCTTTTAATTGCAACATAAAAGCCCGGGTGAAGATATGAGCGTGTAAAGCTGCGGCGACTCCCAGATGTCGAAATTGGGGGGAGACGGCCAGTGATCGCAGTAAGCCGACTTCACCATAGACCTCCAGACCGATCACTCCTATCACCTTGCCGCTCGATTTAGCCACCATAAAATTCATCAGGTGAGGAGCAATATCCTCACCCGGAAGCTGACATATAGATAATAAGGACTTTATCTCAACCTCATCGCTGGCAACCGCCGGGGAGTAAATAATAGGTTCCATTAATTTAACTCTCCATCTGGCTCTCAATTTCAAGCCGGTTATTCAGGATTGAATTTTCTTAATTATACCCTACCCGAAAATATCTTGCAGGACAGCGCAAACGGAAACATCTTTAGCCAGTTTCATTATTTCCGATGGTTATAATAGGATTAGCCGGTGAATTGACAACCAACTATATTCATGCTAGTTTATTAAGCATGACATATTCATGATATATCTGATAATAATAGTCATATTTTATTTAAGGAAACAAGGTAACACAAAGATGAGTCCAGATAGCCTTGGAAAAGTTCAAACGTTAAGTTATATATTTGCCAGTCCGCCGCAGGAAATGGTACTGGAAAACGGCGCCAAATTGGGACCTGTGACACTGGCCTATGAGACCTACGGCCAATTAAACCGGGATAAATCCAATGCCATATTGATTTTGCATGCTTTGACCGGAGATGCCCACGCCGCCGGATATCATGACGGAGATAAAAATCCCGGCTGGTGGGATGATATGATCGGACCGGGAAAGGCTTTCGATACCGAGAAGTATTTTGTAATTTGCTCCAACATCCTGGGGGGATGCAAAGGTTCAACGGGGCCTTCCAGTATTAATCCGCAAACAGGAAAACCTTACGGACTGGATTTTCCGATGATCAGCATCGGCGATATGGTTAATGCGCAAATCAGACTGGTGGAGCACCTGGGAATAAAGCAGTTGCTGGCGGTGGCAGGAGGATCCATGGGAGGTATGCAGGTACTGGAATGGATGTTCTCGCATCCTGACCGCATCAAGAGTGCCATACCCATCTCTATTGCCATGGGTCATCCTCCGCAGCAGATTGCTTTTAACGAAGTG
>Ga0153915_10003931_pt1 | contig 13653 bp, 10 predicted proteins | sample Opewatmetagenome_2_FD_107003 | JGI IMG/M metagenome (GOLD analysis project Ga0153915, IMG submission 107003) | Freshwater wetland microbial communities from Ohio, USA - Open water 3 Core 3 Depth 3 metaG | ecosystem: Environmental > Aquatic > Freshwater > Wetlands | place: USA: Ohio, Lake Erie... | reverse complement strand
TAATTGCAGATTCCTTATTGAAAAGCCTTAACATGCCGGAGGCAGAGATTGATAAAGAATGGACAGAGCTTGCTAGAAAACGGCTCGGGGAACTTCTTTCCGGAGAAATAATAGCGGTTCCCGGCAATGAGGTTTTTGACAGGATAAATAAACGGTTTGTCAAAATCTAATCAGAACATGATGATATTATTGTCCTTGCAGTCATGCATCTTCATCGTCGGCCGAGATACTGGCAAGACAGAAAGACCGACTGAAGGAATCCAAGGAGCGTAAAGACTAGGCATTTTTGGACTTGCAGGGAATTTTAATAACATTCACATTTTCATTTATGTACTGCTTTTCCTGACAGGATATTTTTAATCTCGCCTAATGTGTATCTCTGCGCCTTAAGTTCTTTAATTCGTTTTATGCGTTTAACCGTTTCAATGGAATAGAGCTGATATCCGGACACAGTTTTATCCGCAATATCAATCAAGCCTTCTTTGGTCCAATGCCTGATTGTTGAATTTGTCTCTTGGACACGAACAGCCAGTTCGCCGATACGCAGATGTTTCTCTGCAATAGATGGAGCTTTCTCCTCCTTATCAGTCAGGGCTTTCTGATAGATATCCAGCGATCTATCCACTGCCTTGATAATGATTTTATTATAATCGTCAAGCGAACCTCCAAGTTGAGCCTTTTCCAGTGCATTGATATAAGCCAGCCGATCCTCTTTGCGGATCAATGCCGGAGGATAACCCGACATCATCAGGATTAGGTTCATCAGAAGTCTTGCTGTTCTGCCGTTGCCGTCAATAAAAGGATGAATGTTGACTAATCGATAATGAGCCTCTCCTGCCAATGCAACCGGATGCATCTTATCTTCAATTGAGAGCCAGTTAATAAATCCGGCCATGAGTGTCGGCACCTTTTGCGGACCGGGCAAAATGATTACGGAACCGGAAATCCTCACTCGCACATTACGATAACGGCCTGCATTACTATCATCAATCCCTTGAAGGATGATACCCTGAAGGTCCAGAATATCGCGTTCAGTTATCTCTCCCCGGTTTTTGGCGCTCAGGGCCTTAATCCAATCCAGCGCCTTAATGTGATTTGTTGCCTCCAGGTGTTCTTTTAAACTCTTGCCTCCAACCGTAATGCCTTTTTCTACAATCACTGCTGTTTCATTGCGCGTAAGGGTGTTTCCTTCTATGGCATTACTGTTATAGGTCAGCTCTATCCTGAACCAGTCATCAAGGTTTTTGACAAGTGCAGGAGGAAGCGGACGGAGCTTATCGATCCTCTGTTTTTTCTGTGTTAGTTTTGCATAATCCATGACTAAACCATAAAGCATAACGTTATGCTTTTCAAGTATTTTTTTTGACTTTGCAAAAATAATGGCGTCAGGCACTGACATTGATTGAAACTGAATGATCTTCGCAAGACGAAAGGCGCTGATGATTGCAACTGACTATAATGGCTTAGCAATCTTTGACCGCTGAAACCATCGTCTTCAGCCGACAGCCTTCTACCTCTTTTCACCGACAGCCTTGAAAAAGGTATAGCAGAAAACCCCGTCAGGCTCCGTTGTCCTGTAGAGGTCTTTAACGCCTTTATCAAAGGCATGTTCATCTGTTATGCCTGCTTCAACGGCGTCCTTGCGAACGCCTTCAATCATCGCGGTAAAGGTTTTTTTAGTGAAACCCTCCACAAGCCCTGGTCTGCCCGAATCAACATAGACCATCCGCGGCGAGACGCGAACCGCTTCGAATCCTGCCCTGTTCAGGAGGGGATACAACTCCCTTCCGATGCAGGCATTCCCGCCGGCCCTTTTCTGAAGATCGACCTGACATTGGATCGCCCTGTGCGCAGCCTCGCTGTCAGGGTAAAAAAATGTGGAGCCGTGGTCCCCTTCAATAACCGTTATGGTCCCGCCCGGTTTAATAAGCCCTTTAAGAATGGAAAGGGCCTCAACAGGGTTCGGGAGGTGTTCAAGGACAAAACAGACAAATACATGGTCAAAGGATTCAGGTTCAAAAGAGAGATTAAATATATCCCCCTGTTGAAAATGCACATTGGTAAACCCCTTTGATTCCACCTTCCTCTTTGCGTCTGCAACTGAGGTCTCGGATATGTCAATTGAGGTGATTATGGAATCAGGGCAATTTCTTGCCAGGGTAACTGTCTGCGCGCCCACGCCGCATCCCGCCTCAAGAATCTTGCTTCCAGGTGGAAACGATGTATCGGAGTGTAATAATTCCGCAAGGGTTGACGCCTGATCCTGCAGGCGAATATTTTCTCTGTGATCGTATCCGTGAACATATGCGTTATCCATTTTTTCTCATCCTTTGCTTGACGCGAAAAGCACCTGCTAAGTAACGGGGCAGTTATGATCCAAGCCATTTTTATGTGAATCAGATACTAAAAACAAGCATTTTCAACCTTAGCCCTTTCTAAGCACAAGAGACAGGGGGCTCTTCCGACGTTGAATCGGAGTGCTGTCAAAAATCATACTGAAGGCCATGGATGAAAGTGTACTTTTAATTTCTCTGCCTTGGGGAAGCCATAATTTCAGCTTTCACGAATTCCATTGGAGAAAAATATTGATCTTTTACTTTACCTATGCAACTCTCGCCGCAATTTGCTGCCAAATATTTTCATTATCCCTTTAGGGGTGATTGAAAAAAATATAACAAGGAGAAAAAGTTATGAAATCATTTCGATTCTGTTTCACTCTATTTATTTTATTATCCTGCATGATCTTTAATGGTAATGATGGCAATGCAGCGGGAAAAAAATCAATCAGCATTTTAATCAACAACGGCTTGGATCAATCTACGAACCAGAACACAACAGCTCAAATGGAGCAGCTTTGCACTTTTATCAAACAGGATATACAAAAAAGACTTAGAAGCCTTGGTGATGTAACATTTATTACTGATAAAAAAGATTTTACTGCTGACGGAAAAGATTTTCTCCTGATTTATAATATTCTTAACTACAACCCCGGAAGTAGCGCTGCGCGTATAATGGTTGGTTTTGGGGCAGGCGCATGTTCAATGGATATCGAATACGAATTGATTGGATCTGATAAAAAATCCATTACTACGAACAAAGACGGATGCGGATCAGGACGCGGCTGGAGAGCTGTTGTGGAGAAACTTGACAAACAGCTTGTTCAACATATTTCGGGATTTCTGAAATAACGGCAAACAGGAACCTCTTTTTATTTTCATTGCCCGACACAGCGGGTAATTTTGGGATTTCAAATTTCTTGCCGGCTACTTATTTAAGCTGCGCTTGAAAGTAAATCTGTGTTCTTCACTGTCAACCGAAACTGCAACTTGAAAATTACCTTCTATTTCGGAATTTAAGTCGCGAGTATTGCAAACCACTACTCTACTGAAATTATCGCCGGGCATTATGGTCTGCGTCTGCGGTTTCATGACAAATTCCGGCAGCGCCTCTCGAAGCAGTTGATCATTCGCACGCATCGTCTCTATGTCACTGTTGAGATCCTCAACCATAACCAGAACCTCAGCATCCACGCTATCGGTGGATGAGCTGCTGGAGGAAGAGGAACTGCTGGAGGAGGAGCTGCTGGAAGAGGATGAACTGCTGGAGGATGAACTACTGGAGGAGGAGGCTGCTTCAAGCTTGAATATAATAGACTCAAGGCCGGATCCTATATGTTTCTTTTCAGTATTGCTATATTCTTTCTTTAAATCGTTCATAAAGTCATCAAATGCTTGAACGTTAATTTTATTTGAAGCCCCCTTCTTGGCGTTCTCTTCGAATATCACTGATATATTGTTATAGCTTATATTGATCGGCTTTTCTCCACAATTTTGAACAACCAGCATGAACATTGTTTTGTCTTTTGCAACGTTGAGTTTGGCATAGGGGGACAATGACACGAAATGTTTCTTTTGGGAGGTAATAGTTCCTTCGTACCCTATCTTCTGATCTCGGGATGCAACAGCAGCCATTTTCATGGTGTTAGAGCAGCCCTGGAGAGCTAAAATTGAACCCATCAATATTAATAATATTTTCACCTTCATTTTCAAACCTCCTCATTTTGTAGGGCGATAATTATTCTTTTGCACCAGTACTCTCAAGTATCCCAACAATGTCTTTCCGCCCCATTTTTTTAGCTACCTTCAGGGCTGTATAATCAACATTATCAACCTTCGCCTTGATATTCACGTCAGAGCCCCATTCACAAAGGAGTTTGGCGATCTCTGTATAACCGTTCTGCGATGCCAGCATAATAGCCGTTGTCCCGTTAGTTGCCTTTACATCCAACTCAACGCCCTTTTCGAGAAGGAGTTTGACGATCTCCGTATGACCGTTCTGCGATGCCATCCAAAGGGCCGTTATGCCGTCAGTGGTCCTTTGTGCATTCACGTCAGCGCCCTTTTCGAGAAGGAGTTTGACGATATCCCTATGGTCTTCCTGCGATGCTATCCAAAGGGCCGTTGTGCCGTCGGTGGTCTTTGCATTCACCTTAGCGCCCTTTTCGAGAAGGAGCTTGACGACCTCCATATTACCTTTCTCCGATGCCCACATCAACACGGTTGCGCCGTTAAGGGCATCCTTTACATTCACGTCAGCGCCCTTTTCGATAAGGAGTTTGACGACATCCGTATGACCGTTCTGGGTTGCTCTCCAAAGGGCCGTTATGCCGTCGGTGGTCTTTGCATTCACCTTAGCGCCCTTTTCGAGAAGGAGTTTGACGAGCTCCAGATTGCCTTTCTCCGATGCCAGCATCAGGGCTGTTGTGCCGTCAGTTGCCTTTATATTCACGTCAGCGCCCTTTTCGATAAGGAGTTTGACAATATCCGTATAACTTTTGTCCAATGCCATCATAAAGGCCGTTGTGCCGTAGGTGGTCTTTTCATTCACCTTAGCGCCCTTTTCGATAAGGAGTTTGGCGAGCTCCAGATTGCCTTTCTCCGATGCCAGCATCAGGGCCGTTTTGCCGTAGACGGTCTTCTCTACATTCACGTCAGCGCCCTTTTCGATAAGGAGTCTGACGACATCCGTATTACCGTTCTCCGAGGCTGTCCAAAGGGCCGTTGTACCGTCCTTGGCCATGAAATTCACCCAAGCGCCCTTTTCGATAAGGAGTCTGACGGCATCCATATGACCGTTCTGCGCTGCCAGATATAGGGCCGTTGTGCGGTCGGTGGTCTTCGCTACATTCACCTTAGCGTCATTTTCAATAAGGAGTCTGACGACATCCGTATTACCTTTCTGCGATGCCAGCATAAGGGCCGTTGTGTTGTCGGTGGTCTTCTCTACATTCACGTCAGCGCCCTTTTCGATAAGGAGTCTGACGACATCTATATGACCGTTCTGCGCTGCCCACATCAAGGCCGTTCCGCCGTCGGCGGTCTTTACATTAACCTTAGCGCCATTTTCAATAAGGAGTTTGACGACATCCGTATTACCGTTCTGCGCTGCCCACATCAAGGCCGTTCCGCCGTCGGCGGCACTCTTTAGATTCGCGTCATCGCCCTTTTCGATAAGGCCCTGAAGGGTCTTTATCTTGTCCTTTAGGTTGTCGGAAATATTCGTTCCAAGGAGGTCATAAAGGAGTTTATTGATGTCATCAACGAGTTTAAGGAGTTTAACGGTCGTTATTTTGACGGTTGGAGTCTTTACCTTGAGGTCTTCATTAATGCCTTTCTCCAATACCCACATAAAGGCGGTTCTGCCGTTGACGGTATTCTTTACATTCACCTCAGCGCCCTTTTCGATAAGGAGTTTGACGATATCTGTATGGCTGTTCTGGGATGCAAGATAAAGGGCGGTTGCGCCGTTGGCGGTATTCTTTACATTCACGTCAGCGCCCTTTTCAATAAGGAGTTTGGCGACACCCGTATGGCCGTTATTCGATGCTATCATAAGGGCCGTTACACTGTCGGCGGTCCTCTTTCCATTCACCTCAGCGCCCTTTTCGATAAGGAGTTTGACAATATCCGTATGGCCGTTCTGCGCCGCCCACATCAAGGCGGTTGCGCCGTTGATGGTATTCTTTTCATTCACGTCAGCGCCCTTTTCGATAAGGAGTTTGACGACATCCGTATGGCCGTTCTGCGCCGCCCACATCAAGGCGGTTGCGCCGTTGATGGTATTCTTTGCATTTACGTCAGCGCCCTTTTCGATAAGGAGTTTGACGATCTCCGCATGGCCGTTCTGCGATGCTATCCAAAGGGCGGTTGCGCCGTTGGCGGTATTCTTTGCATTTACGTCAGCGCCCTTTTCGATAAGGAGTTTGACGATCTCCGCATGGCCGTTCTGCGATGCTATCCAAAGGGCCGTTACGCCGTTGGCGGTCCACGTTACATTCACGTCAGCGCCCTTTTCGATAAGGAGTCTGACGACATCCGTATGCCCGTTCTGCGATGCCCACATCAAGGCCGTTACGCCGGAATTAGTAATGTCTTTTGCGTTTATATCAGCGCCGTCAGTCAGTGCAGCATCCACATCCGTAAGGTTGCCGTTTCCTGCGGCTTGAATCAATTTGGCATTTTGGTCCGATACATCCGCCTTGGCAATGCCGGCAATCATCAGAGAGATACATACTATAAAAAATAATATTCGTTTCATTGGACCCGCCTTTCCCTTATTCTTATTTTTTCCTGCTCTCAATTTGCCTAAGCCAAACCAGCAATGTCCGGTTAGGATCTTGCATTTAAAAAAAGCCTGCTTGACGGCATGGGAGGTCCTTTTTTTAAGAATGAAATGGGCGGCCTGCTGAGGGCCTGGCATTTAAAATATAACCGCGGGCGGCAGAGCGTCTCAGGCGCTTGTCAGGGATTAAGGATAAGCGAGATCTGACGGTTCCTCTCCGCCCGCTTTATGGCGCCTTATGCCGGAATACTGCTTTTAAGCCATTTCATCTTTTAAAAAAGGGCCTCCCATGCCTTGAGGATTCATCTATGCAAGATCCTAACCGGACATTGCTGAAGCCAAACCCGATAATAAAACTTTCTTTTGTTTGATAAAGCTCACTTTTTAGGATCAGTTTCTGCTGCGACCTGCGCAACCCCAATAGCGATTCGCCACGGCGTACTGCGATCAGTGATCGTCCCGTTGCCATGCTGGCCCAGATAATTTGAGCCCATTGCCCAGATGGTGCCGTCCGTCTTCACGAACAGGCTGTGGGAACCGCCGGCTGCGATCTGCGCGACCCCGGCAGCGACCTTAACCGGCGTACTGCGGATATCGGTCGTGCCGTCGCCCAACTGGCCGTCAATATTTGAGCCCATAGCCCATAGGTCGCCGTCCGTCTTCACGAACAGGCTGTGGTCGCAGCCTCCAGCGACCTGCGCTACCCCGGCTGCGACCTTAACCGGAGTACTGCGGGTATTGGTCGTGCCGTCGCCCAGTTGGCCGTATTTATTATAGCCCATTGCCCATAGGGTGCCGTCCGTCTTCACGAACAGGCTGTAGGAACCGCCGGCTGCGATCTGCGCTACCCCGGCAGCGACCTGCACCGGCGTACTGCGGTTAATGGTCGTGCCGTCGCCCAACTGGCCGTCATTATTATAGCCCATTGCCCATAGGGTGCCGTCCGTCTTTACGAACAGGCTATGGGCGCTGCCGGCTGCAACCTGCGCTACCCCGGCAGCGACCTGCACCGGCGTACTGCGGTTAATAGTCGTGCCGTCGCCCAACTGGCCGTCATTATTATAGCCCATTGCCCATAGGGTGCCGTCTGTCTTCACAAACAGGCTGTGAAAAACGCCGGCTGCAACCTGCGCTACCCCGGCAGCGACCTGCACCGGCGTACTGCGGTTAATAGTCGTGCCGTCGCCCAACTGACCGTCCCTATTCCAGCCCATCGCCCATAGTGTGGCGTCGGTCTTCACAAACAGGCTGTGGACACTGCCGGCTGCAACCTGCGCTACCCCGGTAGCGGCCTGCACCGACGTACTGCGGGTTTTGGTCGTGCCGTCGCCCAGTTGGCCGTCATTATTATAGCCCATTGCCCATAGGGCGCCGTCGGGCTTTAAGAACAGGCTGTGGTAAAGGCCGGCTGCAACCCCGGTGGTTATAGCCTTTGGCGTATAACTATCGCCCGGCGCTCCAATTCCCGACTGATCATCAGAAGCGCTTCCCATTGCCTTAAGTTCCATTGCGGATGCCGTTGATGCTGTGAGCAACATTGCAAAACCCAGTGCGACAAACAAAAAGATCAGACACCGTCGCCCGAAAGATTTAGTCAGATTACAGAACCTAATTTTTTCTCTATTCATCACGTTATCTTCCTATTATTTATTGAATGGCTGTTAAACCACCGTTACCTTGCCCAGGCGCGATGGTCTGCGGCTTAATGACTAATTCATTTATTGCCTGTCTCAAATGCATATTTACTCTGGAATAACGTATCGGGTCATTAATGGTTACAAAAAATAAGATAAATAAAATGCCTATTATTTAACGGACCATTGCTTAAATCGCCATCATTCTGGTTGATAATCCGCGTGGATATTGATATGTCTCTTACTTCAAAGCGATCCGGCACTGCCATGCCTGAGTGAAGTTATGAAATGAAAGATGTTTATCCACATGGTTCAAAGCGATTCCTTGTACCCTTTAACTTTATCTTAAGACTGGAGGTAGTGCAAATGCGGAAGATGCTAATCGTTTTTTTTCTTGGGATATTTTACTGCTTCAATCCCATGTCGTCATCAGGAGAATCCAAGTCACCTGCCTTGATCCCTATCTATAATCTAATGCAAGCCCCCCTCATCGATCAGGTCGTAATATCACCGGATGGAAAAACCATAGCCGCGCTTTACAATAATAACGACCGTATTATGGTCCTGGTGAAAGATCTAACCGATGATAATAAGGATCCTGTTATTATTAATGTTTTAAATCACGATGTAAAGTGGATTAAGTGGGCCAATAATCAACGCATTATTACCGGCACCTTTGTTGAAGGAGGCTTTTGGGATGAACAATATGAATTAGTGGTGATGGATAAAAACGGTGATAATATGCGTTCTCTTTTCAAGGTCAATAAAGTAGGAGATATAATTGATCTCCTGCCTGATGACCCGGAGCATGTATTAGTAGAAGTGTGGAGCATGGAGAATCCGATTTTTCCGGATGTATATAAGGTATCCGTGGGTAAATTAAGCGAAGAATTGCGCGTCCAGAAAAGCATATTCAATATTGAGCACTGGATAACCGATGCCAACGGGGATGTGAAACTGGGGATCGGATGGCTGCAGGATAAAATGTTGATTGAGGCGGACGCGGCAGCCGGCAATTGGAAGACTATTATTGAAAATGATTATATTAAAGACCCGGAATTTTATCCTCTTGGTTTCGGCAAATCCAACCTTGCCTATGTATTGTCCCGGCATGAGGATGACAAGCTTGCGCTATATGAATATGATTTCACGACTCAAACCTTCGGCAAACAATTGCTTAAACACGATATCGTTGATATAGACGGCATCTATTATTCAAGGCTGAATGACAAAATAGAATTCGCAACCTTTACCCTTGATAAGCAGGAACTCTATTTCTTTGATGATCAGCTTGGCAAGGAATATCTTGCCGTCAATAAGGCCCTGCCCGACACTTCCAATCTGATCGCCGGCCTGAGCGCTGATGAAAAACGCATAATAGTCTTTGCGAGCCGGGATAATAACCCCGGGAGTTATTATCTCTTTGACCGGGAAAAGAAAACCATAAAATATCTGGGCAGCCGCTATCCGAATCTCGATAAAATATCTTTATCCGAGACTAAAGGCATTAAATATCAGGCACGGGATGGCATGACAATATACGGTTATCTTTCCTTTCCCGTCAATCGCGATAACAAGCCATTGCCTATGGTTGTCCTGGTTCATGGCGGACCATATAGCCGTGATGAAAATAAATATGATCCATGGGTGCAGTTTCTTACGAACCGAGGCTATATTGTCTTTCAACCCAACTTCAGGGGATCTACCGGTTACGGGGATGCCTATTGGCGAGGCGGCTATAGGCAATGGGGGCTTGCCATGCAAAATGATATCGTTGATGGGGTAAAAAATCTGATCGACGGCAAGATCGTTGATGCCAATAAAATCTGTATCATGGGTGCTAGTTATGGCGGATATGCAGCCCTCATGGGTGTGGCAAAAAACTCCGATATCTTTTGCTGCGCCATATCCTTTGCCGGCATCAGCGATATTAACCAGATGATGATACAAGAACGTTCTAAGGGTTCCGGCAATTATCTCAACCGCATATTAATAGGCGATGACGTCAGTGAACGAAAGGCAGCCTCACCTATCTCCTATGTAGAATCCATTAACAGACCGGTATTATTAGCACACGGCACTGAAGACAAAGTTGTAAACTTCAGTCAATCTAATAATATGTATAAGGCGCTTAAAGGCAATAAAAAGGACGTCACATTTCTCAAATTAAAAGACGAAACACACAATCTCGAAGACATTAAAAACCGGGTGGAATTTTTTCAGGCAGTGGAAAAATTTCTGGATAAGAACATTGACCTTTCTTTAGGCGCAAAGTAATAAAGCTCCCCACCGCGTGCGGTGGGGTAGGAATTCTGCCGGCGGATTAGCGGTCTCTCAATTATTTTGATCGATATTATCCCTTAGAAGGGACGAACACCTGAAGCTTATCACCTTTCTTTCACTCAGGATAAGGGCATCTCCCGTTGCGGGATTCCTGCCCCTTCTCTCTCTCTTTTTTCTTATACTGAACTTGCCGAAACCTGATATGAGGACATCCTCTCCATCCGAGAGGGTGTCTTTAATGATCTCCAATAGACGATCAAGCAGCTCTGTTGATTTTTTTCGGCTTAAGCCCAATTTAGTTATCTCTTCAGCAATGTCGGATTTTCTAAGCGCCATAATATCTCCAATTAAGGTTTACACTATACTTGAAGATGTGTCTGATAACATATTGCTTTTATGATGTAAATAGTGCAAGATAATTTTTATTAAAAAATTTGAATTTTGCCGTCGCGAAAGGAGATTGATCATCCTGACACATACAAGGGTAATACCCCTGATCACTTTTATTATTCTTTTTTCATTTATCCTGATGCCCCATCGGTCATTTGCCGAGGATTCTTTAAAAGAGAATCTGTTAAAAAGCAATGATTCCCCGGCGCATATATCCGCTAAGACCCTTATGGTTAATAAAACAGAAGAAGGCTACATAGCAGAAGGGGAAGGGGATGTCCTGATTTATAACAATGAATTATCGCTCTCCGCAGATAACGCCGAATACAATAAAAAATCAGGCGATGTTAAGGCCACAGGAGATGTCCGTATCGAGTCATCCGAGGATATCCTTGAATGCGAGGAAGGCGCCTTCAATCTTAAGGATCAGACAGGGAAAGTACTTGATGGGGTACTGTTTTTAAAGGAGAATAATTTCCACATCCTTGGGGGGGTTATTAAGAAGACTGCCAATGACACTTACAGCATAGAAGACTTTCGCCTTTCAACATGCGATAACGAGGCCCCGTCCTGGAGCATTACCGGTTCAGAGATAAATGTTGTAAAAGAAGGTTACGGAAAGATAAAAAACGCAGCCTTCAGGATCAAGGATTTCCCGGTCTTTTATTTGCCCTATATGATCTTTCCTGCCATGACCAAAAGGCAGACCGGACTCCTCCTTCCACAGTTCGGTTATTCCAGACTGAACGGCGCTGGAATGGAAATCCCCTTTTTCTGGGCCATCTCTGATAAGGCCGATGCCACACTTTATGAACGGTACATGGATAAACGCGGCTTAATGCAGGGACTGGAATTTCGTTATACTGACGATCACAATTCAAAGGGCGAATTTTTATTCGACTTTCTCCGGGATAAAATTGGGGAGAAAGACCTGACCGACCTTTCTCAGGCCAAGATCTCTCCCTTTGAAAGGACTAATCAGGACCGTTACTGGCTGAGGGGGCGGATGGACCAGGAATTATCCGATGGCTTAACCGCCCGTCTGGATCTGGATCTTGTCAGTGATCAGGATTATCTCCGTGAATTTGAAGGGGACCTTGTCGGGTTTGAGAGTCGACCTGATCTTAAGGAGGATTTCGGACGGCCCCTGGAGGAAAGATTTTCATCATTCAGGAGATCCGCGCTGAGGATCAGTCGCGACGGGGAAGATTACAGCCTCCAGGGTTCAGGCTATTATTATCAGATATCTGATAACCAAACGGATGGTGAAATCTCACAGCCATTGGCCGGCATCTTCTATTCGCTCCTTCCGACTAAACTTTCGCAACTTCCCTTGTTCTTCAACCTTACTACGGATTACAATTACATCCGGCAGGATACAGGCGTTAAAGGCCACAGCCTGTCTGTCAACCCGGAGATCTCCTATCCAAAACAACTTGGCGATTATCTGAAGCTGGACTCTTCGCTCGGTTATACCGGCAACCTGGAATCCTATGACGCCCCTTCCGGAAACAAAGACAGCATGGTCAAGGACGCCTATCAGGCAAAGGTTGCGTTATCCACCATACTTGAAAGGATCTTTGCCTTTGATTGGAGTGATGTAACAAAACTGAAACACAAGGTTACCCCAAGTCTTACTTATGAATACCGGACTCTTCCGGAGGATCAGGATGAAAGCCCCTGGTTCGATCCGATCGATTCCGGCTCAAAAATAAACAGGGTCGGCCTGTCTATTGAAAATCTCCTGGACGCCTCCCTTAAGAATGAAAAGGGCGAGGTCTCCTATAGCCAATGGGCACAGTTTAATATCACACAGACATATGACTTTAATGAGGCGGATAAAGAGGTCTGGGAGCCCCTGCTTGCCACATTGATCCTTAAACCTTTCAAGGACATCAACCTCAGGGCTAATGCGGCCTGGGATCATTATGAGGATAAGATTTCCACGGCTGTACTTTCCCTTAACCTCGCTCCCCAGAGATCGGGAGATACAACCGACAGATATTCTATAGATTATGTTAAGGATGCCGACAATAACGACAGCTTGAATCTTAGGGCCGATGTAACCATTGTCAATGGCTTCTCGGCAGGAGTTTTATTAAAGAGGGATCTGGATCTCAAGTATACTATCAACAACAGTTTCTGGTTAAAATACCAGGCCCAGTGCTGGTCAATTAAGTTCGGCATGGAAAAGGAAACCGCAAACAACAGCATAATACTGAAGTTTCAACTCGCGGGATTTTGATCAGGTACATTACTAACGTCTGGCGTTACATACCTCGTGATAAAATCCTTCAAGTCGAAAGAAACTTTGATAAGGAGATAAAAGGTGGATATTGTTATGGCGGATCGGGCCGCAACCGATGTAGCTAAGCAGTTCAAGAAGCCCTCGCGAATGTTCTACATTGACAACCTGAGGCTTCTCTTCACGTTCCTGGTGATCCTGCATCACGTCTGTCTCACCTACGCCGCTCATAACGGATGGTATTTTTACGAGTATCTATATGACCCTTTCACGAACCTTGTTCTGAATATTATCATGGCAGTGAACAGGACATGGGTGATCGGGTGCTTTTTTATGATATCAGGATACTTCACTCCTGGTGCACTGGACAAGAAAGGCACGTGGAACTTTATGAAAGACCGCCTCCTCCGTATCGGCGTTCCTCTTGCCCTGTTCTCGCTCCTCGTCCGTCCGAGCATTGTCTATATGGTGAACCGTGAT
>Ga0153915_10003930_pt1 | contig 13657 bp, 11 predicted proteins | sample Opewatmetagenome_2_FD_107003 | JGI IMG/M metagenome (GOLD analysis project Ga0153915, IMG submission 107003) | Freshwater wetland microbial communities from Ohio, USA - Open water 3 Core 3 Depth 3 metaG | ecosystem: Environmental > Aquatic > Freshwater > Wetlands | place: USA: Ohio, Lake Erie... | reverse complement strand
GACAGCGGCACTTTCCGCTGGGGCGTTACCATTACCAGCGCGTATTTCCCGCAGGAAAACAGCGCGTTCTTTGAACACGAAATGACCCTGATTGACTGGCTGGGGCAGTATACGCCACCCACCGAAGGCGAAACCTTTGCGCGGGGCTTTCTGGGCAGAATGCTTTTCTCCGGCGAAGAAGCGCTGAAAAAAACCTGCGTTCTTTCCGGCGGCGAGAGAGTCCGCTGCATGCTTTCGCGCATGATGCTTACCGGAGCCAATGTGCTTATCCTTGACGAACCGACCAATCATCTGGATCTGGAATCCATCACCGCGCTAAATGACGGGCTGATAGCGTTTTCAGAGGTTATCCTGTTTGCCTCGCACGATCAGGAATTTGTCTCGACCGTTGCCAACCGGATTATCGAAATCACAAAGGGCATAGCCATTGACCGCACCATGGATTATGAAGATGAACTGGAAAAGCGCGACTATCTTGCCGAAGCGGGGTGAGGGAAAAATTACTTGTTGAAAAGTGTAACGATCAAGGTAAACGGTCGGATACGCCTAGTTGACCGATGGGTTGGGCCTTTGGATTGACAAAAATCTGTGCTAGATAAACCACAAGGCACTCGACTTTGTGTCGATTGAAATGCGGCGCAGTTCACCGGTCCCCACCATAAAGTCGATGTGAAACTTGTCTACATCCGGTGAATGGAACGAGACAGGCGATTCCCCACTATTAATCATCGACAACACTTCAACTACTGCCGTTCTTGGTAGCACGCCGAATCGCGCTTTAAATTCACTTTTGTTGCTTGTAATGGCCTTGAGGGCGAGATTTGTCGACACCTCATGACAAGCTATGTTGATAAGCTCAACCCCAAATGCCTTTTTAAATTTTGAACTCAACTGTTTCTCTGTCAAATACTCATTAAAAGCAGACATTTTCTCCAATTGGTTAGGGAGTTTCTTTACCGTCTCATCTGCCCATGCCTTTCTTCCGTACAATTCGAAGAGAAGGTGGCCAAGATCGCTTGGAATTATTGCATCAACAACGATCCAGAAAAATACACCCTTTCCCGGATCTATAGTTAAGGGAAGTGTAAGAGGTGCTTCAAACATGATGCCGTCGTCCGAGAATTGCGCGTCATGATGGGGAGGAACAAGTAGAGGGCGTGTTGGGATACCGTCTTCGTGCGCCTGAATGTCACAAACGAGGAACGGCTGGTCCGTGTTGTTTGCGATTCGTATGCGTATTGCCAATGCTGCGGACTCAATGTACATTGTTTGTTTTCGACATGAAACCCTGTAGATGTATGCATGGTCTCGCCTACATTCTAGGACATCGAGCCTCACGCCGTGTCGCCGGTTATGTGATTTACGGACTGCAACAAATGTCGCTGCCGCAAGCGAAAGCGATGTTAGTATTAGAATGCCCAGTTGAATCGCCGTATCAATATTCATTGTCAACTATAGTAGATGCCCAATATTGTTTATGTGGATTCATACTAACATTCCTAGCGCCGCAGCATTTTTAGTATAACACTCTATGAAAAAATTATTATTTTGCTTATTGTTCTGTGATTCTGAAACTTGGTAAGTCATTACTTCTAGGAGTGAGAAATATAACAAATTCAATTTGCATGTCAAGAAATACATGATGTTTGAAATTAGAATATTAATAAGGCAAAAAACATCAATATCCCTCGTTAGAGCGATTGATAATTATTCTGTGTTTATACAAATGTTAAAATAATATTGAAATTGTTTCAATGTTGAACTGTTAAATTAATATTTATTGAATTGTATGCTTGCTACTTTGAAAAAGTTATGAAATAAAACATCATAATAAATATTTCGCTTAGTAACTGTTAACAGTTTTAAAATCCAAAGAAATTCAGAAAAATAATTTGAGCTATTTTATTTGGCTGATGTTAATATGGATAATGAATATAATAAATGGATTAAAATTCGCCTAAAAATAATATTATTTATTTTTGTTGTTATTTTCGTTGCTCTCATTTCAAGAGCATATCAAATACAAATTATTCAATACAAATTTTTTAATAATCTAGCTCAAAAACAACACTTAACAAATTATGCATATTTCGGAAATAGAGGCAATATAATTGATGCTAACGGTATTTGCCTTGCTTCTGAAATTAATGGGGCAGCTATATTGGTAGCTAAATATAAAGTTGATAGTAAGGAGAAGCTTATTGCTTCTCTGCGTGACAATAATGGATTTGATGAATTATATCTCAAACGGCTTTTTAAAAAAGATACCGGCACTATTTTTTTAAAAAGAAAAGTTTTTACTAGTTATGCTAATAAAATAGAGGAAGGTAATTATGAGGGTGTATTTATAGTTGATGATCCGATAAGGATCTATCCTTGGGATAATGTATCCTCAACTGTGATTGGCCTTACAGGAATTGATAATTATGGATTGGATGGATTAGAATGGTTATATGAGAAGACCCTCGCTGGTAAAAAAAGCGTAATTAAAGTTCTAAGAGATGCTAAAGGGAAAAAATTATTCTGCACATATCCTCACAGCAATTCTGATGGCGATGATATATATCTTAATTTAGATATCATTATTTCAACAATAGTTCATAAATATATCAATAACATCATTGAATCAGATGCAAAAATACTATCTTGTTCTGTTTTACTCATTGATATTAATAATCAATCGTTGGTAATGAATCTTTCGTTACCTTCTTTTAATGCCAATGATAAAGAAACATATAGACAGGAAATAATGGCAGACAGAAATATTCGTCAAGTATTTGTTCCTGGGAAAACTTTGGATTTTTTGATACAAAATACAAATAATATTTTAAATAATAGTAAATATAAATTTACTAAGAAAACAATCAATAATGATCATTATGTAATTATAGATGTTCCAAAGATGAATGGTGAAATTTATTCTAATATAAATGATAATGATTATGAAACACGTTTAAAGAAAATAAATGATTTCCTGATGCGTTCTAAACTAAAAATTGATTATGGTAACCCAGACAAAGGATATTGTCCTTCAGATTCTATTTTACAAGAAATGCAAAACATACAATATGTTGGTGACAATATATTATTAAATCCAACTCTTTTTTCAAAAGTGTTTTTACGAACTGTGTTAAATGTCGATATAGATCCCCAAGTGCTGCAGAAAAATGTTGGAATTGTTAAAAACATTGATATCCCAGAATTAATGGAAAATAATATAATTATTCTTGAAGCATCGGGTAGTACGGAGCTAGGCTCAAAAGAATATATGATAAAGAATACTTTTAAAAATATGAAAGATAAAAACAAAAAATTATATGTAACAATGGGCTTGTTTCCTATAAACAAAAAATATTATTTTTTAGCCGTGTCATCTGAAGTATCAGACAAAAGTAGGAATCATAAAAATATAAAAATATGGATAAAAATAAAAAATGACATTTATAAATATTATAAGTATGATGCTAACAAATATAAAAATGTAATTGATAGTATAAGAAAATTTAATAGTCAATATAACAGCTTCATGGATTTATATAAAAAATCATTTTCTGTAGTTCAATAATTAGGAAGAAGTAGAATTATGTTAGATATTATAATAACAATTGGCATGATATCAACTGCGTTATTAGCATTTATTCAACTAATAACGAAATCAATACAATATTCAGGAAAGTTTCGTAAGCTGTTATCAGAAAATAAATTCAAAGATTCTTTACGCTATTTTAAAAAAATAATTTACAAAATGCCTTACAAACAAATATTAATGTTAATTTATTTGTATATTTATTTTTCTTGATTGTAATATTCACATATTCAATAATTATTATAGATGTTAAAATTGAAAGTAAGCATCGTGACTATCAAAAGGCAGTATTGCTTTCGGAAATTATAAAAATGAGGTCAATTGTAGATGAAATGAGAGTTGAAAACACGAAGCAAGCCAAAATGATTATAGAAAGAGAAATAAAATCAAAAAATAAGAATGATTAAAGTTAAATAAAGGGGTAGGTTCAAAATGACCCCTTTATTTTCATTCCGAGAAAAGCGATTTAACGTCGTCGCTCAGTAAATACCATATAATCAACATATCCATTATGATGCTTGCCGCAACCAAAACGATGACACCTGATGTCGGTTGTGGTCCTGGCGTTACCAGTGACAAAAGGTTAAATGGTATTGAGATGGCACAAATTGCAATTGCTAGTTTTCTACCCCACTCAATTAGCACCCAGAGACCATAGCAAGCAGCGAACGAGAGCACCCCAATTGCCAACGCGACAAGAGCCAATAGAGATACCCATGCTGGCATCCCGGTGCCTGACAAGATCAACAAAGGGATGCAAACTATTACCGAAAACAATCCATTGGCAATTGCAAAATATAGGGCAGTAAGGATAATGCCGAGAGGTTTAGACTGTCTTGCGCTGTTTTCAATTCTGTTTGCCATTTATTACCACCTTGTTTTAGTCGCTCCATTTATGAAGCCAAGCAATTAATATACTAACATCGCTTTATCAATTATTTGGGTGAATAATTATATTTAAATATTTCAAATAAATTTTATTTATTGCTGCGTTGGTGATCATAAACATAATAGACATTATAATAAGCAAGACTTTGCAATATATCAACTGGATTCTGGCCGTATGATTGATATGGATAAGAACCCAGGATTTTCCCCGTTTCGCAATCGCTAATGGTAGTTACAGTATTGATATAAATAACATCACTTTTTGTTGATGTCGCTGATCCTCTAATTATTTGAAACATAAAAAAACCGGTATTAACATCAGTTACGGTATTTACTGTAATACCGGTGATTTCTTGCGTAAACTTAAGCGTTCTTGGTTCACATGCCGATATTATTTTTAGATTTCCCTGTTTTGCAATTTCGGTCTTTGTGATGTCATTCAAACGTGTCGAAAGAAGCGGTATAAAATCTTTATCCGTCATTTTGGGGAATAATAATACATTATCAGCTACAATAGAAATAACAGTATTATCATACCTTATTGGTTCGGTTGCTTTCTGTAAACGCTTCATGGGTGCACAACCACTGAGAATCAAGCCAATAATAAGTAGAACTGTTATTTTTTTCATTTATAGCTCCTATAGTTTTGGGAATGTCCTGATTTTATTTTAGCTAGTTATTTTTAGCGATATCCTCGTTCACAAGTTCAGCCAAGTATTTTTGATCTGACTGTTAATAATACCCTTTTTCTTTTGTCATTGCTTCGCCGGTCTGCAATCTTGTCAATACAATTAAGTGTTATGTCCCTTTAATCTCCTTACATCTGACACAAAGATTTAACTCGACTGCTTTATCAAAACTATTTCTTCTTACGCGGCGCACATATTTTTGTTTTTGCATATATGTCATTCACATGTATTTTTAGTAACTCAACGTTGTATCCAAATCCCTTTAAGGTTCTATCTATGTTGTTTAAATTCACACGTGAAAAGAATGGTAAATAGAGATCATTTCCCACTGCTTCACTAATTACTGCATATACTATTGTGAACTCTTTTTCATCTGGTCGTTGTTCTGCTTTGATGAGTCCATCAAATGGTGACGGTAATTTTTCTCTTACCTTTTTTCTAAACTCGGCATCTAATTGTAATAACTGACCAGAAACAAAACCTTGGGAAAATAGGTGACTGAACACACTTGATTTTCCATATATTTTTATGTGAATAAGTTGTCTGTCTATGGAAAAAAGATCACAAACTTCTACCTGTCCATGTCCTCCGCCATGTGATATTTTATTTTTATCATCAAGCAACGCAAATATTTTGGGATTTTTTTCTGCAACATCGGCATTGTATTTCCCTTCACCGCCCCCACAATATTCAGGAAGCTTCAATGAAGAATTTATTATCTTGTTAAAGTCATCATTAGTTTTCGCTACAAAGTTCTCGCTTACTTTGTACCATTTTGAATCATTGAGGATATATTTGTTACCATCATAATCGATTTCAGTATACAGACACTTATGAATAGACCATGAATTAAAGACATAGTTATGATCTTCATCTGCACAATAAACATGACGTTTTTTTAACATCTCAAGCGTTATGGGTTCTTCTTCATCAATGGTGGAAAGAAAACCTTCCAGATTAACATCGTGATGTAATGTTCTCTTGCCATTTTTGTAAATAAAACCTTTAACTGTATCCCAATTAATAATTTCTGGAATAGAAAGCCATAGATTCGTATAGTCTTTATTCGTAAATTTCCACAATAACTGGCTGTTTAACTCGTTTACTATGGAAGATGAATTTTTAACTATAGAAATATTATTGACCCATTGATAATCGGTTGCGCTTAGGTCCTGTTCATATTTTTCTTTATAAGATTTAAGTAAGAATGCTATATCTGACAAATCCATTCGGACTGATACCGACAATGAATCAGTTCCTGTCATTCTATTACCTAACTGTGAATCTTTGGGCATTCCAACGATAGCTTTAAGCATATCCTGTTCAACATCAAGACCAAATTGATCTGCTGTTGTTTCATGTCCCGATTGAATTCTAGTATGGCTTTCGATTGTATCTAACGACTGTTTATCAACACATCTAAAACTATCTTTATCAACCGAATTAAGAGCGACCAAAAGACCAAATCGTTCCTCACAAACATCATCCTTTATTAGAAACCTGCCCCCTTGTCCGAATGTAAGAACAAAGTACCGACTATCTATTTTTATTAAGAAAGCAGCGGAAACATTTGTGGTTTTACCAAATTGATCTTTGTTAATAACGTCTTCAAAAAAGGAGGTCCATTTTGGATATTTCAAAGATGTTCTTTTAATATACAGTTTACCATTTTCGCATCCTGAAATAGGTATTTCTAGAGTATTATTGCAATCGCTTTCATTGATAATTTGATCGCATTGATTAAAGTCCTCTTTTACGAGGAAGATGTTGAGATGAGCAACATTTTTCTCCTTTGCCATCATTTATCTCCATGTGATGAACAATTAATATATGAGCTTCGTTTTTTAGAAAAATAGAAAAAATAGGGACAACGCCCTATTAAAAAATAGCAGCAATCGAACATCTATAAAGAGGGCGTTGTCCCCATTTACCCTCATTTTTTATTTAATCTCTATTAATCTTGCATATCTTCTCTAATTTTCTTTTCAACTTCTTCTTCAATTCTATTTATTCTTTCGCTATATTTACTTCTCAATTTCTTATCAATGAAAAAGAAATCAAGGATAAACCATGCTATGACATGAATACTCAAATTTATGCATTCATTTTTCAATCTGGTTTCAGGTTCAGACTTAAAGTAAAATATTGCACTAAATATTAAAATCCCCAAAATTGGAAATACTACAAAGAACCAAATACGATTCCAAAATAATCTACTGTCATACTTGTCCGTCAATTCACCAGTGTATTTCTTTTTGAGGGCTTGTATAGCTTTGTCGGAACGCTTGAAATATTTTTCCTTTTCTTCTCTCTCGAGATGTGTTTCTTGTTTTGACGTTTCAAGGTTTGATTGCAATTCAAGTTTTGCTCTTTGAAATCTTCTATTTACTTGTAAGGCAATTTCTTCTTCGGGAATTCCTATTACTTTATTATGATGAAACTCTTTTGCAATATCTATTATTTCGTGTGAATCTAAGCTGCCAATTTGTGTTTCAATATCGAGCACCTTTGATAAGTCTTCTAATCTAAAAACATCACGCTCAGGTATTAAAGTAAGCTTGATAATACTTGCAAATAAGGGAGCACAGTCAGTTGGGTCAATGTCTGTTCCTCCATTGTCAATTGCTAACAAATTAATTAAGGTATTCAATGCAATTGCAATTGGAATTGCATTTTTAAGAGGTTTTTCTAAAGCAACTTCGTTAATTGAACCATCTCTGGAAAGTATGAAACACTTTTCTTTTTTTCTAATTAATTCTGCAGCCGAAATTAATCCTGCATCGTGAAGTAACGCATTCTTTCTTTTGTCATAATGCCACTTCTTCTTATAAACTTTATTGATTTTTTCTTTTAGAACTTCATTTTTTTGCCCTTTGATAATTGCCTCATTAATTTCTGAATTATCTATAAGCTTAATATCAAGTAACTCAGAAAAAGTTTCAGGAATCTCCATCAATTGATGAAAAAAACGTTCAAAATCTTCTTTATTAAAACAATGTCTGTGTAAAGCAGTTTGTAAGAAAGGGTCACTAGTGGCTTCAATGACTTTACGCGGAAAAATTTCAACCATTCTTATAATTACATCTCTTTTATATGCCATTGCTCCAATAAATTCGTCTCTTGTCGGGTATAAATAAACGGGAAGTATGTTTAAAGTGATAAATATTTTTTCCATTGATTTAAATGATTCTGCATATTTTCCCTTTTCTAAATCTAAGTACATTAAAATATTTGTATCCAAAATACATTTTGAATTTTTAAATTCCTCAATTGTGATTGGGTCAATTGATGTATTAGCAACAATTAATGAAGATGAAAAACGTGAAGTACCATAGTTCCAAAGAATTGAAATTACATCATCATCATTACTATGCAAAAATTTTATATATTGATTTTTTAGCCATTCTTTATCATTTTTAATAACACTTTTATTTGCACTAGTTACTGAATCTAAAATATTTTGAATGCCCTTATGCTTATTTTTTAAAGCCCCATTTGTTGTTGAGCATAAATCCGAAATCCATTCAGAACCATACTCATTAAATAATTCGATTGTTACATCCTCAAACCATTGTCCAATAATATTGTCGGGAGTATTTATTGGGCTAAAGTATCTCTCAATGATTCTTTTCTGTCTACTTTCGAATTCTTTTACAGCAACATCAATTTTTTCTTTTATTGAAGGAGAGATAATATACTTTCCTTGCCTTCTGGTAATTTTACCATCTGCGAAAAGAACTGCTATTGCAGATTCTATTTTTTTGTTGCTAATGCTCGTTCCCAGGATTGAATTTAAATCTGATAGAATCTGCTTCATTGTGGGTGGAGAAATGAAAAAGTAGATTATTTTAAGAATAAGTTGGGATAATGCTCGTTTTGTGAGAGATTTGGAACCTGAATCAATTCGGAGATATATTGTTTGTAGGGCTTTTTTCATAATTAGGAAATCTCCTTGATAATATTGTGCAAGTAATTAAGGTAATGTTTTAAAATATATAATTCTATCCTTAATCTTACATTACATATTATTTTGGTGAAGCATGCAGAACTACAGGTGTTGATGACACCCTCCGCATAATGTGGGACGGAATTTTATTAACTTCTTTTTCAGAGATAATGCAAGGAAAAACTTTAGAGATTTAAAGACATTGTGATATCCCTCTTTCGAGGGATGTAATGCTGGATTCTCGCCTGCGGGGGAATGATATCTAAAGGTCTGTTGATTCGGCGTTGCGGTGTGATTGCTTCCGCGTTAATCGGGCGCCCAAACTCCCCTGGCCGCCTTGGGGCTCAACCCGGCTCTCACCATAAGGATTGTCCGATCTTCTTGCCCGTCGGCGGCTTGAAGAGGGTTATCTCATTTGCAGGTATTCGAGGTTGTCGATCATTTCTTCCAGTTTGTCCCGGATGGTTCTGTTCCGGATGGGGCAGGGCCGCTGGTCAAAGAGCATTTTGAGTTCGTCAACTTTTTCCTCGTACCAAAGTTCCGTGTATTCCTGTTCTTCGTCGGTCTGGCGTCTGCCCATCTTGTCCCCGTTAATTCACTGCCGTCAGTTCGTATGCGAAAAGCCCGCGGTCGATGCGCTGTGCTTTTATATCCCAGTTGAGCGGGCGCAGTATCCGGCGAACGTCGAAGATTCTTTGCGTGTACGATAAAAGGTGCAGGCCGTCGCGGCTGGAGATTTCTTCGTTTGTGACGGGACCGATCAGCAGGCGTTCATAGAGCCTGCAGTTCTGCGATTTGGGATTGTTAAAAAGTTCTTCCGGACTTGGCGGAGGATTAAATTCGAGATCTATTTGTTCGTCATTCATCGCGGTATCCACCCCTTTATGAAGATTAGAATATATGAAAGAATCAGAATCAATAGAACGATGGCTGGCCGTCTCTCCAATGCGGCGAAAAGTTTTTCTACCCAATCGTTGAATTGTTTCATTTTCATAATCCCCCTGGAAATGGCTTGGTATGAAGTCATCTGAAGTCACGTAAGGTCAGGTGAAGTCGCATGAAGTTGTAATCTCTCTAAATGCGGCTCAGTATAATTCCTCCGATAATCGCGAATACGGCGGTTGCCGCGAAAAATATTATTGCTCTGATGGTTTTGTTTGTTTCGGTCACGGTGGTTCTCTCCAGAGAAAGTTTTAAGATTTAAGTTTTAAGTCTAACGGGACTAAAGTCCCGGACTGCATTTTCAAGCGTGAAACGTGAAATGTGAAGGGTGAATGAAAAAACTTCCTCCCCCTTCGCCCCCTCCAAAGGGGGACAAAATCTGATTTCAGCGGTCAGCTATCAGCATTCAGCTATAAGCTGTCAGCGGTCAGTTTTCACCCCTGTCATTGCGAGACGCGCCTTGCGCGGCGTGGCAATCTCATGGAATCTTGCAAACACGGGATTGCTCAAAGCTTCGCTTCTCGCAATGACGACCAAGCTTTGCGACACTGCCTCCAAAGAGGGACCGGCGGTAGGGAACGGTTTCAAACCCTTGCCTACAACTGCGGGACTGAAGTCCCGCACTACGTTTTTAAAGAACGAGATTGCCACACCGTCTGAGAGACGGTTCGCAATGACAGAACACATGAAAACCGTTCCCTGTTTCCTCTCCCGTCGCTACGCGTCACCCTCTCCAAAGAGGGACAAAATCTGATTCCCGCCACAGTTTACCCTCGCGAAGGCGGGGGCGGGAATGACAGAAAAATCACAACGAACACAAATGCGGTTTACATGTGGCGCGGCTCCGGGGAGCGGCAGGTTTGCCCGGTGGGGCTTAATTTAAAGACTTTCGTCTTTGGTGACCTGCCAGGAGGATGCCGCACCCCGCAGGCCATGTTTGCAGGATGCGGCGCTCCACACGCCATGTAAGTCGGATAGGGCAGGGCTTGAACCTGCGCGGATACGTTTAATCAACGGGCAAGGTAGGATGGACTTTCCGGCTTTCGGGCTGTACCCTGCGGATTGTCGCTTGCGCGTCGGCTTAATAACATTCCGCCGCCTATCCATGTTCAAATGTCAAAGAGCTTTACTGCCTGTTTGTCTGTGGTTTGCTGCGTGGTCGCCGGCCCCCCTACAGTACCGATCCAGCGATTTGAGGTCGGTCGTCCTTTGGTGACTCCGGTTTGTGCGGGTGGTTAACATTAAGCTCTTTTTGCTCCGTGCCAAGTCCGGAGTGAGCGCCCGCGCCTTTGTCTGGAGCTTCGGGGTTGAACGCTGTTTTGCGTTCTTTCGGGATGTATTATTTCATAAATGAAACAGCATGTCAAGAAGAATATTTCATTAGTGAAGTAATCGGTTTTAAGAGGGAGGCGTGTCAGGTGTTACGTAATTAAGGGGAAAAGTGGATAGTGGATAGTGAATGGTAAATAGGAAATCATTTGGCACGTCATTGCATTCGAAGTGATACCCGGTAAATTGTCATTCCGAACCGCCAGAGGCGCGTGAGGAATCTTAAATATCCACACCAAATAATTATCACGTCATTGGAGGAGCGCCTTGCGCGACGCGGCAATCCCGTGTTTGCAGGATTCCGTAGGGGCAGACCTGCGTGTCTGCCCGAAAACGATATTGAACGAATAAAACGGAATGATCGGGCGAACACACAGGTTCGCCCCTACGGGCAATGGTTCGATAAACCCGTAGGGCGTGTTCCCCGAACGCGCCGGTTAAAAGGACGCATTGAACTGTGCTATCGTAGATGCGCGAATCGTTCGGGGAACGATCCCTGCGTCTCAGAATGTTTCGGTTCCGTCAGAATGACCGAACCAGCCAAAAGAATAAACAAGATATCTCCCGTTGGTCGATATGACAGGGAACGGTTTGGAACCGTTCCCTGCAACTGCGTTTTATTTTTCGTAGTGCGTAGCTTTAGCTGCGGTGCGGGCATGAAGACCCGGACGATGTAATAAAGGGGACGGTTCTATTTAATTTCAATAGTGGATAGTGAATGGTAAATCATCTGGCACGTCATTGCATTCGAAGTGATACCCGGTAAATTGTCATTCCGAACCGCCGCAGGCGCGTGAGGAATCTTAAATATTCACACCAAATCATTATCACGTCATTTACAGGCTGGTTCCGTCAAGAATGACCGAACCAGCCAAAGACAATACCCGTATGGTTCAGATAAACGCTTTTTTCCGGCAGCGGTTACGGTTCAACCGGCACAACGAAGATGCCGCCCGGTCCGTCAAGATTGGTGGATGCGCCGGTAATGGTTCTTACGGGCGCAACATCGCCGCTGTCTGTCCTGTTAAATACTATAACCGTGTTGCCGCCCCAATTTGTCGCGTAAATTTCATTGTTCGTTGAATCAACAGCCACGCCCCACAGGTCACCTAATCCGGTTGAAGCGCCGCTGATAGTCCGCAAAGGCGCAACGTTGCCATCGTCCGAAGTGCTATACACTCTAATGGAGCTGTTGCCGTAATTTGCTACAAGGATTTCACCGTTTGTTGTGTCCAGGGCTATGGCAGATGGTTTGTTCAATCCGGTTGAAGCGCCGCTGATTGTCCGTTTTGCCGCAACATCGCCGTTGTCTGTCCTGTTATACACGGTGACGGAGTTGTCTTTGTAATTTGCCACAATGATTTCACCGTTTGCTGCATCGAGGACTACACCCGCGGGATCAGCCAGCCCGGTGGATGCGCCGGAGATGGTTCTTACGGGCGCAACATTGCCGCTGTCTGTCCTGTTGAATATCGTGACGGAGTCGTTGCCATCATTCGCCACGATAATCTCGTTATTGGTTGTATCCACGGCTACACCCGTGGGATAATCCAGCCCGGTGGATGCGCCGGCAATGGTTCTTTTCGGCGCGACATCGCCGTTGTCCGAGGTGTTGAAAACCTTGATGGTATTAGCATTATAGTCCAGGGTTATGATTTCCTTATTGACCGCGTCCACGGTAAGAATCCACATGTAACTGAAGCCGGCATTGGTGCCGCCGATGGTTCTGGCGGGCGCGGTATCTCCGCTGGCAGACAGGTCATATGCCGTAATTGTGCTGTTGCCGCCGTTGGCGACGTATATCCCCACGGTGGAAGACGAAGCAGGAGCGCCGTTGCCGGGAGAACATCCGGTAGAAGAGATTAATGAAAATGTCAGAATAACTAATAATGATAAAAAAGTTTTTTTTGTTAACATATCTTTCCCCTAATAAAAAAAGTCTTATTCAGCTTTTAATTTTATATACAAATGCGGCTGTCAATTCAATGAAAATGTTAAGGAGAGTATTCCGGTGAATAGTGGATGGTGGATAGGGGATAGAGAAAAGTTTTAAGATTTAAGTAATTAAGGAAAAAGTGAATAGTGAATAGAAAAGATTGTTCTACGTTCAACTTTCAAAGTTCAAGGTTAGGAAAAGTGAATATATAATAATGCAGGGAACGGTTTGAAACCGTTCCTTTAATGTAGTGCGGGACTTTAGTCCCGCTAAATGGCGCAGCTAAAGCTACGCACTACGAAAGACACTTAAAATGTAAAACCAGTTACGTGTTACGTTTT
>Ga0153915_10003929_pt1 | contig 13664 bp, 8 predicted proteins | sample Opewatmetagenome_2_FD_107003 | JGI IMG/M metagenome (GOLD analysis project Ga0153915, IMG submission 107003) | Freshwater wetland microbial communities from Ohio, USA - Open water 3 Core 3 Depth 3 metaG | ecosystem: Environmental > Aquatic > Freshwater > Wetlands | place: USA: Ohio, Lake Erie... | reverse complement strand
TGGCACATCGTCCGGGAGACTCCCAAGGTGACGGGTTTCGTCGGATCCGGCCGGAAGCCCTCCGCCCTCAACCGGGACGAGGTCGGGCAGATCGTCGAACACATGGAGACCACCTCCGAGAAGCCCAAGCCCAAGCACTCGTTCGAGAAGGGTGAAGCCGTTCGGATCATCGACGGCCCATTCTTTAATTTCAACGGGATTGTCGAGGAGGTCAACCACGAGAAGAGTACGCTCAAGGTCCTGGTCACGATCTTCGGCCGCTCGACCCCCGTGGAGCTGGAGTTCCTGCAGGTGGAGAAGATCTAGGAGGGAAGGATGTCAAAGGAAGTTGTTGCGCGCGTGAAGCTTCAGATCGCTGCCGGGCAGGCCAGCCCGGCCCCCCCGGTCGGCCCGGCGCTGGGCCAGCACAACGTCAACATCATGGATTTCGTCCGGCAGTTCAACGAGAAGACTCGGGGGATGGAGGAGGGTTCGATCATCCCGGTCGTGATCACGGTCTACAAGGACAAGAGCTTTGTCTTCGAGCTCAAGACTCCTCCGGCCTCATACCTGCTGAAGAAGGCTGCCGGAATTGCCAAGGGCTCGGGGGCGCCGAACAAGGAAAAGGTCGGTAAGGTGACCCGGAAGCAGATCGAGGACATCGCCCGGGTGAAGCTCCCCGACCTCAACGCCAACGACCTGGAGGCGGCCAAGAGGATTATCGAAGGCACGGCCAGGAACATGGGATTGGAGATCGTCAGTGAGTAAACGAGGAAAGAAATACGCCAAGGCTAAAGAGCTGGCCGCCCAGCCCGAGTACACCCTTGAGGAAGCGGTGAGCCTCCTCAAGAAGGCGGGGTATGCGAAGTTCGACGAGTCTGTTGACATCGCCATGCGCCTGGGTGTCAACCCCAAGCATTCCGACCAGATGGTCCGGGGGACGATCATCCTTCCCCATGGGACCGGCAAGTCGAAGAAAATCTGCGTCATCGCCTCGGGCGAAAAAATCAAGGAAGCCGAAGAGGCGGGGGCGGATTATGTCGGCGGTGAAGAGCTGATCGAGAAGATCGCCGGCGGATGGATGGATTTCGACGTCGTCATCGCGACTCCGGACGTGATGAGGGGCGTTGGCAAGCTGGGCCGGATCCTCGGCACCAAGGGACTGATGCCCAACCCCAAGTCGGGAACGGTCACCTTCGATATTAAGAAGGCAGTCGACGAGACGAAGGCCGGGAAGGTCGAGTTCCGAGTCGACAAGACCGCCATCCTTCATTCCACGGTCGGCAAGATCTCCTTCCCGGAGGGGAAGCTGGTAGACAACCTCAGGACCTACATCCAGGCGGTCGTCCACGCCAGGCCCGCGGCCGCCAAGGGAAAATACATCCGCAGCATGTCCATCTCGTCGACGATGGGGCCCAGCTTCAGAATCTCTGAGGACATTCTGGAGAAATAGGAGAGAAACGGTGAAGCGAGACGCCAAATCCCAATTGATCAAGCGCATGCAGGATGACTTCGGACGTCAGACAACCATCTACCTTATGGACTACACCGGCATGAAAGTCTCCCAAGCCGTGGCCTTAAGGAAGCTCTTGAAGAAAAGCTCTTATGACTTCAAGGTCATCAAGAACCGGCTGGCCCTGCGCGCCCTGAAGGAGGAAATCCCCGCCGAGCTCAGGTCCTATTTCCAGAAGCCCACGGCGGTTGCCCTGGCGGCGTCAGAACCGGTGAGGCTGGCCCGGATACTCAAGGATTTCTCGGTCCGGAACAAGGTGATGACCTTCAAGGGAGGTTTGTTCGAAGGCCAGCTCCTCCCCCCGGAACGATTCGATGAGGTCTGCAAGCTGGCGTCCCGAGAGGAATTGCTCGGGAAGGTCGGCTATATGATGGCTTTTCCCCTAATGCAGCTGCTGAGGACTTGGCAGGCCCCCCTCTCTCAGGTGGGGCGGTTGTTGAGTCAACTTAAAGAAAAAAAATAGGTCGGAGGTAAAAATGACCAAACCTAAAGAAGAGGCAACCAAACTAACCAAGGACCAGTTTTTCTCCCACCTGGACAACCTGACCGTCCTGGAACTGGCCGACTACATCAAGGAGTTCGAAACCCGCTACGGCATCAGCGCCGCTGCCGCCGTTCCCCTGGCCGTTCCAGGAGCCGCCGCCGCGCCCGGAGCCGAAGCCAAGGCAGAGGAAGTCAAGACCGAGTTCACGGTCGTGCTCAAGTCAGCCGGCGACAAGAAGATCAACGTCATCAAGATCGTCCGGGAAATCACCAACCTCGGTCTGAAAGAAGCCAAGGACCTGGTGGATTCCGCGCCCAAGCCGGTCAAAGAGAAGGTGAGCAAGGAAGAGGCCGAGTCGATCAAAGCGAAATTCGAGGAGATGGGAGCGACCGTCGAGTTGCAGTGAGCCGTCTTCCCATGGGAATCCTTCTTTAAAGAGAGGGATGATGAAAAGATTCTTGTCCGAGAGTGAACATGCACAAGGAATCTGAAATTTCAAACCACCGCATCGAGCGGACCGATTTCTCCAAGATCGGAACGCAATTTCCGATGCCCGACCTTCTGGCCATCCAGAGGCAGTCCTATGCCGAGTTTCTGCAGATGGACCTCCTGCCCGAGGAGCGGAAGGACACAGGCCTTCAATCGGCCTTTAAGGATGTTTTCCCGATCTCTGACTTCAAGGAGACCACGGCGCTCGATTTCATCAGCTATTCGATCGGGAACTGGGAGTGCAAGTGCGGCCGGCTGAAAGGCGTGGAGAACTCCCGCGCCCGCTGCAAGTCCTGTGACACTCTTCTGACCCCCGAGCTGGAGCTGACTGAAAAAGAGATCTGTCCCTACTGCAGCGCCATGAGGAAGATCGAAACGCCCACCTGCGAGCACTGCGGGGACAGGGTCCGGCTGAAGCTCAAGTACAACCCCATCGAGTGTATCCAGAAAGGCTATACCTTTTCCGTACCCCTGCGGCTGAAGGTCCGTCTGATCTCTTGGGAAAAAGACGCCAACACCAAGTCGAAAAGGCTCAAGCACATCAAGGAGCAGGAGGTCTATTTTGGAGACATCCCCTTGATGACCGACAAGGGGACGTTCATATTTAATGGCATCGAGCGGGTCGTGGTCAGTCAGCTGCAGCGTTCGCCCGGCGTCTTCTTCCGGCCTGGTGAAACCAAGGGCTTCTTCATCGGCAAGATCATACCCTACCGTGGGGCCTGGGTCGAGTTCGAGTTCGATGCCAAGAACTCCCTGTTCGTCCGCTTGGACCGGAAGAAAAAATTCCTGGCCTCTGTGTTCTTGCGGGCCCTCGGTTTCGGCTCGGACGAGGAGATCATCCGCCTGTTTTACGACGTCTACAAGGTCATCCCCGAGGACGGCCATCTCTACTGGGAGCTCTCGGACCATCTGGCTGGGAAGACAATCGCCGACGACGTCTCTGCCCCTAACTCTAAAAAAATCCTTGCTCCCGCCCGGAAGAAGCTGACGCCCGAGATTATCCAAGAGTTGAAGGATAAAGGAGTCAGCCGTGTTCCCCTCGTCAAGAAAGAGCTCCAGGGAGCCTATTCTCTGAGTTCGATCAAGGGCAAGGTCAAGGCCAACGAGGAGATGGGGGATGTTCAGCTCGACCTCCTGAGCGGGCGCAGCGAGCCGTTCGAGATCTTCTTCCCCGAGCAGGATAGGACGGGGATGATCATCAGCAACACCCTGAGGAAGGACCTTCGCAAGGACACGAGCCAAGCGCTGGCCGAGATCTACCGGAAGCTGAGGCCGGGCGAGCCCCATACAATGGAGAGCGCCCACAACCTCTTCCACAACCTGTTCTTTAACTCCCAAAAATACAACTTCTCCCGTATCGGCCGGCTGAAGTTCAATATTAAGCTCGGCCGGGAGACCTCGCTCGAAGAGAAAGTCCTCCAGCCCCTGGACTACATCGAGGTCATCAAATATCTGCTGCGGCTCCGGCAGGGAGAAGGGTCGGTCGACGATATTGACCACCTGGGCAACCGCCGGGTGCGGTCGGTCGGCGAGCTGGTGGAGAATGGCTTCAGGATCGGCCTCACCCGTATGGAGAGGACGATCAAAGAGAAGATGACCATCAGCTCCGACCTGACTTCGGCCATGCCTCAGGACCTGATCAACTCAAAACCGGTAATCGCCGCCCTCAAGGAGTTCTTCGGCAGCTCCCAGCTCTCCCAGTTCATGGACCAGATCAACAGCCTGGCCGAGATCACCCACAAGCGGCGCCTGAGCGCTCTGGGGCCCGGAGGGCTGAGCCGGGAGAGGGCCGGGTTCGAGGTCCGGGACATCCAGACGTCGCACTATGGGCGGATCTGCCCGGTCGAGACACCGGAAGGGCCAAACATCGGGCTGATCTCTTCGCTCAGCTGTTACGCCCGGGTCAATGATTATGGGTTTGTCGAGACGCCTTACCGGAAAGTCGAGAAAGGCCGGATCGTCGATTTCGTCAAGGTCGTCCATCCCGGCGACAGCTCCTATAAGATCGGCGAGGTCGTGGAGAAGGATAGTCTGCTCAAGACGGTCGAACAGCTCAAGCGGGGCAAGGTGAGACAGCTTCCTGTGGTCGAACCCTATTGTTTCTACTTGACGGCCTGGGAGGAAGAGAAATACATCATCGCCCAGGCGAATGCCCCCTTTGACGAAAGCGGCCGCTTCATCAATGAATACGTCAGCGCTCGCCAGGCCGGGAATTTTAAAGTGGTTCCCAGGGATCAGGTCGATTACATCGATGTTTCTCCCAAGCAGCTCGTCTCTCTCTCCGCCGCTCTGATCCCCTTTCTCGAACATGACGATGCCAACCGCGCTTTGATGGGCTCGAACATGCAGCGGCAGGCCGTGCCCTTGCTCCGTCCCGAAGCCCCCCGAGTCGGGACGGGCATTGAGTACCTTGTCGCCAAAGGCTCGGGCGATGTCATCATCTGCCAGCGGCCGGGCGTGGTTGAGTTCGTCGACGCCGAGCGGATTCTGATTCGGGTCGATGAGAAAGAGAAGGCCAAAGAGCACGATGTCGGGACCGACCTCTACCTCCTGATCAAGTTCCTCCGGACCAACCAGAACACCTGTATCAACCACCAGCCGATTGTCCGCAAGGGAGATCGAGTCGAACGGGGTCAGATCCTGGCCGACGGTTCCTGTACGGACAAAGGCGAGCTGGCCCTGGGGAGGAACGTCCTCTGCGCCTTCATGCCCTGGCGGGGATACAATTTCGAGGACGCCATCATCGTCAGTGAGAAACTGATCAAAGGAGACATCTTCTCCTCTATCCATATCGTCGAAGAGACGATCGAAGCCAGGGATACTAAGCTCGGCCCCGAGGAAATCACCCGGGACATCCCCAATGTCCCCGAGAACCTTCTGCGCAACCTGGATGAAAACGGGATAGTCCGGATCGGCGCCTACGTGAAATCAGGGGACATCCTGGTGGGCAAGGTCGCTCCCAAGGGAGAAACGCAGCTGTCTCCCGAAGAGAAATTGCTCAAGGCGATCTTCGGAGAGAAAGCCCTGGACGTCAAGGACGCCTCACTCTACTGCTCGCCGGGCGTCGAGGGAACCGTTATTGACGTCCGTATTTTCTCTCGCCGCGGAAGTGAGAAGGGTCCGCGAGCCAAGGTCATAGAGAAGGAAGAGATCGCCAAGATGAAGCGCAACCTCGATGATGAGATTACCATCCTCGAGGGAGAGAAGTCCCGTCGGGTCAAAACCTACCTCAAGGGAGAGGTCCTAGACCGAGACCAGAAGGTCTCCGGAATCCCGCTCGCCAAAGGCACCAAGCTCTCAGAAAAAGTCCTGGAGACCATCGATCCCGAGGACTATTCCAGGCTGAAGCTCGAGAGTAACGAAGAGCGCGATGCCAAGATCAAAGACATCGAGAAGAAGGTGCGGCGTCAGATCGACGCCCTTAAGGCTGAGTTTAAAGAAAAGGTGGACGCCCTCAAGAAGGGCGACGAGCTCAGCCCTGGTGTCATCCAGGCGATCAAGGTCTATATCGCCATGAAGAGAAAACTCTCCGTCGGCGACAAGATCTCCGGCCGCCACGGCAACAAGGGCATCGTCGCCAAAATCGTGCCCGAGGAAGACATGCCCCGCCTCCCCAACGGGACACCGGTAGAGATCGTGCTCAACCCGCTGGGCGTTCCCTCCCGCATGAACGTGGGCCAGATCTTAGAGACCCACCTCGGATGGGCGGCTGATAGGCTCGACCTATGGGTCGACACGCCGGTCTTTGACGGCATCACCGAGAAGGAGATCAAAGAGCTCCTGAAGAGAGCCGGACTGCCCCAATCCGGGAAAACACCCCTCTTCGATGGGATGACGGGTGACCTCCTGGCCCAAGAGGTCACCGTCGGCTACATCTACATGATGAAGCTTTACCATCTCGTCGACGACAAGATCCATGCAAGGTCTACAGGACCCTACAGCCTGATCACCCAGCAGCCCTTGGGCGGCAAGGCCCAGTTCGGCGGACAGCGCTTTGGAGAGATGGAAGTCTGGGCGCTAGAGGCCTACGGCGCGGCCTTCACCCTCCAAGAACTCCTGACCGTCAAGTCCGACGATGTCGAGGGCCGGGCTAAGATATACGAGGCCATCGTCAAGGGCGACCTGGACTTCCAGCCGGGCCTGCCTGAATCCGTCAACGTCCTCATCCGCGAGCTGCAGAGCCTCTGTCTGAACGTCGAGCTGGAGAAGGCCGAGAGGGACGAGATCCTGCCTTGGGGGATCGAGGTCCCCGCGCTAAAAGGAGAACGGTAATGGAAATCCGACCGAACGTAACCGCAAAGTCCAGGATCGACTTCGACCGGGTCCGGATCAGCATCGCCTCTCCAGAGAAGATCAAGAGCTGGTCCTGGGGTGAAGTGACCAAGCCCGAGACCATCAATTACCGGACTTTCAAGCCAGAAAAGGATGGACTCTTTTGCGCTAAGATATTCGGACCCATCAACGACTTTGAATGCCTCTGCGGCAAATACAAGCGGATGAAATACCGGGGCATTATATGCGAGCGCTGCGGTGTCGAAGTCACCAAGTCCAAGGTGCGGCGGGAGCGGATGGGGCATATCCAGCTCGCCTCTCCGGTGGCCCATATCTGGTTTTTTAAGAGCCCGCCGAGCCGGATCGGGTTGGTCCTTGACCTCTCCATCAAGGACCTGGAGAAGGTCCTCTATTTTGAGTCCTACATCGTCACGGACGTCGGCGAAACCCCCCTTAAAGACAAACAGCTCCTCAACGAAGAGGAATTCAAGGAGGCTCAGGAGAAATACGGCAACAAGTTCGAGGTCGGGATCGGCGCCGAGGCCATCGACTCTCTCCTCACCCGGATCGACACAGCCAAGGAGACTGAGCGTTTGCGGAAGATGATGAAGAAGGATACTTCCCAGCAGAGGAAGCTCCGTTACGCCAAACGGCTCCGGGTGTTCAAGGCTCTCAAGAAATCGGGCAACCGTCCGGATTGGATGATCCTCAAATTCGTTCCCGTCATCCCGCCCGACCTCAGGCCGCTGGTCAGGCTGGACGGCGGACGGTTCGCCACCTCCGACCTGAACGACCTCTACCGGCGGGTGATCAACCGGAACAACCGCCTCAAAAAGCTGATTGAGCTCAAGGCGCCAGAGCTCATCATCCGGAACGAGAAGCGGATGCTCCAGGAGGCTGTTGACGCCCTCTTCGACAACGGGAAAAGAGGCCGCGTCCATCTCGGGGCGAACCGGCGGCCCCTCAAGTCCTTGAGTGAGGCCCTGCGCGGGAAGCAGGGACGCTTCCGCCAGAACCTACTGGGCAAGCGGGTCGATTATTCCGGCCGGTCCGTCATCGTCGTCGGACCTGAGCTCAAACTGAATCAGTGCGGCCTGCCTAAGAAGATGGCCCTGGAGCTTTTCAAACCGTTCATTTTCCATAAGTTGGAGAAGGAGGGCCTAGTCCCGAGCGTCAAGATCGCCCGGGAATGGCACGAGGCCGAGCGGCCCGAGGTCTGGGACTACCTGGAGGAAGTGGTCCGCGAGCATCCCATCCTCCTCAACCGGGCTCCTACCCTCCATCGGCTCGGCATCCAGGCTTTCGAACCCATCTTGATCGAAGGCAAGGCCATCCAGATCCATCCCCTTGTCTGCGCGGCTTTCAACGCCGACTTCGACGGCGACCAGATGGCCGTGCACATCCCGCTCTCCGTGGAGGCCCAGATCGAAGCCCAGACCCTGATGCTCTCAACCAACAACATCCTTTCACCGGCCCACGGACGGCCACTGACCATCCCCAGCCAGGATATGGTCCTCGGCTGCTATTACCTGGCGCTGGAGAAAAAGGGCCTTCCGGGAGAAGGACGAATCTTCTCTTCCCCCGAGGAAGTCCTGCTTGCGCTGGAAAACAAGGAGATCGCCCTCCAGGCCCGGATCAAGTTGCGGTTCAAGGGGCAGTTCATGAACCTGGCCACCTATTATGACGACCAGGCGGTCATGACCTGCCCGGTAACCACCGTCCAAAACACGCTGGTGGATACGACCCCGGGCCGGATCATCTTCAATGCCATCCTGCCCAAGGAGGTTCCCTTTATCAACGGCGTGCTGCGGAAGAAAGGGCTTGAGAGCCTGGTCACTCTCACCTATCTCAAGGTTGGACCCGGCCCGACCATCGGGATGCTGGACAAGTTGAAAGAGACGGGGTTCCTCTATGCCACTATGGCCGGGTTCTCCCTGGGCATCGACGATTTTGTCATCCCCAGAGAAAAAAAAGACCTCGTCGACAAGGCTCAAAAGGAAGTCCAGGAGATCGAGCGCCTTTATCGTGACGGAACCATCTCTGCCGGCGAGCGTTTCAACCGGGTCGTCGAAATCTGGGGCGCCGTGACTGACAAAGTCTCCGTCGCCATGTTTGATGAGATGCGGCGGATCAGCTTCGAAGGCGACGAGCTCAACCCGTTGTTCGTCATGGCCGATTCCGGCTCGCGCGGAAACAAGCAGCAGATCCGCCAGCTGGCCGGAATGCGCGGCCTGATGTCAAAGCCTTCGGGAGAAATCCTCGAAATGCCTATCGTCTCCAACTTAAGAGAGGGCTTGAACGTTCAGCAATACTTCATCTCGACACACGGCGCCAGAAAGGGGTTGGCGGATACGGCCCTGAAAACGGCCAATTCCGGATACCTGACCCGCAAGTTGGTCGACGTGGCCCAGGAGGCCATTATCGATGAACGGGATTGCGGGACGCTAAAGGGAGTTAACATCACGGCCATCGTCGAGAACGGTGAGATCATCGAGCCGTTCATCGACCGCGTCGTGGGCCGGATCTCCATGGAGAAGATCATCCACCCCGACTCCGGCGAGGTCATTGTCGCCCCCAACCAGGAAATCACTGAAGAAGTCGCCCACCAATTCCAGAACTTGGGCATCGAGAGAATCCGCATCCGTTCCATCCTGACCTGCGAGGCGAAGAGGGGCGTCTGCCAGCTCTGTTACGGCCGCAACTTATCCAGCGGTGCGCTGGCCGAACTGGGAGAGGCCGTCGGCATCATCGCCGCCGAATCAATCGGCGAACCAGGAACTCAGTTGACCATGAGGACGTTCCATGTCGGAGGTATCGCCATGCGCGGCGCGGAGAGGTCGAAGATTGAGGCCAAGAACGACGGCGTCGTCCGGTTCATCAATTTGAAGGGAGTCCTGGATAAGGACGGCGTATTGGTCGTTGTCAACCGCAACGCCAACATCGCCATCCTCGACCACCGTTCCCGTGAGATCGAGCACTACCAGGTGCCCTATGGGGCCCGCGTTTTCGCCAAAGCAGGAGACGCGGTCAAGGCGCGGCAGCCGTTCGCCGAGTGGGATCCTTTCAACACCTATATCCTGACTGAGGAGACCGGAGTCGCCGCATTCCACGATGTCGTCCTCGGGGTCACCATGGAAGAAGTCCAGGACGAATTCACCGGCTTAATCACCCATGTCGTCATCGAGCCCAAGGACGAGAAAATGCAGCCCCGCGTCGAAATCGTCCATCCCACCAAGAAAGAGAAGGGGAAAGACGGGAAGGACAAGCCCATCCTGCTACGCCGATACTACCTGCCCTCCGGGGCCAATCTGGAAGTAAGGGACGGCGATAAGGTCTTCGCCGGCAACGTCTTGGCGAAGATTCCTCGAGAAGTAGCCCGAACCAAAGACATCACGGGCGGACTGCCCCGGGCCGAAGAGCTCTTCGAGGCCCGGCGGCCGAAGTACCCAGCCGTCATCTCCGAGATCGACGGCACAGTCCAATTCGGCGGGCTGGTTAGGGGCTACCGCAAGCTCACGGTCACCAGCGAAAAAGGTGGAGAGAAAGAGTACCTCATCCCCAAGGGTGCACACCTGTCTGTGGGGGAAGGGGAGAGAGTCCGGGCGGGAACACCGCTCATGGACGGACCGGTCAACCCTCACGATATCCTCCGTGTCCTGGGGGAGAAAGAGCTGGCCGAATACCTGCTCAGGGAGGTCCAGGAAGTCTACCGACTCCAGGGTGTCACGATCAACGACAAGCACATCGAGGTCATCATCCGGCAGATGCTCCGCTGGATCAAAGTCGAGGAGGTCGGTGACACCGAATTCCTGGTCGATGAGCAGGTCGACAAGTTCATCTTCCAGGAGGAAAACGAGAGGGTCATGAAGAAAGGCGGCAAGCCGGCCAAGGCCAGGCCTCTGCTCTTGGGGATCACCAAAAGCGCCCTGAGCACAGATAGCTTTATCGCTGCGGCCTCGTTCCAGGAGACGACCCGCGTCTTGACCGAGGCCAGCCTCTACGGGAAAGTGGACTACTTGAGAAGACTCAAAGAGAACATCATCATGGGACGGCTCATCCCCGCGGGGACGGGCTACAAGTACTATCGCGATGTCGAGCTGAAGGAGTCCGCTGGGGCGGAAGAAGAGCCGGAAATCGAGGTCCCAGCCCAGGGCTGAAATCGCGGCTAACTTCCTTAAAATCCTTGACATAGAACGGCATTTTTGGTAATATCGGCATAATTCGTCTCGAGACTATTTCTTTTCGGGATGAAGCCAATCTATTTTTTTTGTGTAGGAGTGGATTTTTTGCCAACTTTTAACCAGTTAGTCAGAAAGGGACGGGCCCACAGGCACGACAAGAGCAAGTCTCCAGCACTGGAGAATTGCCCCCAGAGAAGGGGTGTCTGCACCCGAGTGTTCACGACGACACCCAAGAAGCCGAATTCCGCCCTCCGTAAGGTAGCCCGAGTCCGCCTGACCAACAATATCGAGGTCACGGGATATATTCCTGGGGTTGGGCACAACCTCCAGGAGCACTCGATCGTCTTGGTCAGAGGAGGACGGGTTAAGGACCTTCCGGGCGTGCGCTATCACCTCATCCGGGGTACGCTGGATGCCGAAGGCGTCCAGAACCGGTTTAAGGGGAGGTCGCGATACGGAGCCAAGAGGCCGAAAGAGAAGAGATCCGCCAGCTGAACAAGGAGAGGCTCAGATGCCGAGACGAGGAATCATCAAGAAGAGGAAGACCCAACCCGACTCGTACTACAACAGCACGATCATCCAGAAGTTCATCAACCTCTCCTTGAAGAAAGGGAAAAAGACCACGGCGGAACGAGTCATTTACAACGCCATGGAGATCGTCAAGGCGAAGACAAAAGAAGATCCCCTCAAGGCCGTCGAAAAAGCGGTCGAAAACGCCCGGCCTGTCCTGGAGACGAAATCGCGCCGCGTCGGGGGCGCCACATACCAGGTCCCGATCGAGGTGCCTCTCGAGCGCTCGACCTCGGTGGCCGTGAGGTGGCTGCTTGGATTCGCCCGGGAGCGGAGCGGCAAGAGTATGGAGGAGAAGCTCGCGGCCGAGATCATGGACGCCATGAGCAACCGGGGCGGGGCCATCAAGAAAAAAGAGGACACGCACAAGATGGCGGAGGCCAACCGGGCCTTTGCACACTATAGATGGTAGTCTCCATTAAAAAGACGAATTTGATCACAGTGGGATATGGAGCACAATGGTTATGCGGTCGTGCCAGATCGATCGAGTCAGGAACATCGGAATCATGGCTCACATCGATGCCGGCAAGACGACCACGACCGAACGTATCCTGTTCTACACCGGAATTACGTACAAGATGGGTGAGGTCGATGAGGGTACGGCGGTCATGGACTGGATGGTCCAGGAGCAAGAACGCGGGATAACGATTACCTCCGCGGCTACAACCTGCTACTGGAACGACCACCGAGTCAATATCATCGACACACCCGGACACGTTGACTTCACCGCCGAGGTCGAGAGGTCCCTACGGGTTCTCGACGGGGCGATTATTATTCTCTGCGGGGTCGGCTGCGTTGAACCCCAAACGGAGACCGTCTGGAGGCAGGCCGACCGGTACCGCGTTCCGAGAATCGTCTACATCAATAAGATGGACAGAGTCGGCGCGGACCCAGAGACAGCCGTCAAGCAGATCAAAGGACGGCTGAATGCCAAGCCCCTGGTGATTCAAACCCCCCTCGGTCGGGAAGAGAACTTCCGCGGGGTCATTGACCTTGTCGGGATGAAGGAGATCGACTGGGGAAGCGACCTCCTGGGGAAGAACTTCGAGGTCCGGGAGATCTCGAAAGAGCACCAGGAGGAGGCCAGAGCCAGAAGGAACGAGATGATCGAGATTCTGAGTGATTCGGATGACGCTGTGATGGAGAAGTATCTGAGCGGGGCGCCGATCTCTGTCCCCGAGATCAAGAGAGCCATCCGCAAAGGGACCATCTCGCTCCAGTTCGTCCCCGTCCTGATGGGGGCTTCGTTCCGGAATAAGGGGGTCCACCCCCTGCTCGACGCCATCGTCGACTTCCTCCCCTCGCCCCAGGACATACCGCCCGTGGTCGGCCATCACCCCCGCACTCTGGAGCCGGAGACCAGGAGGGCAGCGGATACCGAGCCTTTTTCGGCCCTTGTTTTTAAGATCATGACCGACCCGTTTATCGGCTCGCTGGCCTATTTCCGGGTTTACTCGGGCAAGGCCAAGATCGGCTCGGTCCTCTACAACCCCATCAAGGACGAGGAGGAGCGTATTTCCCGGCTCCTGGAGATGCACGCCAACAAGCGCAAGGAGCTAAAAGAGGTTTACGCCGGGGATATCGCCGCCCTGGCCTCTATGAAAAACCTTTCTACGGGAGATACTCTGTGCCTGCGCAGCCAGCCCATCGTCCTCGAATCGATCAAATTTCCCGACCCGGTTATATCGGCCACGATCGAGCCACGCGCTAAGGTGGAGCACGTCAAGTTGGCCGCCGCCCTGAAGAAGCTGACCCGCGAGGACCCGACCTTTAAGGTAGCCCTAGACCCCCAAACGGGCCAAACCCTTGTCTACGGAATGGGGGAGTTGCACCTTGAAATCATCATGGACCGACTGGGACGAGAATTCGGCGTCGAGGCCCATCTCGGGAAACCGCAGGTGGCCTACAAAGAGACGCTGCTCGATTCGGCCAAGGGCGAAGGCCGGTATATCCGTCAGACCGGAGGCCGCGGGCAATACGGACACTGCCAGATCACAGTCCGGCCTCTGGAGCGGGGAAAGGGGTTCGTCTTCGCCGACGAGACGAGGGGCCACGCGATCCCGAGGGAGTTTATCTCCAGCGTCCGGGACGGAGTCCGCGAGGCGATGGAGGTCGGAGTGCTGGCCGGGTTCCCGCTCGTCGATGTCAAAGTGACCCTCACGGACGGGTCCTGGCA
>Ga0153915_10003928_pt1 | contig 13666 bp, 12 predicted proteins | sample Opewatmetagenome_2_FD_107003 | JGI IMG/M metagenome (GOLD analysis project Ga0153915, IMG submission 107003) | Freshwater wetland microbial communities from Ohio, USA - Open water 3 Core 3 Depth 3 metaG | ecosystem: Environmental > Aquatic > Freshwater > Wetlands | place: USA: Ohio, Lake Erie... | reverse complement strand
ACCATGCCGTCGACGATGACCGCGCCTGAGGTCGAGATCGCCCCGCCGTGCGCGGGCTGGACGCGGTTGATCGTCTCGAACTCCTTCGCGGTCGGATACTCCCACAGCTTCGCGCCGTCGGCCGTCGACAGCGCGTAGAGCGTGCCGTCGGACGCGCCTTCGAAGACGACGCCGGGAATCGCGGTCGCCGCGGCGCCGAGCGATGCGCCGCGTCCGCGGCCTTCCGCGGGCGCCGGCGGAGCGAACAGCCACGCGCGTTCGCCCGTCGCCGGCTGCACCGCCGCGAGCCCGGCGCCGCCGATGCCGTAGTACACGAGCTTGTCGTCCGCCGCGCCGCCCCAGACGATCGACGATCGCCCGCGGCCGTTGCCGCCAAGCGGCTGGCCGAGCGGATGCACGCGGTAGAGCAGCTTGCCGTTGTCGTCCGGATCGAGCGCGAAGATGTCGGCACTCTTCGTGCCGGCAATCAGCACGCGCCTGCCGTTCGCGAGCGTCTTCAGAATCGGCGAGTTGCCGATGTCCATGTCCGGGCCCATCGGCTTCGGACACGCTTCGCTGACGTTCGCGCCGTTGCAGCCGCCCATGAAGACGTCGTTCTCGGTCGCCTGATACGACCAGAGGTATTTGCCGGTGTCGAGATCGACGGCCATGATCGCGTCCGTCGTCTTCGGCGACGGCGCCGTCGTCGCGTCGCCCGTGCCGAAGTACACCGCGCGCTTCACCGGATCGATCGTCGGCGAATTCCACACCGCTCCGCCGGCCGGCGCATACAGCACGACGCCGTTGGCCATCGTCTTGTACGGCTTCGGCTCGTCGGGCACGACCCACGCTTTCCAGATCTGTTTGCCGGTGTTGGCGTCGAGCGCGACGACCGAGCCGCGTGAGGTGCAGCAGGAGTAGCCGGGATTGCCGCTGCTGAATTCCTCAGAGGACGAGACCGGAACGATCAGCTTGCCGTCGTAGTAGCGCGTGCCGGCGGTGATGCGCGCGACGAAGTGCGGATCGACCTTCGTCTTCCACAGCAGCGTCCCGTTCTGGGCGTTGATTGCGTAGACGTTCGCGTGGCCGTCGCCGACAAACGCCGCGTACTTCGCGTCGCTGTTGCCCTCGACATTCTTCACCGGGCCGACCGTGATCGCGTTGCGGATGATCGACCCGGCTTCGAACGACCAGTAGACGCAGCCGCTCTTCGCGTCGATCGAGTACACGTAGCCGTTGTCGCTGCCGACGAACACGCGGCCCGACGCGATGGTCGGCTGCGCGTTCGCGGAGACGCCTGACGGAAATCCGAACGCCCACTTCAGCTTCAGCTTCGGCACCTGCGCCGACGTGAGCCGCGCGACGTTCGCCGGCTGAAAGCGCGTGTTCGCGAGGTCGGGACTCCAGCCGTTCCATGCCGGACGGCTCGCGGGATCCGCCAGCGGCGGGTTCGTGCGGCACTGGAAGCCCATGGTTTCGATGCCGCCAGACTTCGCGCTGCCGAGCGGCCGGCCGGCCATGAATTCGGCGACGGCTTTCTTCTGCCCGTCGTTGAGCGCCGATGCCTGCTGCTGCATCGGTCCTGTCGTCAACGCGGCGTAGATCTTTTCCGGGGTCATCTCGCGCAGGGCTTCGGCCGTCGGCGCGCGCTCGACGTTGGGGTTGCCGTGGCACTGCGCGCACTGGGTCTGAAACGTCGCGAATCCGCTTTCGGTACCGGCGACAAATCCGGGCGGCGCCTGTCCCGCGACCTGCGGCTGAAACGCGCCGACCCACACGAGCACGCCAATTCCCCACGCGACGACGGCCAGAATCCGGATGTTCTTCTTCATAAGAATTGTCTCAAGACCGAACTTATACTATTCGCGCTATGGTGAAAAACACTGCCGCGGTCGCAGCTGTTCTGTTGATGGCGATTCCCGCAGCCGCGGCCGACCGGGCCGACAAGCGGGAGATTATCAGACAAGCGCGCGCCGCGTACTACAGCCTGCGCGGCCGCGGCCTCGACAGCCTGACGGCGTCTGCGACCGTCAACTGGGAAGTGGTCCTCGGTCCGGCCAAGCCGGGGGACGATCTGTCGCGCCGCGCCGACGCGATGAAGCTGCTCAACGGTCTGCACTTCGCGATGGCCATGGACCCGCGCGGCAAGGTCACCGTGACGCATCGCGCCGACACGCCCGCGCCCAACGAGACGTCGCAGAAAGGCTACGACCAGATCTTCGGCGGCATGGATCAGGTGATCACGGGGTTCTACGACACTTACAACCCCTTCATGATCACGTCACCGTTTCCGTCCGTCGAAAGCGAATACACGGTTGAAGACATCGACATCGGCTACCGTGTGGCGTACAACGAAGGCACCTCGACTGTCATCACGCGGATGACGAAGACGTTCGCCATCATCGACACCGTCGTCAACGCGCCGGACTTCGACAGCACCATCAAGCCCACGTTCGTCACCACCGAGCAGGGCTACGTGCTGGCCGGCTATAACGGCTACTACAAGCCGAAGACCGGCTCCGGGACGACGCTCCTCGACGGCGTGCTCGATCACCAGATCGTGGAAGGATTGCGCGTGCCGAAGAAGCTCCGCTTCGACGCCACGGTCGACGGCGCGAAGAACCAGACCGAGATCGTGTTTTCCGATTACTTCATCAAGCGCCGCTAGCGGCGTCGTGTAACGTGTGATAATGCGCGTCTTACGAGGGAAGTGACATATGGTCAAACTGACAGTCAACGGGAAAGCCCACACTTATGACGGCGATCCGGAGATGCCGCTGCTCTGGTACGTCCGCGACGACCTGCGGCTGACCGGCACGCGCTTCGGCTGCGGCGCCGGCCTCTGCGGCGCGTGCACCGTGCACGTGAACGGCGCGGCCGTGCGCTCGTGCCAGACGAAGATGAGCACGCTCGAAGGCAAGACCGTGCTGACGGTCGACGGCCTCGCGGCCAATGGCGTGATGAACGCCGTGCAGAAAGCCTGGGTCACGCACAACGTGCCGCAGTGCGGCTACTGCCAGTCGGGGCAGATCATGTCGGCCACGGCGCTCCTGAAGTCCACGCCGAACCCGACCGACGCCGACATCGATCGCGCCATGGCGGGCAACATCTGCCGGTGCGGCACCTATCAGCGCATCCGGGCCGCGATTCACACGGCGGCGAAGGAGCGTGCGTGATGATCATCGAAAATATCTCGCTCAGCCGGCGGCACTTCCTCGGCGGCATGCTCTCGACCGGCGCGTTCGTCGTCGTCTCGCGGCTCGTGCCGGAAGAACTGCACGCGCAGGCCGCGTCGGCGGCGATTTTCAACACCAAAGCCGACACGGCGATGCTCCATCCGAGCGTCTATCTCGGCATCGAGCCGAACGGCACGGTCTTCATCGTCACGCACCGGTCGGAAATGGGCACCGGCATCCGCACGTCGCTGCCGCTCGTCGCGGCCGACGAGCTCGACGCCGACTGGAGCAAGTGCCGCATCGAGCAGGGCGTGGGCGACACGCGCTATGGCGATCAGAACACCGACGGATCGCGCTCGATTCGCGACTTCTACGACGCGTTCCGCGTCGCCGGCGCGTCCGCGCGGTCGATGCTCATCACCGCCGCCGCCGCGCAGCTGAACGTGCCCGCGTCGGAGCTCACGACCGCGAATCATGAAGTCGTGCACGCGAAGAGCGGAAGGAAACTCGGCTACGGGGCGCTCGTGCCCGCCGCCGCGAAGCTGTCCGTGCCGGCGAAAGACGCGCTGACATTCAAGACGAAGGCGCAGTGGAAGTTCGTCGGCAAGGAACGGAAGATCTACGACCTCAACAACATCGCCACGGGCAAGGCGGAGTTCGGCCTCGACGTCTACCGCGAGGGCATGGTGTTCGCCTCGATCGAGCATCCGCCCGTGCTGGGCGGCACGGTGAAAGCGCTCGACGACAAGGACGCGCTCACTGTGAAGGGCGTGTCGCAGACGGTGACGCTCGACACGATCAAGCCGCCCGTGCTGTTCCAGGCGCTCGGCGGCGTCGCGGTCATCGGCAGCAGCACGTGGGCGGTGATGTCGGGACGCAAGAAGCTGAAGATCGACTGGAACGACGGCCCGCACGCAAGCTATACGAGCGAGCCGTTCAAGGCCGCGATGCTCGCGAAGGTGCAGCAGCCGCAGAAGGTCGCGCGCAATCTCGGCAACGTGGACGCCGAGTTCGCGAAGGGTGGCAAAGTCATCGAGGCGCTGTACTACACGCCGATGGCGGCGCACGCGTCGATGGAGCCGCCGGCGGCGGTCGCGGATTTCAGGAACGGCAAAGTCGAAGTCTGGACGCCGACGCAGAATCCCCAGGCCGTGCAGGACACGGTGGCTGCGGCCGTGGGCGTGGACAAGAAGAACGTCATCTGCCACGTCACGCTGCTCGGCGGCGGCTTCGGCAGAAAGAGCAAGCCCGACTTCGCGGCCGAGGCGGCCATCCTCTCGAAGAAACTCGGCAAGCCGGTGAAGGTCATCTGGACGCGCGAAGACGACATCCATTTCGACTTCTACCACACGACGGCGGCCGTCTATCACAAGGCGGCGGTCGACGGCCGCGGCAAGCCGACCGCGTGGCTGCAGCGGTCGGTCTTCCCGCCGATCGGATCGACGTTCGGGTCGCCCGTGCCGCTCGGCTTCGAGCTCGACATGGGCCTCGACGACACGCTGTACGACGTCCCGAACATCCGCGCCGAAAACGCCGGCGCCGACGTGCACGTCCGCATCGGCTGGTTCCGCGCCGTCACGAACAACTTCCACGCGTTCGCGGCGCACAGCTTCGCGGACGAGATGGCGCACGCGGCGGGTCGCGACACGCTCGAGTACCTGCTCGACGTGATCGGTCCTGGCAAGATCATCGACCTCAAGGCGCAGGGCGTCGACTACTCGAACTACGGCGCGCCGCTCGACAAGTACCCGGTCGACAGCCGCCGTCTGCGCCGCGTGCTCGAAGTGGCCGGCGAGAAATCCAACTGGGGCAAGCGCAAGCCGGGCAACGGCTGGGGCATCGGCATCGCCGCGCACCGCAGCTTCAACACGTACGTGGCATCGGTGGTCGAAGTCGAAGTCGATCAGCAGGGCCGCGTCAGGATTCCGCGCATCGATCAGGTCGCCGACCCCGGCGTCGTCATCAACCCGGATCGCGTCCGCGCGCAGTTTGAAGGCGCGGCGGTGATGGGCGCGGGCCTCGCGATGTTCGGCGAGATCACGGCCGCCAACGGCCGGATTCAGCAGAACAACTTCGACGGCTTCCGCGTCGCCCGCATGAACGACGCGCCCGTCCAGGTGAACGTGCACTTCGTCGAGAGCGGCAACCTGCCGACCGGCGTCGGCGAGCCCGGCGTGCCGCCGGTTGTCGCGGCGCTGGCCAACGCGATCTTCGCGGCGACAGGCAAGCGCGTCCGCGAGATGCCGTTCTCGAAGACCAAACTGGTGTGAAGAAGCCGGTCAGGGATCAGGAGCGGCGCCGCCGTCGGAAGGCGACGCCGCTCTACCTCAAAGCCATCAAGAAAGCCATCAAGTGGATTGCGGGCCTCGCGCTGGTCGCCGGCGTCGTCTACTTCGTCTCGCAGTCGGCCGGCGTGCCGTACGACGACAGGGCCATCGGCGTCGTCAACTTCTCCGATCTCTCGGCGGCAGGCAAGAAGACCGCTCTGCGCGCGGCCAATCAGGCGCGCTGCAGCTGCGGCTGTGGCCTCGGCCTCGCCGAGTGCGTCTCGACCGACAAGACCTGTCCCATTCGCGAAGGAAACATCGAGCGCATCAGGCAGATGGTGCGCGACGCCAGCAGCCTGTAGAGCGTCGAGCCAGCCGCGGCCCTTTGGCGTAGAATCCGACCCGGCATCGACATGCGGCACGCATTCAGGATCGCTTTTCTCCTCGTGCTGATGACGGCGGCGATCGGTCGGCCCGCCGCTGCGCAGATCGACCTGTCCGGCGAGTGGGCCGGCACCTTCTACGAAGATCTCCCGCATCGCGGCGGGATGCAGCTCGGCGACTACACGGGCCTGCCGCTCAACGAAGCCGGCTGGCGCAAAGCCGAAAGCTGGGACGAAGCCGTCGTCGCCACGCACGAACGCCAGTGCATCCCGCACGTCGTCAATTACGCGCTGCGTGGTCCGGCGACAATCAGGTTTTCGAAGATCACGGATCCCGATTCGGGCCGATTGATTGCCTGGCAGCTGCTCGGCAGCTACGGACGTCCTCGGACGATCTGGATGGACGGCCGTCCGCATCCCTCCGATCTCGCGCCGCACACATGGGTCGGCTTTTCGACCGGCGCCTGGGAGCGCAACACGCTCGTCGTCACCACCACGCACATCAAGATGGGCTGGCTGCAGCGCAACGGCGCGCCCACGAGCGACCTGACGACGATGGAGGAGAGGTTTGTGAGGCATGGCGACTACCTGATGGTTGCCACGTTCGTAAACGATCCGATTTACACCAGCGAGCCATTCGTGCGCACGACGAACTTCGAGCTGAGTCTCACCGCGAATGCGAACGCGTGGGGCAATTGCGCGCCGCAGCAGACGGTGGACGAGCTGCCGAACGCGACGCGCGGGTACGTTCCGCATCATCTGCCCGACGACACGCAACACATTCAGGAATTCGTCACGAAGAACAACGTCCCTGCCGACGGCGCCCGTGGCGGAGCGGCGACGACGTATCCGGAGTACCTGAAGACGCTGGAGCAGCTCGCGAAGAACGCGAGCGATCCACGTAACCTCGCGCAGCAGCCGCTCCCGCGTTCGGACAACCCGCGGCGCAAGGAAGCGCCGCTGCCGTATTCGGGCGACATCAAGATCCTGCCGGTGCAGGGCAACATCTATCTATTGGCCGGCGCGGGCGCGAATGTGGTCGTCCAGGTCGGCGAAGACGGCGTGCTGCTCGTGGACAGCGGGGCAAAGGCAAACGCGGAGAAGGTGCTCGCGGCCATCCGTCAGCTCACGGACAAGCCGATCCGCTTCATCATCAACACGCATTTCGATCCCGATCACATTGGCGGCAACGAACTCCTCGGCGAGCCTGGCGCGCCGACGGTGATGGTGATGGCGAACGAAGGCGTGCTCCGGGCGGCAAGTGCGGCAAAGGTTCCGGTGGCGGCGTGGCCGACGGATACGTACAGCGGCGCGTCGAAAGACATGTTCGCCAACGGCGAAGCGATCCAGTTGTTTCATCAGGACGCGCACACGCGCGGCGACAGCCTTGTGTTCTTCCGTCGATCTGATGTCGTCGTGACCGGCGACATCTACGACGTCACGCGTTATCCGGTGATCGACGCCGCGCAGGGCGGGACATTCACCGGCGTCCTTGACGCGCTCAACCACGTCATCGAGCTGACGATCCCCAAGGACTGGCAGGATGGCGGCACGCTTGTCGTGCCCGCGCAGGGCCGCATCGCCGACGAATCCGACGTCGTCGAGTACCGCGACATGCTGACGATTGTTCGCGACCGCATCGCCGCGATGATTGGGAAAGGCATGACGCTCGACCAGGTCCAGGCCGCGCGGCCGACGTATGAATACGACGGTCGTTACGGCATGGATACCGGCCCGTGGACGACGCGCATGTTTGTCGAAGCCGTGTACAGAGACCTCAATGGCAAGAAGTAGTGCAGGCCTTCAGGCCTGCCTTGTGGTCGCGTGTTCAGTCGCCGTGTCCGCGCAGCGCGGCGCGCCGACGCCCAGGGCTGCGGCGCCGATCGACATCACCGGCAACTGGGTGTCCGTCGTCACGGAAGACTGGCGCTGGCGGATGCTGACGCCGAAAAAGGGCGACACGTCGAGCATCCCGGTCAGTCCCGAAGGGAAGAAGATCGCGGACGCGTGGGATCCGGCGAAGGCGGCCGCCGACGGCTGCAAGGCGTACGGCGCCGCGGCGATCATGCGCGTGCCTGGCCGGCTGAAGATTTCGTGGCAGGACGACAACACGCTGAAGATTGAAACCGACGCCGGTCAGCAGACACGCTTGTTGCAGTTCGCGAAAGACGCCCCTTCGACAAGCTCAGGGCAGGCGAAACCGCCGGCGACGCGGACGTGGCAGGGCTTCTCGGCGGCCGAGTGGGAAAAGATTCCGCAGCCCGGCGGCCTCGGCGTCAGCCTGCAGCAGGCGCCGCCGCGCACGGGGACGCTGAAGGTGGTCACGACGAATCTGCGCGCCGGCTATCTGCGCAAGAACGGCGTCCCGTACAGCGAAGACACTCGCGTCACCGAGTATTTCGATCGCTTCTCCGCGTACGGCACGGATTGGCTGACGGTGCTGACTGCCGTCGATGATCCGAAATATCTCAGCCAGCAGTACCTGACGAGTACGCACTTCAAACGCGAACCCGACACGTCGAGATGGAGCCCGTCGCGATGCGAATAAGAACTGTCCGTCCGGCTGAAGCCGGACGTTACGTCGCCGCTGTTCTCATTGCGCTGGCGCTCGGCACGACGGTCCACGGTCAGGCAGGTTGGGCGAAGCCGGCGTTCGCCGGACAGACCAACGCGCCGGCGCCTGCGCGCCCGTCCGCGCCGTTCACGGTTGAAACCGTCACCAACAGGCTCAGCGGGCCGTGGAGCATCGCGTTTCTGCCGGACGGCAACTTCCTCGTCACCGAAGCGAACGGCACGATGCGGATCGTCCGGCCCGACGGTGTCGTGTCGGCGCCGCTCGCCGGCGTGCCCGGTGTGAAATCCGTCGCGGCGCAGGGCCTGCACGATCTGCTGCTCGATCCCGACTTCGCACGCAATCGCACGCTGTACTTCACCTACTTCGCGCCGCCGAAGGGCGAAGCACCCGCGGTCTGGCCGATCGAGTTTTTCTACGAACGCGTGTGGACGAAACCGCTCGCCGAGCGCAGGACGATGCAGATCGGAATGGAGACGGTGGCGCGCGCGCGACTGTCGGACGATGGGCGAAGTCTGACGGACGTGGAGACCATCGCCGAGGGCGCGGAGCGGCGGATTGTGCTCGCGCGCGACGGCACGCTCCTGATTACCGGCGCCGACCGGTTCCGCTTCTACGATTCGGATCTCGACGGCATCGATCACGATTTCACCGACAACCCGGACATCCGCCGGAATTTCTCCGGGCGCGTGCTGCGCGTCAACCGCGACGGGTCGATTCCGAAAGACAACCCGTGGCTCAGCCGGGCCACCGTGGCCGCGAACACGTACGCGCACGGCCTGCGCGATCCGGAAGGCGCGGCGCTGAACCCGGCGACCGGAGAACTGTGGGTGACGGATCACGGTCCGCAGGGCGGCGACGAGATCAACATCATCCGGCCCGGCCACGACTACGGCTGGCCTGATGTGTCGTACGGCCGGCAGTACGACGCGCGCCAGCTCGATGGACGGAAGAACGTGGCCGTTGGCAACGGCAAGTCGTCGATGCCTGGCGTGGACGAGCCGGTCTACTACTGGGACCCGGACATCGGTCCGTCCGGCATGATGTTCTACACCGGCAATCTGTTTCCGGGGTGGAAGGGCAATCTCTTCGTCGGCGCGATGCCGTCGCAGTATCTGTCGCGCCTCGTGGTCAACGGCGAGCGCGTCGTCGCTGAAGAGAAGCTGCTGACCGATCTCAAGCAGCGCATCCGCGACGTGCGGCAGGCGCCCGATGGATCGATCTACGTGCTGGCGGGCAACAGCCTGCTGCACCTGACGCCGAAACGATGACGTAGCGTCCGCCTTCAGGCGGACGTCCGGCTGAAGCCGGACGCTACGAGGACCATACAGGAGCTCATGATGAAAAAGACACTACCGATGGCCGCGCTCGCAGCCCTGGTCGCCATCGCCGCCGTCAGCGCTCAGCAGCGGCCGGAGCAGCCGAGCGCGACCGAGGACGCGGTCGCCAGCGGCGGCAACTTTCCGCTCGCGGCGAAAGCGGGGCAGGACAGCAACGCGAGGAACATCGCGCCGCCAGGAGCCGTGAATCAGGGGCCGTTCGACATGAACACGTGGAAGTACGGTCCCGCGTGGAACGCGCCGGCGGGTTCGAAGATCTGGAATCCCGTGAAGCTGAAGCTGATGGCGGGGCAGAAGGTCACCGGCGGCACGCTTTTCGCCGCGAGCGATCCAAACACATACTGCGCGTTCGCGAATGCCGGCTACGACTTCGTCTGGACCGAGATGCAGCACGACGCGCACGACTGGGCCGACGTCGCGCGCATGTGGCGCACCTGCCCGCACGCGAAGGCCGTGCCCGGCGTGCGGGTCGCGTACACGGACGAACGCGAGATCCAGCACGCGCTCGACGCCGGCGCCCTCGTCCTCGTGGTGCCGACGGTGGACACGGTCGAAGAGGCGATTGCCGCGCGCAACTGGGCGTACTTCCCGCCGCTCGGCAAGCGCAGCAACGGCGGCGGCCAGGCGTTCGGCGGCGACATGTGGGGCGGCGTGCCCGGCGGGTATCGCCAGACGATCAACGACAACGTCGTCCTCATCCTGATGATCGAGACGCTCGAAGGCCTGAAGAATGCCGAGGCGATCGCGAAAGTGCCCGGCGTCAGCGCCGTGTTCGCGGCGAGCGGCGACCTCGGCAACTTCTCCGGCTTCCGCCAGGGTAATCCCGACTACGAACGCGCCATCAACATCGTCCACGACGCGGCGCTGAAAGCCGGCGTCAGGCTGTGCGGGCCGCTGGCGTGGCGCGACCGGCCCGATTTCACGTGTTTTCAAGCCGGGACCGAGGCGGCCGCTATTAATAGAGGTGTCGCCGCGGAGCTCGGAAACCTCAAGGACACGCAGGGGAAACCGGAAGTGGGCCCGTATGCCGTCAAGCCCTGACCGGAGGTAGCGTCCGGCTTTAGCCGGACGTAAGATATTGCCGATGAAAAGACTGGCTTTTGCGCTGCTCGCGGTTGTCAGCCTGTTTGCGATGCCGGCCATCGCGCAGGAAGGACATCCGCTCAAGGGGTCGTGGCTGGGGACGTGGGCCGGCAACAAGATCCACGGCAACGACGTGCTGCTCGTCATGACGTGGGACGGCAAGAACATCACGGGCACGATTAATCCCGGTACCGACAACCTGGTGATCAGGAACGCGTCGCTCAATCCCGAAGGCTGGCTCGTCCATCTCGAGGCCGACGCGAAAGACAAAGCGGGCCAGCCGCTGACGTACACGATCGACGGCAAAATCGAAAACCTCCCGCTCGCCAGCCGCATCGTCGCCGGCACGTGGAAAGACAGTCGCGGAAACACGGGCACGTTCAGGATCGGCCGGCAGTAAATGACACTTCGTGTGCTTCGTGCCTTTGGCTTCGTGGCAGCGCTCGTAATCCCATCGGCGCTGCTCGTGGCTCATCATGAGCCGCTGGCCAAGTTCGACGACAAGAAGCCGATCCGAATCCGCGGCGTGGTGTCGCTCGTGGACTGGCGCAATCCGCACGCGCACATCTTCGTGAACGTCGCCTCGGCCGACAAAGTGAACAACTGGGCCGTGGAGCTCGAGAGCCCGATCGATCTCGAAGCGAACGGCTGGTCAAGGACGACGCTCCAGCCGGGCGATAAGGTGGCCGTGCAGGGAATCGCGGCGCGCGACAACAGCCGGCAGGTCTGGGCGACGACTGTCGTCACCTCGGCGGGCCGCGAGATCTTCACCGTGAACACCGCGCCGCCGCCGCTCCCGCTTCAACCGCATCCGGCGCCGACGTGGCCCGACGGCCAGCCGCGCCTCGGATCCGTGGCGGGCGGCGTGCAGGGTTACTGGGCGTTTCCGAGCGCGACGGCGCTCGTCGAAGCCGGCGTCAACGCGCCGATGGACGAATGGGGACTCCTCAGGAACATCGCCGACGCGCCGAAAGTCGCGCCGATGCAGCCGTGGGCGCTGAAGTTATACAAGGAGCGGCAGGAGCGGTTCCTCAAAGACGATCCGATGTATCTGAACTGCAAGCCGCCGGGCGGTCCGCGTCAGTTCCAGATGTCGTACGGCCTGCAGTTTGTCGAAGACCGCGTGCGCCAGCGCATCTTCGTGCTGATCGGCAGCGGCAACAACAACTACCGCATCATCTACACCGACGGCCGCAGCCATCAGGGCCAGGTCGGCGGAGACGATGACAACCCGCTGTTCTACGGACGCGCCGTCGGCAAGTGGGACAACGGCACGCTCGTGATGGACACGCGCGGCTTCAACGAAGATTTCTGGTTCACCAACGGCGGGCTCCCGCATACCGATCAACTCACGCTGATCGAAAAGCTGTCGCGTCCGAATTTCGACACGCTCAAGTACGATTTGACGGTGGACGACCCCGGCGCCTACACGCGCCCGTGGTCGGCGAGCTGGACGTTGCGCTGGGTGGCTGGAAAGGAAATGCCCCGGCATTTGTGTCAGGAGAATCGATCATGAGAGTCAACGCGTTTGTCCTCGGCGGCGTCATCGCGTGCGGCCTGCTCCTCTCGGGCGCACCGGCCTCGGCTCACCACTCGTTCGCGGCGGAATTCGACGCCGACAAGCCCATCACGCTGACGGGCATCGTCACGAAGGTCGAGTGGACGAACCCGCACGTGTGGTTCTACATCAACGTGAAGGACGAGAAGACGGGCGAAGTGACGAACTGGGGCGCCGAGATGGGCCCGCCGCACGGCCTGCAGCGCCGCGGCTGGCGTCAGAACACGATGAAGATCGGCGACTCGGTCACCGTCGCCGGATCGCTCGCGAAGAACGGCAGCAAGCGCATGAACGCCAGCAAGGTGACGATGACCGCGACGGGCGCACGGCCCGGCGAGACGCTCGACGCCGCATCGAGCGGGAGCGCGAACGTTGATCAATAACAGGCGCCTGCTGCTCGGCGCGGCTGCCGCGCTGGCCTCGTGGTCAGTGGTTGCCGTCGCGCAGCAGCAGGAGCAACAGCCGCAGCGGCCGAGCGTCCAGGTCGGCGTGCCCGAGGGCCGCGGTCCTGGCGGAGCTGCGAACGCTCCTGCCGGACGTGGACGTGGACGTCAGACCGGCCCGCCGCCCGGCCCTGCGCCGCGAAATGCCGACGGTCGCGTGCTGCTTGGCGGCGCAACACCCGCGCAGAAGGGCGTCTGGCTGCCTGGTGGTGGCGGCGGTCAGACCGTACAGTCCGCCGAGCCCATCCCGTTTCAGCCGTGGGCGAAAGCGCTCCTCGCGGATCGCGCGAAGAACCAGCTCGAGCCGCACACGCGCTGCAAGCCGTCGGGGTTCGTGCGCCAGTTCCTCACGCCGTACGGCGTCGAGTTCGTCGAGCTGCCGGAGATCGAGCGCATCTTCATCTTCGACATCGGCGGTCCGCACACGTACCGCGAGATCTACATGGACGGCCGCACGCACCCGGCCAACCTGTCGCCGTCCTTCTACGGCCACTCGATCGGCTGGTGGGTAGGCGACACGCTCGTCGTCGACACGATTGGCTACAACGAAGGCTTCTGGATGGACCGCCGCGGGTCACCGACCACGGAGAAGCTGCACACGCTCGAGAAGTTCACGCGCACCAACGCCGCGACTATTCACTACGAGACGATGGTCGACGATCCCGGCGCCTATACGAAGCCGTGGACGAACGCGTTCGACCTGCGCTGGGAAAACGGGACGGAGCTCTTCGAGTACGTCTGCCAGCAGATGAACTACGCGCCCAACCTCATGGTCGGCGCCGCGAAGTCGGTAGACCGCACCAGCGCCATCGTCCCTTAATCACGAAGGCACGAAGAAGACACATGGTTTTCGTGTCCTTCGTGT
>Ga0153915_10003927_pt1 | contig 13666 bp, 10 predicted proteins | sample Opewatmetagenome_2_FD_107003 | JGI IMG/M metagenome (GOLD analysis project Ga0153915, IMG submission 107003) | Freshwater wetland microbial communities from Ohio, USA - Open water 3 Core 3 Depth 3 metaG | ecosystem: Environmental > Aquatic > Freshwater > Wetlands | place: USA: Ohio, Lake Erie... | reverse complement strand
CCGGGTCTCCTTGAATATATCCTCCAATTCATTGATCAGCAGGACCTGCTTTTCTTTAAGCTTGTCGAGCTCCTCTTTAGAGAATTTGCCCTCCTCCACCATGGTTTCCAACTGTTCAATGTTCACGGGGTTCCCCTCGACCAACGGGAAAATGCCGGGACGTGAGTAAGGCCCCATTTGAACCTGAACCAGGGCAAAACCCTCTTTATTCACTTTCTTTTCAAACTCCCGGAACATCTCTGCCTGTCTGTTCCGGAATTTCTCAACCACCTCTTTCTTCTTGTTGAGATAGGTCTCGTTCTCAAACATCAAAGGAATCTTCTTTTTCAAAGCTTCGATCAACGTCTCCATCTCCTTCTTGAAGGCATTCCCCTGCCCTGGAGGAAGGATCAGCATATGGGGCATATCCGGATTCTTGAAATTATTGACGTAACAAAAATCGTTTGGGATCTTCCCTTGGATGTTTAACTCCTCCAAGATACATTTGATCGCGGTAAAACGCCCCGTTCCTGTCAAGCCCGTCACAAAGATATTGTACCCGACACTCGGGATGTTCAATCCTAATCGGATCGCCTCTTCAGCCCTCTCCTGACCAATAACCTCCTGACAGGCCTGGACGGTCTGAGTGGTCTCGAAAGGCAATGCCTCTGGATCACAACGCCACCTTAATTTCTCAATTGGAACTTCTTCGTAGGCTTTATTTGACATAGATCCCCCCTCCTTGATTTGTGGTGCGCTTTGTACAATTTCTAATTTTCTACCAGAACGAGCGAAAAGTCAACGAGGTTTTAAAAAGGTGAGGAGTTATTAGTTATGAGTTATGAATTAAGAATAATAAGTTAAGATTCCAAGCATCAAAATCCCTGAATTTAGAATTTGAACGTTGAGTCTTGAAATTTGGAATCTAAGAATTAAATGCCTTCTTTGGCAAGATCCTGGATCAATCCTTTGGCTTTCTCGGATACTCTTTTAGGGACCTTAACAATCACCTTGACGTACTCATCCCCTTTGCCTTCCCCTTGAAAATGAGGGGTGCCAAGGCCTTTTAACCGCAATTTGGTATGGCTCTGGGTTCCTGGAGGAATCTTGACCTTCTTCATCCCTTCGAGGGTGGGAACTTCGATGGTCGTCCCGAGGACGGCCTCTGTGAAACCAATTTCTTTTTCCACAATCAGGTCGTCTCCCTCCCGGCTGAAGACGGGATGCTCTCTAACAGAAACCTGAAGGTAGAGATCGCCCGCAGGACCACCGTTTCTTCCCTCCATCCCCTTTCCAGTTAACCTGAGCTTCTTCCCGGAAGGTATCCCCCGTGGAATTTTAACAGAGACTTCCTCAATTCTTCCATTCTTGCGGTAGGAGATCCTTTTCTCTCCGCCAGAGGCTGCTTCCTCCAGAGAAATAGCCATTTCATAGAGGATGTCCTCCCCTCTCTGGGGCATTCGACCCGTCTCCTGATAGCTTCCTTGTCCGCTGAAAAGGTCTCCAAAATCAAAGCCGCTTCGACCTCCGGATCTAAACTCCCGTCTTCCCCTTCCCCCAAAAAGGCTGGATAGAATCTCATCAAAATCAAAGCCCCGAAAAATGTCCTCCTGAGTAAATCGTTGTTGGAACCCCTCGGCACCATAGGTGTCGTATTGTTTTCGTTTCTCTTTGTCGCTCAGGACCGCATAGGCCTCGTTGATCTCTTTGAAGCGCTCTTCCGCCTCCTTCTTGTTGGGATTCCGGTCGGGATGATATTTCATTGCCAGTTTCCGATAAGCCCGCTTGATCTCCTCACCGCTGGCGTTCTTGCTCACGCCCAAAATATTGTAATAATCTTTAGCTGCCATTACTCCTTATCCTCAAGCCCCTGGCCGGACTGCCGCTTGTAGATCTCACGGATCATCCTGTTGAGGTATCCCTCCGGATCATCGACCGTCTCTTTGGTAATGACGAATTCTCTTTGCCCCGTCTTGTCGCGGATCAACTCGAATCCATATTCATAATCTTTCGAAAGCCGTGCGAAGAGCGCCGTCCCTTTCCCTTCTTCATTCAGGATGATTTCCGTGATCCGGTGAATGGCTTCTTCGCTGAATTCGAGATTAATGGCGGTCCGTCTCTGAAAATCCCTCTCAAACTCCTCGACCTGTCGCTGAATCTCCACCACCTCTTCTGAAACGGTGTTGACATCATACCCTTTTTCGATCATCCGATTGACGATCAGGTCGATCCTCCCCTCCCGAAAAACAATGCCGTAACGCCTCTTAAACTCTGCCTCTCTCTGCAGAATGGACTCTTTCAAGGCCATCTTCTCGGCTGCAAGAAGACCTTCAAGTTTTTCCAGCATCTCCGGATTCGAGGGGTCTTGAAGCAATCGCTCTAACTCTCGCTCCGGGTTTTCCACCACCGCTCGCGTGACGACAAATTTCTGAATATCCGTGGACGGAAGTCGCTTTTCATATTTCATGAGAACTTTCTCGACCGCGCTGACCAATCCTCTCGCGCCCGTCTTTTCCTCACAAGCCCTCACCGCCAGCTCATAAAGGGCTCCTTCTTCAAACTGAATATCAATCCCATAGGACTTGAAATCTTTCTTCTTCCCGAGGATGATGGGATTGTTCGGATTCTTCAAGATCGCATAGAGGTCTCCGATCTCCAGTTTTTCAAAGACGGTGGCCACCGGAAGCCGTCCGATGAATTCTGACTCAAACCCATAGGCGATCAAATCCTCTGCCTTCACGTGCTTCAGGTACTCGGCCCGTTCGTCCTGAGACCGGATCTCGGCACCAAAGCCAATGCCCTCTCGATTCAAACGTTTCTTGATGAGCTCCTCCAATCCATTGAAGGCTCCACTCATGATAAAGAGGATGTTCTTGGTGTTGATGGTACGTTTCTCCCTTTTACCGGTCTTCCGGTAGTGTTCAATCGCCTCCAGTTGAGAGATCGGGTCATGGGGGACTTTAAGGTCCACCTCCGTCTCTTCCATCGGCTTGAGCAGAGCCCGTTGAACCCCTGTCCTCGATACATCGGGACCGATGAGGTTGTTCGATGAGGCGATCTTGTCGATCTCATCCACGTATATGATGCCATACTGAGCCAGATCGATATCTCCGTTGGCTTCGTAAACGAGATCCCGGACGAGATCCTCCACATCGCCCCCCACATAGCCGGTTTCGCTGAACTTCGTCGCATCCCCTTTCACAAAGGGAACGCCTATCTTCTTGGCAATCAATTTAATCAGGTACGTCTTCCCCACGCCAGTGGGGCCGATCATCAGGATATTATTCTTGATATGACCCACCCCGTCGTATCGATTGCGCCCCTTGGTCATCTCCGTGAATTTGATTCGATTGAAGTGTGTACAGATCTTGGTGGCCAGGATCTGTTTGGCCTCATCCTGCCGGATGATGTAATCATTCAAGAAGGCTTCCAATTCCTCCGGTTTTAAGTCAAAATGAATCTTATTTTTCCCCTCCCCCACCTCTTTTTCATCTTTCGAAACTTCTTCTGTCTGCGGCTTCGGGAAGAGCATGGGTACGACCAGCCGGATCCGGTCGCCATACTTTTTACCTAAGTAATCGTTCAATTCCTTTTCCAGCTCTTTCTGATCTGGAACCTTCGAATCAGAATCTTTCACTGAGAATAACTCCTTTTTTCAATAGGTTCTGCATTGAATATAACCATTGCCACTTTTTTTTTCAACTCTTTTCGTCCCATTAAACCTCTCATTGCTCTTCGCCCTTCCTTCTACAGGCATCGAAAGTATTAATGAATCCTGCTTTCCGGGAGAAAAATCAATAATCCTCCTTGTTTAGTGTATGCAAATTACTTGCCACCCAACATTAAAAAACGGGTGAAGAAGTAACCCCTCCGTCTCTGGTGCGGTTGGATCAAGGTGGTCTACATTAAGAAATCATTTTCCAAAAGAATTGGTTCGTTTGACTTGTCAAAAGGATTAAATGGAGAAATGAAGGGCGGTTAGACAAATTGGATGGATTTCAGTCTATCTCCCTCCCAATGAAAGCGCCGTCTCTTCCTTTTTCGATAGACTTTTCCTTCCTGAAGGATGGCACCCACCAACAAGGGCAGAGCGACGGTTGCGTCTATATAGACCGCCGCGTAGTTTGATCCCCTCTCGATTTTCCCCCAAGACTTCGCTTCTTCAAAGGTACAGCCCGAGAGCCCTCCCCATTTTGGATCATCGGTGGTCACCTGGAAGGCATATTGATGACCGCCCTCTTTTTTGAACAGGAGTTCGCTGACGGGGCCCAGTTGTTGAATATAATTCTTGGGGACTCCTCCTCCGATGTAAATTGCCCCGCTGACAGCGGCCATCTTTTTCAATTGAGCGATCTCGAAACTGTCCCGAATCTGATCGATGACGAGTCCCTCCGATGGAACCCTTTTTTGAAGGTGGAGAAAGGTTAGACCAATTCCGATGGAACTGTCACACAGGGCAGGAATAAAAACGGGAACCCCGCAGCGGGAGGCGGTCTTGAGAAGGGATCTTTCATCCTTGATGCGGCTCCCTAAAACCTCCAGGTATCGCCTTGAAGAGACGACCTTCTCCTCCAACTTCTCCGGCACCTTTGAGAGAAGATGAATCACCCGATTGATTTCATGGTCATCCATTAAGGCATCGTAGACTCGTACGATTCGGAGTCTGCGTAGCGCATCATCGTCGCCTTCCTCGGACCCGACATAATGCCGATACCCGAAGCTTTCGAAAAGATCATGAAAGATGTTGGCGCCGGTGGAGACGATCACGTCGACCAGTTTCATCTCGATCATCTCGCGGATCACCTTTCGCATCCCGCCCGGGATCATTGCCCCAGACAGCCCCATGAAGATGATACAATCCGGATCATCGAGCATCTTTCGGAAGACTTCGAAACATTTGAAGACATTTCGACTTTGAAACGAGGTGCGCTGGAAGGCTCTGACCAGATCGAGAAGGCTTTTCGTCGTCTTGGGGTCTAAATGCTGAACAGGCTGTCGAAGAAATTGTAATTTCCTATTTTTCATCTTGGCCGTCAGGCGAAAGAATTCTTGCGGAAATTATCAAATAAAAACACAGAAGTCAAGTAAAATGATTCACCATTTGCCTCAAATGGCCCCAAATGGCTTGACAATTGGGATGAAATACGATAATTAATTTTATTTGAGAAAGGGCCACGATATTTTTCAGAAAGGTCGAACGCTTCTATGCAGAAAAAGCCGATTCGAATTGCTGTCGTGGGTGTCGGAAACTGTGCCAGTGCCCTCATCCAGGGGATTGAGTTTTATCGAGCCTGTAGCCAGAAGAATCTGAAATTTGAATCCCTTGGCTTAATGCACCTCGATATCGGTGGCTACAAACCCTGGGACATTGAGGTGGGTGCGGCTTTCGACATCGACCGAAGAAAGGTGGGAAGACCTCTCAAAGAAGCCATTTTCGCCAAGCCCAATTGCACCAAAATTATTTTTCCAAACCCCAATGATTCTGCTGTGACGGTCTCCATGGGAGAGGTGTTGGACGGGGTTTCAGAACATATGAAGGATTACCCCGATGATCGCGTCTTCCTCGTCGCCGATCAAAAGCCCTGCAATGTGGAGAAGGTTCTCAAGGACGCTGGAGTGGAGATCCTCATGAACTACCTTCCTGTGGGGTCAGATCAGGCAACTCAGTTTTATGCGGAGGCTTGCTTAAGCGCAGGGGTGAGTTTAATCAACTGCATTCCCAGTTTCATCGCCTCCGATCGTGGGTGGGCAAGACGGTTCGAGGAGAAAGGGATTCCGGTGGTCGGAGACGACGTCAAATCGCAAATGGGAGCCACCATCATCCACCGGGTGTTGGCAAAACTCTTCGAAGATCGTGGGGTGCGTTTGGATCGAACCTACCAGATTAACACGGGTGGAAATACCGACTTCCTCAATATGCTCAATCGACATCGCCTGAAGAATAAACGGATCTCCAAGACTGAAGCGATTCAATCCCAGCTCGGTGTTCCTTTAGAGCCAGAAAATATCCATATCGGACCCTCCGACTATGTTCCGTGGCAGAATGACAACAAGGTCTGTTTTCTACGAATGGAAGGGAGAGGATTTGGAGAAATCCCACTCAACCTCGAATTAAGACTTTCTGTCGAAGATTCTCCCAATAGCGGCGGGATGACCATTGATGCGATCCGATGTTGCCAACTCGCCCGTGAACGAAGGATCGGAGGCCCTCTTCTTTCTATCTCGGCCTATGCGATGAAACATCCAATTGTCCAGATCCCTGATAATGAGGCTAGGACCATGGTGGAGGAATTCATCGAAGGGAAGCGGGAAAGGTAGCAAGAAGTTTAGAGTTTACGGTTTACAGTTTAGAGGGTTGAAAAAAACTCATTCCAGAAAAGAACTAAGAGCCGCCGTATCTCCTGAATCCCGGATGCTCTTAAAATACTCCACCACCCTTCTGGTATCTCCCCCGAATTCTCCATAAAGGGTTTGAAATTTTTCGAGGCGATGGATGTATCGACGATAGGCTAAAAGCACCGCATTGTTGATGTCCACTTTCTCAAAATTCTTATAGCCCTCTGTTTTAAAGGACGCCATCTTTTCTCTAAAGTCTTCTTTTAAACGCTGAAAGAACTCTTCCCTCCCTCTTAATTTCTCATCCCTTGACATCTCTATCGAATAAAAACGGGATAGCTGTTGGCAGGCTTGATCGATCCATTCAGAAAAAAGGAGGTCGTCCTCTTGGCAGTGGATTGCCTCCGCCGCTTCCTGGGATCCGGTCCCATACTTCTCTCTTAAGAAATCGATCGCCCCCTGATTTCCCACAAAAGTGGCTATCCGCTCATTGAGGTCAGTCTGGCCTTTAAAGTAGATCGTGGCATGGGTCATCTCATGGAGGATGAGATTGGCGAGGGAGGCCTCATCCCATCGGAGCATGGAAGAAAAGATCGGGTCTCTCAGCCATCCCAGCGTGCTGTAGGCCCCGGCTCTCTGGACAAACGTGTCGTATCCCTTCGTTTCGAGGAATTGTTTCTCCTTTTGAGCAGCCTCTTTCGTAAAAAAACCCTTATAGGTCACCCTGCCGGTGATCGGAAAGTCCCAATGATAAAGCCGGAGACAATCCTTCTCCGCGGCAGTGATGATCCGGAGAACAGGGCCCTCAACTTCGAAATATTTTGAATAACTTTTGGTTTTGGCAAGCCCCAACTTCTCTTCACCGTAGCGCTTTACCTCCTGGATGAAACGGATCTTCTCCTTGGCTTCGTCCTTCATCCCTCCATTCTCTAAAACCTCTTGAACCGGGACGCTATGAAAGGAGATGGAGGATTGATGCCATCCCAATTTGGAGAGATAGAGAAGATTCCCGCAGCCCGTCAAGGAGAAAGAGACGACTGTAAGAAATAAGAAAACCCTAAAAGTTTTGGTCATCAATCTTCTTTACAATATTCTTCTCTGGGAATCAAACGTCTCTGGCCCTTAAGAAGATGGGACGATGAGGTTCTCACCGATGGTGAATTTATCGTTTTTCGTGTAGGAAATGGGGATACATCGCGCTGAGAAGAGCGAGGACAAAATCATACCCTACCGATGATCTTTAAATGACATCCAGAGAAGATATTTCCCCAAAGAGAGAGACTCCACCCTGATTTGAATTCGATCTCCTTTTTCCCCGATTTCACTCAGATAAATTTTTTTGTCTCCTACAATCAATCCTTGCCCTTCTCCCATCCCTCTCCTAATAAGGAAGACCGCCCCCAATTTCAGATTCATTGGATGGAATTCCCCTGGTTCTTGAAATCCATAATATTCCATAACGGCAGGGCTTTTTGTCCTCACCCCTTTAAGTATGATGGCATTTCTCTCCGCCTGGAATTCTTCCACCACAGGCTCCTTGTAGATCGAATGAATGTAGAACATGGAAAATGTTTCAGTAGGACTCATCCGAATATGGATCGCTTTGGGACGGTCCATATTCTCGACATGAAGGAGGGTCACTTTTTTGAATAGAAGAACCCCTCCCGCTATGATCAATACGCCAACCCATATCAAGAGGGACGACCGTTTCGATTTCAATTATTTAATCGTTACTCCTTTCTCTGTGAAATATCGAATGGCTCCCGGATGGAATGGAATCGGGGAGCCTCCGGCTTGTGGCTCCAAAGCCAAATATCTTGCATCCCCGTGGGATGCCGCCCACTCCTGCTTGTGGTCAAACAACGTCTTCAGGATATCGTAAGCAACATTCTCCTTCATCTCCTTGTGGCAAACCAGGAGGTTCCAAACCACAGCGATGGGGACATCAGCATCCTGGTCAGGGTAAGTCTTGGCAGGGATGGCCCCTTTCGCATAAAAAGGCCCATACTTCTCCCTCATCTTTAAAACTCCATCCGCGCTATTGAGAAGTTTTATCTTAATCCCCGGAGTCGTCCCCAGATCTGTGACAGCAGCGGTGGGAAGCCCCCCGACCCAGAAAAAGGCGTCAATCTTCTTGTCCCTCAGGGCACCGACCGATTCAGAAACCCCCAATCTTTCCCTCGTCATGTCCTTATTCGGATTCAACCCAAAAGCTTCAATGACTCTCAGGGCCATCACCTCGGTTCCACTTCCGGGAGCTCCCGTTGAAACTCTCTTCCCTTTGAGGTCCGTCACCTTCTCAATCGCCTTGCCCTCGATTGTCACGATATGCATATTATTGGGAAAAAGGACGGCTAACGTCCTCAGAGGGATCTTCTCTTTGAATGGTGCCTTCCCCATATAGGCATTCCATCCCGTATCTGCCATGATGAAGGCCAATTCCGCCTTTTTCCGACCGACAAGGAGGCAGTTATCCACAGAGGCAGTGGTCACTTCTGCCGTCGCCTCTGCATTAGAAAGGTATTTGGAAATGAGATTGGCCATCCCTCTCCCAATTGGATAATAGACCCCCCCTGCTCCGCCGGTGGCGATGGACAATCGAACTGTCTTTTGAGCCCATGCCGGAGGAAGGCTGAAGACGAACGAAAAGAGAACTCCTATTACCCACACTCGTCTCATCAAAAAACCTCCTTCCCAAAACTGCTATAATTTTCTACTAATATTAAACCAACTTCCTGTCGCCAGCAAGAAGCCCCAAAGAACCGACCAGAGGGGCGCTTCGGCTCCGCCCGGGCTTATTTTGCTTCATCCCCGGCAAGGAGATAATTCAAACGGCTCCTTATTTAAGAATCTTCCAAACGGCGATGCGTTATCTGAAGTTCTCCTTTTTCAAGACGGTAGCAGGTATTCTTCAGCCAATGGGTATCATTCGGATCTGGAAAATCCTTCCGAAAGAAGGAGCCTCGACTCTCCGTCCGGAGCAGACTTCCTTTTAAGATAGCCTTGAGAAGAAGCGCCACATTTTCTAAATCTCTTTTTTTGAAAAAATCTTTCAAAGCAGCAGGATAAACCTTCTCGATTTCTTTCTCAATAGAGGCTAACCGATCCAACCCCTCTTTCAAGGATTCTTCCTCCCGAGCAGCGCCGGCATATTTCCAGGCCAAATCTTTCAACTCCTTAAGCAGGTCTTTGGAAGAGGTAAAAGTCCCTCTTCTCTTTCTGAAATAGAATCGGACCCTCCGGTCCCATTTCTTAATAGAGCTTCCAGAAAAAAGGTTGAACGGTCCCTGCCCCACCTGGCGGACATAATCGGCTGCCGTACGACCGCCAACGGCACCAAATACCGCACATTCGGTCAGTGCATTCCCCCCGAGTCGATTGGCACCATGGATCCCCCAGACGACCTCTCCTGCCGCAAAGAGGCCCGGGAGAGACGTTCTTCCGTTTTCATCGATCTCCACCCCCCCCATAAAAAAATGGACTACCGGGGAGACAAGAAAGGGGCGATCCTGGAATGGGAACTTCGATTTCCTGAGAAAGTTGAGGGGATAACGCTCCCATTTTTCTGGTGGGACTTGTGTGAGGTCAAAAAAGACATCCCCATTCTGGGAAGCATGGCAGAGGGCAATGGAGAGACGATCCCTTTGGACAATAATGGCTTGGTTTAGATCTCCACGGAGGTCAAACTTCTCTAAAAGATCCTCTCCTTTCTCGTTGAACAGCCTGACTTCCCTTGGATAAGGAGGATAAAGGAGAAAAGAAGAGAGTCTTGGCTCTCCTAAAGCAAACGGAAAAAACTGGACAAATTCCAAGTCAAAAACGGGAAGGCCTGCCCGCAAGGCTAAGGCATATCCGTCTCCGAGGATACTTTTCTGATTATCATTTCTACGATAAATCGACCCGGCCCCGCCGGTCGAGAGAATGACCGCTTTCGATTGAATCAAACAGGGTTTCCCATCTTTCAAGAATCCAAGCGCCCCTCGAACTTCTCCTCCCTCAACGACCAAATCAAAAATGACCAGCCCCGGCAAAAGTTTGATGGAACTGTTTTGCAGTCTTTCCACCAGAGGTTTGATTAAGAGCACTCCGGGCAGCTGGGAGGAACCCTCCGGCCGAGCCACGATGCACCCCATTCCTTTGTCAACGAGGGGAACTCCATCGTCTCGCAATTCTCTTATGGCGTCCGGACCTTTCTCAACGAGGGCTTTGGCCAGTTTAACCTGGGTTAATCCTCTTCCAGATTCTAAGGTTGCCCGGAGATGATCTTCTTTCGAAAAACCGGCATTCTCAACGGTGAAGGCCCCATTGGCCAATGAGGTATTGGTCCCCATTCCAATGGAAAATTTCCCTACCAGGAGAACACGAAGCCCGGCCTTCTCTGCTTCCAAAGCAGAAAGAAGGCCAGCTAGGCCACTGCCGATCACAAGAATGTCGGTGGTAATTTCTTCCATAGCGACACCTGTTGATTGCAGGCCAATAGGTAAGATAACGATTGAAATCCGTCTCTTAGGCTTCATGGGTTTCTCACAGCAGATGATGTCGCAAGCATCGATGCACCCACAGACCTCATCCACTGTCACGGCCAGGCCGCATACGCTGCACTTATACACCTCACCCTTTTTCACACTCTTCTTCCCCCGCTTTTTTGCCACTTTTTTTGCCGGTTTCTTTACTGCCATGGCGTTCTCCTTTTGTCTCGGCTTTCATTGTTTTGATATTGAACATCGGATGGCTGCTTCAAAAACTTTTCACATTCCGTCCCTTTCGGGCACTCTTAGTTCTTACTCATGGACTCCAATTCAAACTTAATATGCCCGATGGGGAGTTCCAGCTCAATCAGGATTGGAGTCTTTTTCCCATCGGCGGTGTACCAGATCCGTATTTTTCCCTCCTTATCTCCAAAGGTCGAAAACGGAGTACTGGATTCAAGGCATACCGCGTCAACCTCTCCATACATCGGTGACTTCACCTTTTCCTTTTTTGAATAAAAGACCATTTCCCGTAACTTCACCCCATCGAAAATAGACATGGGAATACTCTGCCCGGGATAAATGTTTTCTTTCAAATAACATTTGGCGAACATCGAAAGGGGGTCATGCGTCTCGGATGAAAGGGGGATCTCCTGCCTCTCTTTCTTCTCCCCCCTTTCGGCCACCACCTTCTTATTTTGGAAATCAAACGTGAATGTCTGAAAATAATTTTTCTTCTCGACCAGAAGCCCCTCCTGGTCAATTTCTTTAACATATCGCACCGGGGAACAGGTCTCTGCTTGTACGGTTGAGAAAAATCGGTTGTTCATCTTGAACAAGAACCCAAACGGGAGAGAGTTCACGGAGGCATGGATCCGGTAAAGGGGTGTTCCTTGTTCAGAAGATCCATTTTCAATTTTAATGGAAGCCTTGAGGATGGGAACACCAAACTTCTTTGCCGTGTAAAGAAAAACTCTTTCAGGCCCCGGTTTTGGTCCAGGGACCTGTTTTTGCTCAATACCATAGGCGGCAAATCCCCAGCCTGAAAGGGCTCCAATAAGAAAGAATAACCCAATGGGTAGCTTTCGTTTGTCCTGTCTCATGTCCTCTGACTCATTATCAGCCAAAATTATTCTAAACTATCTCTCACCTGGGAAGCAACTATTTTTCCAGGGTTGCCTTGACAGGTCAAATTTATATGTGCTACCCATGGAAACAAGTCGAAACCATCAATAGGGCAAAACCATGCATATCGCGTCCATTCAGTTAAGAGTCATTGAGGAATCAAAAGGAAAAGCTTTGGAGCATGTTTCTGAGATGATTCGCCAATGTCGAGGGGCAGACCTTATCCTCTTGCCAGAACTCTGGAATATAGGGTTTATGAGCTTTGATCGTTATCGGAGGGAGGCCGAAACGCCAGAGGGCCCGACGTTCACCCTCCTTTGCACCCTGGCCCGGGAACTTTCCTGCCATCTTCATACCGGAAGCCTTGTAGAAAAAAGAAATGATCGATTCTACAATTCCAGTTTTCTTTTGGACCCCCAGGGAAAGATCCTCGGAAGCTATCAGAAGATTCACCTTTTCACCTACCAATCCCAGGAAGCAGAAATCCTAAGTCCCGGCACATCCATCACGGTGATCCCCACCGGATTTGGAAATTTCGGATTGGCCACCTGCTATGACTTAAGATTTCCAGAATTTTTCAGGAAGATGCTCGATCAAAGGGTTGAATTTTTTCTGATCGCCGCTGCCTGGCCCGCTCCTCGTCTTGAGCATTGGCTTCTCCTGAATCGAACAAGAGCCCTGGAGAACCTTTCTTGCCTCATCTCATCTAATTGCGTCGGAATGAACCGGGGAACAGAGTTCGCCGGTCACAGCCTGGTCGTCGATCCAATGGGTCAAATTATAGCCGAAGGCAATCATGAGGAGGGAGTGGTCTGGGCGGAAGTTAATCGAGATATCGTCCTGAATGCCCGAGCGGAATTCCCTTCCTTAAAAGATCGGGTCTTCAAAACTTAGGTTATTGAGTTAATGGGTTATTGGGTTATTGCGCTATAAGCTTTTTGACGCTATGCTCTGTGCTCCATGCCCTATGCAGCATTTTTTACCCGCAGTCCGAATAGCCGCAGTAACACTTAGCACAACCCTCTTCAAAGGCAAGAGGTCCTCCACATTCAGGGCATGCGCCTCTTTGAAAGACCATGCCTAAACTCGGTTGAAAAGATCCCCCCTCTTCTTGGCAAGGATGTTTTGGAATGGACATTCTTATTTCCGGCTCGGTCTTGATTCTTCCCTTCTTCTCCTGGAGGTGCCACTCGATGGCCTTGCCTATGGCATCAGAGCAGGAGAGAACCTTTCCTTCCCGGTACCAGACCGGTGTATGACAGCTGATGCCTTTCAGCTGTCGAATAATATCTTCGGGTTCAATTCCCGATCGAAAAGCCAGAGAGACCAGGCGGCCGATGGCCTCGGATTGAGATGCGACACACCCCCCCGCCTTCCCTATCTGATTAAAAATTTCAAAAAGCCTTCCCTCCTCATCCTCGTTCACCGTCACATAGAGGTTTCCGCAACCGGTTCGGATCTTTCGGGTGGACCCGTGAATTACATCCTGGCGGGCCCTCGGCTTCCTCTCCTCCTCGCGAAATTCCTCCTCCTTCAATCGATCCCTGCTCACGGAATCCGTTCCTTTATATAGGACTTGTTGCGTTCGACTCCTGTCCCGGTAGATGGTTACTCCCTTACAATCCAATTCGTACGCCAATTTATAGACCTTGGCCACGTCATCGACGGTCGCCTCGTGAGGAAAATTGACGGTTTTCGAAACGGCGTTGTCTGTATATTTTTGAAAAGCCGCCTGCATCCGAATATGATCCTCTGGG
>Ga0153915_10003926_pt1 | contig 13669 bp, 12 predicted proteins | sample Opewatmetagenome_2_FD_107003 | JGI IMG/M metagenome (GOLD analysis project Ga0153915, IMG submission 107003) | Freshwater wetland microbial communities from Ohio, USA - Open water 3 Core 3 Depth 3 metaG | ecosystem: Environmental > Aquatic > Freshwater > Wetlands | place: USA: Ohio, Lake Erie... | reverse complement strand
CAGGATCCGGAGATCACGCTCAATGTCGTGCGGAACAAGCCCCGCGAAGGCCGGGTGAATCACGTGCTTTCCAACGGTTTCGGGTTCGGGGGGCAGAACGCCGCGGTGATGATCTCGCGGTATACTAGATGAAGCACACTTCGCCGACAGCGGCGCAGGCGACCCTGCCGTCCGCAATGACCTGGCCGATCATGGTCGCAAAGTACTCGTCGTGCTCCAGCTTTTTCGCAAGCAGCATCACCTCACGACCGGGCAGGACGGGCTCCAGGTAGTACGCGCCCACAATCCGCGTGGCCCGCACTCGCAACGGCCGGACTGCGGCCGGTACCGTCGTGCTGTGCTCCTGTAGAAAGTAGTGCAAGCAAAGGCCAAGTTGCCCGATCATCTCCACTTCCAGGCTGCCGGGATACACGGGAGAGCCGGGAAAATGCCCGGCGAACACCGGATCGTCCGCAGATATGAGGCGCGACCCGGCAATTGTCTCCTCCGCGAAGCTGATGCCCGTCAGGCGGTCGATGAGAAGGAACGGCTCCCGGTGGGGGAGGATGAGCTTGATTTCCTCCTGCCCCCATGCGAGGGGCGCCAGGCTGTCCGTTGCGACGAGTGGTCTTTTCCGAAACTTCCTCAGGAGCGAGTCGTAGTCCACGCTAGGCGCGAAGACCCTTCACGATGACGTCTTCTATGATCGTGAGGGCGGTGTCCATCTGCTCCTTCGTGAACTGCGACGATACGGAAATGCGGAATCGACGCGAGTTCGCGGGAACCGCCGGGAAGTCCACCGGCTGCAGGAACAGCCCGCGCCTCTGGATCTCGTAGGCGAACTGGAAGAGCTTTTCGCCCGAGGAGCCGATGATGATCGGGATCACCTGGGATTCGCTCTGCCCGAGGTCCAGCTTGAGATCGAGGAGCCCCTTTTTCAGGTATGCCACGTTCTCCCAGAGCGTGTCGCGCAGCCGGGAGTCCCGAGTGGCGACCTCGAGCGCTTTCATCGCGCCTGCCACGACGGGCGGAGACGGAGCGCAGGAGAAGTTCCAGGGGGAGGAGTATCCCTTCAGGTAAGCGATGATCGCCGCATTCGAACAGACGAACCCGCCCACCCCCCCGAAGGACTTGCTGAGCGTCCCGAAGCTCACGCCCACTTCGTGCTCCAGCCCGAAGTGCTCGGCGACCCCGCGTCCGTTGGGGCCGAACATGAGGGTGGAGTGCGCCTCGTCGATGTAGGTGGCCGCTTTGTAATGGGCGCACACCTTCATGATCTCGGGCAGCCGCACCAGGTCGCCGTCCATGGAGTAGACGCCCTCGAAAGCCACCAGCACCCGCTTGCCCTTGCACTTCTCCAGCATTGCCTCCAGCGAGGCGGGATCGTTGTGGGAGAAGAAGAGCATCTTCGCCCCGGAAAGGGTGCCGCCGTCCACGAGGCTCTTGTGACACCTCTCGTCCAGGACGAACATGTCGCCCTTCCTCAGCAGCCCCTGGATGGCGCCGACATTCCCTCCCAGCCCGCTGGAGTACAGCAGGCAGTCCTCTTTCTGCTTGAACTCCGCCACCCGGCGCGCAAACTCCACGTGCAGGTCAAAGGTGCCGGAGAGCAGCGGTGCGCCGGATGCGCCCAGCCCATAGCGATCCAGGGCGTCCTTTGCCGCCTGGATCACCTCGGGATGCGAGGAGAGCCCGAGGTAGTTGTAGGAGGTCATGTTGATGACCTTTCGACGGCTGCCGTCGATGCTGCTCAGGACCTCCGTGCCTGCGCGCGGTGCGGCGAGGAGCTGCTGGCCGAAGAAACGCATTGCGGATTGGACATTCGGGTTGCCGACCCAGGCCTGGAAATCACTCGGTGGAGTGAGGACGTCCGGGCTGTCGTTGAAGAAGAAATCCGCGAGGCTGTAACTGAGAGCCGGATCAGACATTTGTTTTGTTCAGGTATTCGAGGAACTTGTCGGCCAGCTGGTCGATGTTGTTGATGTCCGTGAGCTCCGAGCGGGGGACCTTGATCTTCAGCTCCCGCATGGACGTGGAAACGACTTCGATCATGTCGAGGCTGTTCGCGCCGTAGTCCTTCATGGACTTCTGCGCATCGATGCTCGCGGCGTCGATGTCATCGCTGTTCGCGGCGATATTCTTCTTGATCACTTCGATCACCGCCTCTTTCGTCATTGCGCACTCCTTCTCCTGTTCAGGCTTCGTGGTCGGAGGATTTCTCCGACAGGTAACGACCCATTGCATTATCCCGGAAGGGCAGCCCGTAGTCAACGCTGATGATCTGGCCGTTCACCGCGTCCAGCAGGCCGCTGCACATCGCCAGAACCGCCTTGCCGCATTCCGCGGGGCTGAGCACGGTGTCCGCGGGAACGCCCTGCCGTGCCATGAAGGCGAAGAACTCTTCGCCGAAGATCGCCCGAAAGGAGTCCGTGTCCACCGTGCCGAATCGCAGGACGTTGACCCGGGACCCTTCGGCCAGGAGATGGACGGAGAGGTAGCGGGAGAAGAACTCCAGCAGCGCCTTGGATGCCGCCACGAAGTCGTATCCCGGATAGTAATGGTCCGGTCCGTCGCTGGAGATCGCCAGGACGTACTTCGGGTACTTCCCGAAGCGTTCCTTGATCTTCCGCGTGTAGTCGACGAGCGGCCAGGTGCTGTACTCCAGTGTCTTGAAAAGGGAGCGCTTCTTGTAGTCTGCCAGGGAGAGCGTGCGCAGGGCGAAGCTCACGTTGCTGATGAAGATGTCGATCGTCCGGGTGGACGCGGAAAGCTCCTCCATCAGCCGCCCGGTATCCTGTTCGCTTGCCGCATCGGCCTCGAAGAACTGCGGCCGCGGGGCGCCGCGCGCCACGAACTCCCCCGCCACCTTCTCCAGGTCCGCGCTGCCCCACTTGTACGTCAGGTACACCTGGGCGCCCGCCTCGGCGAGCGCGCGGGCCGAGGCGAGCCCGATTCCCTTCGTGCCCCCGGTGATGAGGGCGCTCTTCCCCTGCAAATCCACTCCGATCATGCCGTTTGCCCTCTTTCCCTATTCCGGGTACAGCTCCTGGATCGTCCGACGGGTCTCGGGGAAGGAAAAGCTGATGCGGTGCATCAGGTCTTCCTGGTGCCTCGCGTCGACCAGGAGCTTCTTTTTTTTCACGCACAGGGCATGCCGGAGAAGGGCCAGGGACCTGATGTCCTTCTCCGCGATCTGCTCCGCGAGGTCCCGCGCCTTTGGCATGACCTGGGCACGCGGCAGGATGTAGTTGATGTGAGTCCCCCTGCCTTCCAGCTCGCTGCCGCGGAAGCGTTTGCCGGTGAACATCATCTCGCTCGCCAGGAAGGGCCCCACGAGCTCAGCGAGGAGGGTAGTGCAGCCCATGCCGGGGGTGAACCCGAGGCTCATGAACACGGCGCCGTAGCGGCTCTCCCGGGCAGCGATCACCATGTCGCAGCAGAATCCGACCGCGAGCCCTCCCCCGATGGCGTGTCCTTCCATTGCCGCGATGACGGGAAAGGGGAGATCGAGCAGGCGCTCGCCGATAACCAGGTCCCGGACGGCCGCTTTGCCCTCGCAGAGATCCAGCAGCCCCTGCTTCTCCGCCCCGCCGCAGAACACCTCCGGCAGCCCGCAGAGGATCAGCACCCTGGTCCTCCGCCCCCGCTCCAGCTCGTCCAGCGCCTCGAGGAACTCCGCGATGAACCCGCTGGAAAAGACGTTGCGTGCCTGCGCGTCGTCCATCTTCAGGGTCGAGATACCGGAGGGCTCCGCGCTCAGCTTCATCCGCCCGCTCACCGCTCAGCCTCCTTTTCCGCCGTGCCCGGGTGGCGCGCCAACGGCCGCTCGGGCCGGAACCGGGCAAACCAGCCGGGCAACTCTCCCTCCTGGAACGCCCGCACCCCGGCCAGCGTGGAAGGGTCGCGCATCAGCTGCAGCAGCCTGCCGCGCGCGAGCTCACCGCCCTGCTCCGGGGTCTTGCCGATCAGCTCCGCGGTAAACTCCTTTGCCGCGGCAAGTGCTCGGGGGGAAGAGCACAGCAAACGTCTGAAGATCTCGCGCAGCCGGTGCTCGGCGTCCCCGTTTGAGACAACCTCGTCCACGAGGCCCAGCCGCAGGGCTTCGGCCGCGGGAATCCGACGGCTGCTCAGAACGAGGTACCGTGCTTTCTGTGGCGGCATTCGAAGCGAGAGCACGTAGGGCAGCACGTTCGCAGGGATCAGGCCGAAGATCACCTCGCCGAGCTCGAACGACGCATCTTCGCTCGCCACCACGATGTCGCAGGCGCACGCAAGCCCCACCCCGCCGGCCTTCACCTCGCCCCGCACGATGCAGACCACGGGCAGCGGAGCGGTGAAGATCGAGCTCAGCACCCCCGCATAGCGGGCGACCGCTGCCTCCGCTTCGGCCGCGGAGGTCCGCTGCTCGGAAGAGGCCAGCCGTCCAAGGTCCATTCCGTGGCAGAAGGCCGGCCCACTGGAGCGGAGGAGCACCGCGCGTGCCCGGGGATCTTTCAGGGAGCGCTCGAGCGCCGCGGCCAGCTCGCCAAGGCTTTCCGGTCCCAGGAGATTGCCGTGCTCGGCGTCGTTCAGCGTGATCACCGAGACGTGCGAGTCCTCGTACTGCTCGATCAGCGCCAACCGCTCAGCTCCACTCGTACAGGCGGCGGAAGTCCTTGACCTCCCGGAGGATCAGGCGCTTCCGGCCGCGATAGTGCTGCTCGTACCACCCCTCGGGGAGCGAAGTGTCCGGCGTGAAGCAGGGCTGCTCGATGGTCTGCTCGCGCGCCTTCTCGATCGTCTCGTACTCCTGCACGTTCACCTCACGCCGCCCATCCAGCTCCTCGTCGATGCGCATGCCGGCGATGACGTCTCGGGCCTCCGAGCAGAGTGTCCCGCTGTAGAACTCTCCGATGGCCCCGGATCCGTACGAGAAAAAGCCGATGCGGTCCCCCGGCTTCACGCCGGGGGCGCCCATGGCGATGCCGCAGATACCGAGGAAGTTGCTGGCCCCGTACGTGGAGCCGACGCGGCGGGCGTACCGCAGGGATGGCTGCACTTTCTGCGTGAAGCTCTCCCGGATTTCCACCTTTGTTCGCGGGCGCGCGAGGTTGCAGAGCGTGCGGTGAGCCTGGAAGGCCATGCCGGGAAAGGGCGTGTGGTAGCAGTTCTGGGCGAAATAGGCGTCGAAATCGACGGTCTCGCCGACGACCTCCGCGTAGTCCTGGTACGAGCCCTCGAGGGCATCGAGGTACGTGTACAGGCTCACTTCGTTGTTGCCCATCTCGTGGCGCGCGCTGGGCCGGTAGGTGTCATAGGCATCCGCGGTCCAGGTCCCCTTCTTCGCCAGCTCGTACTCGACCACGCGAGGACGGTCGCTAAGGAGAACGGCGGCGGCGACGCCGCCGAGAACGAACTCTTCCTTGGCGTTCAGGTGCATGCGGGAGAAATCGGTGGAGATTACCAGCGCCTTCCTCCCGCGGTTCAGCCCCGAGGCGATCCAGTTCAGCGCGGTGTCCAGCGCGGCCACCCCGCTGTAGCAGGCATGCTTGGTTTCGAAGTTGCGCACATTGGAGTGCAGGTCCAGCGCGCGGTGGAGGTTCGTGCTGATCGGCTTGCCGAAGTCCATCGAGCTCTCGGTGCCCACGACGAGCATCCCGATGGCGCTGCGGTCCTCGTCCTGGAGGATCGGGGCCGCGGCATTCGCGCCCATCGTCACCGTATCCTCGTACAGCGGGTTGAGGGATCGCGTGTCGATCAGGAAGTCCGCGACGACCTTCTGGGGATCCATCCCCCGGGCCTCGGCGAGCTTCTTCTGGTCCAGGATGAGGGAACTGCCGTAGATGTTGATCTTCTCGATTCCGATGCGGCGCATGCTTCTCCCCTGCGACTATGGTGCGTAGCTGAGCCCGCCGGCCACGCGGATCACCTCGCCGTTGATGAATCCTGCTTCCTCACCCGCGAGGTAGAACACGAGGCTGGCGATCTCCTCCGCCGTGCCCACGCGCTTCATCGGGCAGTATTCCATCCAGATGTCGTGCAGCTTCGTGGCCATGTGACGGTCCGTCATGTCGGTTTCCACGTACCCGACGGTGACGATGTTCGCCGTGATCCCCCGGGGGCCGTACTCGCGCGCGAGGGTCTTGGTAAGCCCGATGAGCCCCGCCTTTGCCGCGGCGTAGTTGACCTGGCCGCTCGAGCCCTCCTGCGCGAGGGAGGAGATGTTGATGATCCTGCCCCAGCGCCTTCCCATGAGGTGAGCGAGAAAGCTCCGTATCACGAAAAACGGGCCGGAGAGGTCGGCGGCGATCACTTCCTGCCACTGCTCGTCGCTCATCATCGCGGCGGTGTTGTTCCTGACGATCCCGGCATTGTTCACCACGATCCCGATGCCCGGGAAGTCCTCCATCACCTGGTCGGCCACCCTTTCCACCTGCCCGCTGTCCGCCACGTCCAGGCGGTAGGACTTCACGGCTGCCGAGGAGGTCGCGGCAGCGGCCAGCGACACCGTCTCCCGCGCTGCATCCTCGTTTCCGACGTACGTGAAGGCGGTCGGGATACCCTCCTCGACCAGGCGGAGCACGATGGCCCGCCCGATTCCGCGAGAGCCCCCCGTCACGAAAGCTGCCCGGGCACCCTGCTCCATCCTATCCCTCGTACCGTCTGATGAGGCTGCAGGCGTTTATTCCTCCGAACCCGAAGGAGTTTTTCAGCATGCAGCGGATCTGGTGGTCCACGGGGCCCCGGGCGCACACGTCGAGATCCACCTCGGGGTCCAGGCGGTCAATGTTGACCGTGGGATGGAGCCTGCCGTGCTTCATCTGGAGGAGCCCGGCGATGGTCTCCACTATCGGTGATGCCCAGCAGGTGTGCCCGAGCATCGACTTTGCGGCGTTGAGCTTCATGTGGTACGCATGCGGGCCGAAGGCCTCCTTGATGGCCCTGATCTCTTCCAGGTCTCCGCCCGGCGTGCCCGTTGCATGGCAGCTGGCGAAGTCGACCTCCGAGGGGTCGGTGCCGGTGGACGCGAGCAGCTCGCGGATCAGGCGCGCCTGCACTCCGGCGGCGGGCGCGGGGAGGTGACAGGCGTTGGCATTCGCCCGCACTCCCAGCACCTCTCCGTGGATACGCGCCCCGCGCGCACGTGCGTGCTCCAGCTCTTCCAGGATCAGCGTTCCGGCACCATGGGAATACACGAAGCCGGCGCGGTCCGCATCGAACGGTCGAGATGCCCGTTCGGGCTGTTCCTGGAACTCCGGCTTCACCACGACGGCGTTGATGATCACCGATGCCTGGATGTCACCTGGCGACATGTCGAAGAGGCCTCCGGCGATCACCGCGGCATCGCAATCCCCGCTGGTGATGTCACGGAAGCCCTCCCGCAGCGCGAGGTTGCCGCTTGCGCAGGCCCCCCCGATCGTGAACGAAGGCCCGTGGAGGCCGAGGATCTCCGTGACGACGGCGGGCACGTTCGGGTCGATCCCTTCGATCCCGCTCAGGGGATCCATCCCCTCTTCGTCCTGGAAGAATCGCTTGGAGTTCTCGTGGATGTAGTTCGAGTTAAGGTTGTGTCCGCCCACGATGACGCCGGTGCGAAAAGGATCGACGCCGGCGTCGAAGAGCCCCGCGTCCCGCCAGGCGGCAAGCGTGCACAGGACCGCCGCTTTCGCCGAGAACGTGGTGGATCGAAAGATCTTCTTCGCGGCCTTGAAGGTGTCCGGACCGAGGGCATTCTTGAAGCCCTCCAGCGCGGCGAGGCAGTCGTAGTCCCCAAGGTCGCCGCCGATCTTGCACTCGATCTTGCTCATGTCGAGTGACTTCCACCGACGAATCCCCGATTTGCCGCTGATCAGGTTCTGATAGTAGCCCTCGAGAGTGTCACCGAGCGGGTTGATGGTGCCCATGCCCGTGATGACGACGCGACGTTTCACAGCAGCAGGCATGTCGGCTCCTGAGCCTCACGAAATCCCATGATCGAGGAGTGTAGGATTTCCGCACCCCTCGATTCAATAGCTCCCTCCGCAGCCGATGCCCTACCCGGGTCCGACGGGGAACGCGGTGCGGCGGTGCCTTCCCGACGCCGCCGCTGCGCGTTTCACGGTTTCCCGACGACTCTCAGCGCGCCTCCTTCGACAGGATTGCTGCCGCGGCCGAGACGATGCGGCCAACCCCGTAGTCGTTGACGTTGCCCATGACGACGATGCCGAGGCGGCGATCCGGATAGAGGCGCATGAGGCAGTCGATGCCGGGCCCGCCGCCCCCGTGCTCCGCCACGGTCTCTCCCTTCTCGCTGCGCACCACCCAGCCGAGTCCCCAGCCCAGGGGTTGGCCGTTCCGGGAACGCTGCACCTGGCGCATGGAAGAAAGAGTCTTCGACGACAGGACCTGGGATCCCGCCGCCGTGGCCGTCCCCAGGTGAAGGTCCAGGAACCGCGTCAGCTCGTCCGCCGGGCCGATGAGCCCTCCCCACGGGCCAAGGATGTCGAAGGCGCTGAGATACGTGAGGCCGCCGGACCGCGCAGCGGCCACCTTCTGCGCGTCCACAGCGGGCCGATTGGCGCCGAGGATCGCGAGCAGGGCAGGTTCCCTCTCCGACGCGATGATGGGGGATGCCACCGAAGTGCCTGCGGGCTCATCGGCGTGGCGAAACGCCGTGTGCTCCATGCCCAGCGGCCGCAGGATCGACTCGGTCACGAACGTCTCGTAGGGCATTCCGGAGACGCGCTCCACGAGGATGCCCAGGAGGAGATAGTTCCAGTTGCTGTAAGCCGAGCTCGTCCCGGGAGCGAAATCCAGCTTGTGCAGGTCAGCAAGAAAGCTCACCAGCACGTCGTCCAGCCTGGGCATCGTTTCCTCCCCGATCGAGACGAGGTGGTCGGCCTCGGGGTCGGGAAGCCCCGAGCTGTGCGAGAGGAGGTTTCGCACCGTTATCCCGAAGGCGGCGGGGAACTCCGGAATGTATCGGGCAATGGGTGCATCGAGATCCACGGCCTTGCTCTCCACGAGCTTCATAACCGCCACGGCGGTCACCAGCTTGGTCATGGAGCCGTAGTGATAGGCGGTGTCCACAGTGGCCTGAGCGCCGGTGCCGCTGGATCCGGTTGCGTAACGATAGATGACCCGGCCGCCCCTGGAAGCCGCTATCGAGATGCTTCCACCCCGGGCTTCTGCAGCGCGCCGCATGTACGCTTCGAGCTCTTCCCGCGTGCCGGGCAGGGAAATGCCTCCGGCCGCCTTCGAGAACTGAAGACTTCCCAGCAGGTGCATGACGGCCGCGGGTGGCTCACCCGGCATCGCATTCGCGGTTCCTGATGCCACCAGGGCATAGACGGTCCCGCCCCGCGCCTGCCAGGCCAGCGCGACGTTGAGGTCAGCGCCGTCCTGGTGATAGAGCCTGGCCTGCCAGTCTCCGAACGCGGTGCTGCCGTTCAGGATGAGCCGATCAGCCTGCAGTCCCGCGCTTCGGAAGGCTTCCTCGACTCCCTTCTCCTCGAGGTCGGCCGGGCGCGCGACGAGATACACGTCGATGCCCGGGGTCTCCATCCGGTACTGGTAGAAGCCTTCCGTTTCGACCTTCGGCGTCAGCCCAGCACCCACGACAAACGAGAATCGACCTGCCGGGTCACTGATACGGCTGCCGCCCCCCATGGTGGCGCAGCCGACGACAACGGTCAGCACGAGAGCCGTGATGACGATGTGAACAACGAATCTTGACATGATGTCCTCCTGTTCTCCAAGGAAATACTCAAAAGGCTGCGGAGGACATCGATCAACGGATTGAGATTGCCCGGAGGGCATCGATCAACGGATCTATTTGTGCGCCCTGATCGTACTCCTTCCTCCCGGACCCGCCCCGGAAGCTACACGGCACCCGGCAGGGGCGCCGCGGCAGTATCCTTCTCCAGGCTGGCCAACACCCAGTCGGCCACGCTTCGGGCTACCTGCTTGCGTTCTTCCTCAGGGACTGAGTCGATATCGAATCGGTCCGTGTACTTCTTGTAGTGGGACAGTGCGTCGAATTGGACCAGCTTGGACTTGTCCACGAGGTTCTCGAGAATCCTCGGGGAGACCGTGGGCAACGAGAACCTGATGCGGCGGAGAATCCCGGTACTCTCCTGCGAAGAAGATCCCTATCGCCGGGCCTGTCATGGAGAGTTGTTTGCCGTACCGGATTCGAGAGCATGATTCCTGCAGACGAGCTTGCCGCTGAGGGCCAAACGGAGCTCAGCGGGAAGAAGGTACTCTCCATGGATCAGCGGGTGATCGAGCAGGAGATGAACGCCTGCATCAGGGAGTTCATTGAGCACCTGCCGTCGCCGTACCGGACTGTCCTCGTCCTGAGCGAGCTCGAATGTCTCAAGAACCAGGAAATCGCCGATATCATGCGGATCACGCTGGACACGGTGAAGATCCGGCTGTACAGGGCACGGGCGCGTCTCAAGAAGGAGCTGGAGCGAAGCTGCGATTTCTACCGTACAGAAGGAAGTCAGCTGGCCTGTGAGCCGACCAGGAGACCGTAGGGCGTCCCGCGAATGCCGGGGGACGAGGGAGGACAGTGCTGCTCCGCCATGATGGGGAGCGAGGGCGCAGAGGGGTTCGATTGCAGGACAATGATGAAGGCGTGCTTCGGTTCAGAATCCGAACGGCCGTCCGCCAAGGACTGACCCGGCGCGCTCTCAGGTTCTCTCCCTGCTGCGCAGAGGTCTGAAGAACGCCCGGATGTCGGCCGCAAGGAGCTCGGGTTCCTCCATCGCCGCGAAATGGCCGCCGCGAGGCATCTGCGTCCACCGCTCGATTCGCAGGCTTCGCTCTGCCCACTCTCGGGGCGGGGGCAGTATGTCAGCAGGGAACAGCGCGATACCTGCTGGCACTTCGATGCGCCCCATCGAAGGCCATGCACGACTGTTCTCGTAGTACATGCGCATGGATGAGCCAATCGTGCCGGTCAGCCAATAGATCGAGATGTTGGTGAGAAGCTCATCCTCGGTGAAGCGCTTCCGAAGATCGCCGCCGCAGTCGCTCCAGGCGCGGAACTTTTCGACGATCCAGGCAGCGAGACCGGCCGGCGAATCCATCAGGCTGTAGGCGATAGTCTGGGGCTTGGTCGAATGGATCAGCGAGTACGCTCCCTCGCGTGCCGACCATTGCGCCGCCACGGCCTTGTAGCGCAGCTCGGTCTCGGAGAGATCGGTCCGGACTGGGGAAGCCATGAGGTCTCGCAGGCCGATGTCGGTGAGATGAATGCCGACGAGAAGCTCGGGATGGCCGGCGGCCAGGTACCTGGTGATGCCGGACCCGATGTCTCCGCCGGCTGCCGCGAAACGTCGGCAGCCAAGCTTCTCCGTCATGAGCCTGGCCCAGATTTCTGCAACGCGAAATGAGTTCATGCCGCCGATGCGGGGTCGATCGGAGAAGCCAAAACCGGGAATGGAGGGCACGATTACGTCGAAGGAATCGTTTGGATCGCCGCCAAAGCGCACCGGATCCGTGAGAAGAGGTATGATCTTCTGAAAGCGGGCGAAAGTATCCGGCCATCCGTGTGTAAGGACGATGGGCAAGGGGTTCGGCCCTTTTCCGCGCTCGTGAACGAAGTGCACGCCGATGCCGTCGACCTCCGCGCGGAACTGCGCCAGACGATTCAGCTCCGCCTCTTGAGCGCGCCAGTCAAAACGATCCCGCCAGTAGGCCATGAGGGACCGCAGGTAGGTGAGCTCGGTGCCTTGTTCCCAGCCGATGCCTTCTATTTGATCGGGCCAGCGGACGTGCTCCAGCCGGTTTCGAAGATCGTTGACCGCATCGTCCGCAACCGCGATGCGAAAGTTCTCTGTCGCCATCTCGCTTCTCTCCTCCCTCAACCTTCTTGCCGTCGGTGAAGCGACCCGTGCACTCGACCACCATTCCGCCCTCACTTGTTCGGAATATACAAACCCGCCCCGCGCTCAACCAAGAAGACAAGGACCGCAGTAGCCGCGTCCATCAGTTCCGGTTGCGGCTGCAACCCGGGTTGCAGCCGTCTGCGTTCCAGCAGACCTCAAGCCACAAGGCAATTGCTTAGCCTATAAGTAGATAGCCAAACCATGCTGCCCGGCATGCGTCTTGCAAGCCCGAACCGTGCGGGGAAGCCAGAAAGGAGCCAAATATGCGTAGCTGGAAACTGACGTTGATCGCTTGCGGGCTTGTTCAGTCACGGAGCGCGCGGCGTGCGTTCACGCATGCGTCCCTTACCGCAATCGTGGCGATTCTCGTCAGTTGCCAGCCCAACGCCCTGCTCATGGACATTCGCGACGAGGTGAATGCGGCCCAAAGCGGCGGCCAGAGTGTGGCGACTCCGACCTTCTCCTATAGCCCTGGAAGCTATTCCAGCGATATCGAAGTAGGCATCAGTGTTTCCACGAGCGGAGCGACCATCTTCTACACGGTCGATGGCACAACCCCGAGCATCCTGACCACTCCGTACAGCGGGCCGATCGCGGTGGCCGGGCAGGGTACCACGGTCACGATCAAGGCGATCGCGGTGAAGGGCGGACTGATGGACTCCGCAGTCGCCGAAGGCAAGTTCGAGATAAACTATTGGAAAGTCTCGACGCCCAGCATCTTTCCTCCCGAAGGAGACTTCACGCGGCCAACGCCCGTCTACGTGATAGAGCAGACGGGTGGAGCCGCGATCTACTACGCCTATTCAACGGACGGTACTCCGCCGAATCCGCCGAATCCGCCCCCCGCCTCCCCCTGGATTCTCTACGACGAACAGGCGGATCCCCTTCATGCACCGATCGTGGTCGGCGGCGACCAGACTCACTGGACCATCCTGGTGCGAGCGACAAAAAGCGGAATGGCAGATTCCGATGACAAGTACCCCACGTTCCACGTCAACCTTGCCGTGCCGGCATACTCGATCGGGAGTGCGACGACCTCGTCGGTAACGGTTTCGTGGGGCACGGTCACTGGCGCGACGGGGTACAACGTCTTCCGTGATGTCAACGATGCATTTCAGGCCCCGGCTGAGATCGCGACGAACCTTCCGGAGGAGGCCGCGAGCTTCCAGGATAGCGGTCTGGCATCCGGGACAACGTACTACTACAAGGTGCAGGCGAACTACGCGGGCGGTCCGAACCTTCTCCAGCGTAGCCCGGTTGTCCCAGGCTTGACGCTTCCCGCGGTGCCGACTGGATTGACTGCCGGCTCACCGACGAGCAGAACCATCACTCTGAGCTGGTCCGCGTCGTTCGGGACCACGGAGTACAAGGTGTTCCGAGACACGCAGCCGGGAGGGCAATTCACCCAGGTTGTTTACAGCGGCTCGAACACGAGCTACACCGACACGGGGCGCGCGCTGCACACGACGTACTACTACAAGGTTCAAGCAGCGAACTCCGCGGGCACCAGCGGTCCCTCGAGCGCAGTCTCTGCTACAACCCTGGGGGAGATCTACGCCGCCACGTCGCGGGGTCTCTCGATCTCGAGAAACGATGGGGCAACCTGGACCAACTACACACTCCGTCCGCCCCTACATCCGGGTGCCACGACCTATGGGACATTCGCATCAGGATCCACCATCTATGCGGCCACGAGTGGGTTCGGCCTCTGGATCTCGATGGACGCGGGCGCGACCTGGACGACCAACTACACGACCACCAATGGCCTGGGCAGCGACACGGTCAAGGGCGTCTGGGCATCCGGCTCGACGATCTACGCCGCTACCAGCGGGGGT
>Ga0153915_10003925_pt1 | contig 13669 bp, 10 predicted proteins | sample Opewatmetagenome_2_FD_107003 | JGI IMG/M metagenome (GOLD analysis project Ga0153915, IMG submission 107003) | Freshwater wetland microbial communities from Ohio, USA - Open water 3 Core 3 Depth 3 metaG | ecosystem: Environmental > Aquatic > Freshwater > Wetlands | place: USA: Ohio, Lake Erie... | reverse complement strand
CATAGAGGTCGCCAATATGGACTGCATAAATGAGGTCAAAAAGTTCTCCGTATATTGGGCTCACGTAGAGTTTGTACTTGATATTTTTTTCCCGTGCAAGCGCTACGATCATCCCAAGGTAGTCAAGGTTCTTCCGTATCACTTCTCGTCGCTCATTCGCACTGGGATATACAGTTTTTCCATAATATTTCATTACCCTTCTTGAACGCTTTGCAAACCTCGCTTTATCCTTCTCTCCTTCAGTTTTTTTCCAGAATTTAAAACCGTTTTCATCGTTTTGAATTATGTCTTTTTTTACAATATTGTCTTTCACCGTATTGTAGCTGCTCTTGATTGCTGCGATAGTGAAAAGGCTGTCAAAGTAATCCTTCAGGTATAAAGCTCTTTCGAGTCTTTTCTCCTTAAAATGTGTTTCCTCACGCACCTCCGAAATAAAAGAGATAAAGTCGAGCCCGAGAATCATATGTTTAATAGTATAGAATTGCGTCATATACCGTAAATGAAGGTAATGTTCGTATGGATTGGAAGCATAGATGGCAAGATTATATACCCTGTCTTTTGTGTATTTCTCCATATCGAAGGGGCTTATAAAAGCAGCCCGGGAAGTGCCGATTATGAGTGAATCTGGCTTAAACCTTCTTGCGTAGTAAAATTTCGTAATCCGATCAGAAATACTATCTGTTTTATATTTGTTGAATCCTTGTATGGAGACAATATCGAACACACCATTTGGATCAACGATAAAGTTGAAAAGTACCAGGGAAGATATGATGACGATTGCCGTTATGGCAAATCTCTTTATCCAGCGGGAGTATACATTCATCGATTCAACATCTAAAACTGAAAATAGATAAACTGCGTCACTTTACTCAAATCGAACACTGCATAGGTTGCCAGAAAGCCAACGAAGATGGCGCTCTTCCAATCCGGTCTGAACCGCTCCGCCACCTGGTTTGAGTTTTTCGCAAGGATCACCAGAAGAAGGCAGGCAAGGATCATCCATGACGTATACTTTTCTGCATTTATTGCTCCAAGGTTCTCGCCGAACTTTATCCCTTTTTGCGCCAAGAAGGCCAATATCGTGGAAAGGAACTCGGGGAGCCGTATTTCGCCAAGACCGCACATCGCCTTTAACACCTTCAGGGCATCTCCCCACGTCTTTGCCCGAAAAAAGACCCATGTTGCATTGACGAAGTTGAAGGTGAGAAACCAGGCAAGTGCCCTATTCATGTGTAGATTGTATTTTTTCCAGACCCCATGTATTACTATCGCACTTCCGTGGAGGAGGCCCCAAAAGATAAAAGTCCAGCCTGCGCCATGCCAGAACCCTCCGACGAGAAAGGTTATCAACAAATTGAAATATGTTCTTGTTTCCCCTTCCCTGTTTCCTCCGAGCGGGATATAAATATATTCGCGCAGGAATCTGCTCAGGGTAATATGCCAGCGTCTCCAGAATTCCTGAATGTTGAGGGATTTGTAAGGGGAATTAAAGTTCGCTGGCAATTTTATATTAAAAAGCAGGGCGGAGCCGAGCGCCATGTCCGTATATCCTGAAAAATCGAAATAGATCTGGAAGGTATAGGAGAGACTTGTTACCCATGCCTCGAAAAAAGACAAGGTCTGTGCAGTATCGAAGCCGTTGTTTGCCCATATGGCAAGATTATCTGCGATGGCTACTTTTTTAAACAGGCCAACAGAGAAGAGGAACAGCCCCGTTGCGATATGTTTACTGTTTAACACTTTGTTTTTCATCCGCGAAAATTGGGGCATCATCTCTTTGTGGTGTATAATAGGCCCTGCAATGAGATGTGGGAAAAAGGTAACAAAAAGAGAATAGTTCAGAAGATCATATTCCTTCACGGTCCCCTTGTATGCATCGACCAGAAACGCTATCTGGGTGAAAGTAAAAAAGCTTATCCCGAGAGGGAGTACAATATGAAGTAAAGCCATTCTCCCCGCTGCAAGATAATTGATATTCGTAATAAAAAAATCTACGTATTTAAAATAACCAAGCAGTACGACATTCCCGATAATACCAACAGCGCACAAGATCTTTCTGTTAAGCTGTGTTCCCTGGGGTAGTTTTTTGATATCTTTCTGACCTGAACGTCCGAGTGTAGTCCCTATCGCATAGTTAAACAGGATAGAACCGAGAATGAGCGGAAGATATCTGACGTTCCACCAGCCGTAGAAAAAAAGTGATGCAGCGACAAGCCAGGATTTTGAGCCAATGGTAAACTTCTTCCTATTTAACAAGAAATAAATAAAAAATGTGATGGGAAGGAAGAGAAATATAAATTCATAGGAGTTAAAAAGCATTCGTTTGTCTTATCTTTTCAAGAGATGTAGCGGCGAATTTATCAAAATCGCTTTTCCTTGTCAAGGGATTAAAAAACTTGGGTCACTCGAATGGGGTCTTCGAATGAAGTCAAATCTTTCTTGTGACCCCATATCTTTCTCTCCCACCCATTGAAAAAGTGAAGAGAATGACCATTGGGAAAAAATCGGGGAAATTAACCGGTGAGGCAAACCAAAAATTTATCAGGGAGGCTTTTTGTCTTACCATTTGAATCGATGCAGATATGTCGGGTCTCCCCTTCAGCAATCACTTCCTCCTGATCTTTACGAAGGATCTGATACCCAAAAGTGATCATCCGTTTATTGACTCCTTTCAGACGAGTTCGCACCATGACAGTTTCATCATATCGAGCAGAATTCCGATATCGACAATGGACATCGGTGACCACGAGTTTATACCCCAAGGCTTCCAAATCGACATATCGAAACCCTCTTTTTCGACAAAATTCAGATCGCCCTACTTCAAACCAAACCAGGTAGTTGGCGTAATAAGCCACTCCCATCTGGTCCGTCTCAGCATATCTTACACGGATTTCAGAATCAATTGTATCTCTCATGCTCACTCCGCTTCCCCTTCAGCCTCTGCTTGTATCTCTTTTAGAGAGGATCTCTTAATCAGTGGCAGCACACGGATTACGATAAATTAAAACGGACACTTCCCACATACCGCCATATTTTCCTTGTTGGTATTCAACTCCTTCACCATTAATCCTCGTTGTTCACTGTTAAGAATTTCACTGTACTTGAGCTCTTTTAGGTTACCGAGTTCAAAGGGCCTTGGATGCATGCAGCATGGAACTACAGTCCCATCAAAATCAACATAAAGGTATTTTGGACGTAATTGATGACATCCTTTCCTTAAAACAATAGGTTTCTGTCCGGTTTGAGTTTTAACAGATTCTGGAAGGTGGTACCAACCTCTAAATTCAGGGGTCCAGCCCAATGGAACTAATATATCCATCCACCTCTTTCGTGCCTCCTCGGTTTCACTTATTGTTACTGTTAATAACGTAGTCTCTGGTGAAAACTTGTCCCTCAACTCTTTAGCTTTCATCAAAAACTCTACCAATTTTTCATACTTTGCTGGTGGTCTTAATCTCTCGTAATCCTCTTTGGTCCCATCTCCATCACAACTGACCCCCAGCTCTTTGACAAGACCTGTTCGAAACACCTCTGCCAGCATCGGAAAATTATGATGCTGTGCATTCGTTAATAACGAAACAGTTTGTATACGGTATGTTTGTTTCTGTATCTTTAGTAAAATATCCGGAATGTTTGGGTGTAATAAAGGCTCACCAAAATTAAATAATCTAAGTCTTTTCAAAAAAACAATATCAATATTTCTCAGAATTGTATCGAAGTCATCCACCGTCATATACTGTATTTTGGGCCGTAATATGGAATTTGGACAACCGATGCATCTTAGCTGACATCCGTGGACAATATCAATGCCGAGCCTGTTAAGCTGAGAAATCCCTTCCTTCCTTATCACCTTAGCAAAAAGCTGTCTAAGTTTATTCATTCTATCTCTCCTCCCGAAGATCCTCCATCAAAATCAATTCCTTCCTACCTCAATCCCACATTCCAATCCCTACAGGGCTCTTAAATACTCAGGTCGGAGCAAATCTGGATCTTTCCTCCGGAGGACTTCTCGAATTCGCTTAAGAGCTTCTTCTTTCTGCTCCGGCATTTGAATTCGAAGAGGAAGGTAGTTGGAGGCATGGTTGGAGGCAAAAAAACAATGAGTGAATTGGCAATGGGTAATCATCGTCTCCAGTTCCTGGATCAAACCGAAAGGAGTAGGTAAAACTAACTTTCCTGTTTCGATCTCCTTCTCAATAGGCGTCCCTGGAACGACCATTAGAGAAAGAGCACCGACATAGTCTGGGTCCATCTCTGAGAGAACTTTTCCGGTCTCCAGGGCGTGCGCTTGATTCCCCTCTACACCGCCGAGACCCAAAATCACGGTCACCGAGAGAAGAATTCCTGAATCCTTTACCCTTTTCCCAGCATGGATCAATTGGTCCACAGTGGCATTCTTCTTAATTCTTTTCAACACTTCCGGATCTCCTGACTCCAAGCCCAGATAGATTATATCCAAACCCAGATCTTTTAGGGCTTCGAGTTCCTCCACATCCTTTCGAAGAATATCTTTCGCATTGGCATAGATCCCTACCCTTTCGAGCCCACTTAATTTTGATTTCAAATAGGATAAGATCTGGAGCAGCTCTTTCTGAGGAATGATCAGGGCATCCCCATCGGCCAGGAAAACTCTCCGAATCCTGTGTGGGCTCACTTCATCGATATCCTCTTTGATTTCTTTGAAGCTCTTTATCCGGAAACGTTTTCCCCGATAGGCACCGCAGAAAGTGCATCGATTGTAAGAACAACCCACCGTGACTTGGAGGATCAGGCTGTCTGCCTCACTGGGAGGTCGGAAGATCATCCCCTCATATTTCATTTCGGGCTTTCCTTTCTTGTTGGAGGAGTATCGAATTGGTAAATGATCTCCCCTTCCTTAACCATTCCTAATTCCTTACGGGCGATCTCTTCGATATAACGTTTGTCACTCTGCAGACGTTTTACCTCTTCCCTCAACTTCTGATTCTCCTCCTCCAGTTTTATATTTCTCTCCTTGATTCGGACCACCTCCTTCTGGAGGCGAAGGAGGTGCAGGATTCCCTTTTCTCCAAAGAAAGTGAGGATTCCAAGAATCAAAAGAGGAATTAGAATCAAAAGAAGAAGACGTTTCTTCTTCACCCCATCACTTACCTTTAGGCCAACTTTAGAAAAGGAGACAGGCTACTTTTTTGCTGCTAAGTTTCCAGTAGAAAACAGAAAAAAATTGCCTGTCCCCTTTTCTACTGGAGTCTAAATTTAATCGGGATGGTCCCCCATTGCTCAACCTGAGCTTTATCTTTTGGGAGTGGAGCAAATCGCCACTGTTTCAAATACTGGATGGCAATCCTTTCCAACTCTGTATCCCCTTTGACAGAAGGAACGGCTCGATCCACTGCCCCACTGGGTAAAACCCAGAGCGTCAACTCGATTTCTGCCTCCACTTTTACCTTGACTTGAGGGGGATTGGGCCTTTCCACAATTTTTCGGCTGGCGAGAGGTCCCCTGATCCCCAACCGAAGATTCTCCTCCAGAGGTTTTTCCTGCGAATTTCCTTCCTTTGAACTCAGAAGCCTTTCCATCACCTTCTCTGTCCCTTTATCCTTCATAGAAATTAAATCGGTCGCCTCCTTTAAAGAAGGGACGGGAGGTTCCGGATAAAAAAGATCCTCTTTCTTTTTTAAATATTCTTTTAACTCCCCATCCATTTCCTTAAACTCTAATGAATTCTTTAGGGCTTTCATCTTCTCTTCGGCGCTGGGAGACTCTAATTTTTTCGGTCGGGGATATTCCGGGGCAAGGGTTCTCCAATCTTCACGGGCACTGGCCTCCTCCATCTTCTTGAGGATCACTTCTTCCCTGATCCGTTTTTCCTCTGGAGAAATCACATCCTTCTCCCAGCCCAAAAATTTTTTACTTTGATGGGTCAGATTTCTCCATCCCTCCCTCAAGCGGATAGGGAAGGTAGGGGTGAAAATGGAAATCCAGGATAACATTCCAACAAGGAGGATGAAAAAAGAGATGAAGAGGAAGAGACGTTTCTGGTTTTTAATCCATCTACTTTTCATCAACGAATATTCCCCTTATCCATTTGATCGAGCATTCTTCTGGCCACCTCTTTTCGATCATCCCTCTTGCTCCTTTCCAACAATTTTCGGTAGACTTGTCTGGCCTCTGAGATTTTTTTCTCCTCCAGATAGAGGTTCCCCAATTTTAGAAGGGCTTCTTCCATCAAATCGGATTGATGAGAATAGAGGTAGACTACCTTTGAAAATTGAATCAGGGCTGACTCTCTATTCCCAGCTTCTAAATAGGCCTCTCCCAATTTAAATTGGGCTTGACTGGCCACTCTTTCTTCAGGGCTTCGAATCGCCGTAGAAAGGGAGGCGATGGCCTCCCCAAATTTCTTTTGGGTGAGGTGGAGGATTCCTAACCTGAGTTGCCCTTCAAACTGAATGTCATCTTGGGGAAAATTGGCTACCAATTCTTTCAACGTCTTCTCTGCCTGATCGATTTTCTCCAAGTGTCGATATCCCTCCTCCATCCCCATATAGCCTCTCTTGGCTAACGAATGTTGGGGATGATTTTTAATCACCCATTCATATCGCTCCAGGGCTTTTGGGTAATCTTTGAGAAGGAGATGGATATCTCCCAATTCAATATGGGCTTCAATAAAAAGATGGCCTTTGGGATAATGACGGATGAGCTTGTCCATTTCCTCAATGGCTTCAGCCCATCTTCTCTCCTGTTTGAAGAGAAGGGCAATATGGAACTGTGCCTCCTCAGCCCACTCGCTGTTAGGGTAAAGGCTGACCAGTTCTCGATAGGTATGCATTGCTCTCTCTCTCATCCGTTCTTGCAGGTAATAATCCCCTAATTGCATCAATGCCTGACCGGCGAGGGCGTGTTGTGGATACCGTTTTAAAAAAGTTTCCACTCGAGAAACAAAAGAGTCATATTTCTTTTCTTGGAGGAGACAGAGCAGGATTCCAAAATCAGCCTCAGGGGCCTCTTTTGATTTAGGATAAGCCTTCACCACGTTGGAATAGGAATGGGTGGCTTGAGTATATCGCTTAAGACTATAGTATCCATCTCCTATTTTCAAAAGTGCAGAAGGTGCATAAGGGCTTTCAGGGTACTTTTGGATGAGGTGGTGAAATTCTTCTATAGCCCTTTGAAACTCTTTCTTCCGGAAATGAGACCATCCGATCCAGTATTGGGATTCATCTCTATAGGGGCTTAGCGGATTCGAATCCAACAGCGTTTGAAATTGACTAATCGCCTCATCAAATCGTTCTTCTCGATAAGCCACCCATCCAAGAAGATAGCAGGCCTTCTCTTTATCTCCATTTCCCTTCGTCATGGAGGCTAATCGTATCAAATAGTTCTTGGCCTTCTGGTAATCATTCTGATTCAAATAACATTCCCCCACTAAAAGATAAATGGAAGGAGTGGAGCGAAATTGAGGGAATTCTGTGACGATTTTCAAGAAATACTGATTGGCTTCCTTCCACTCTCGCCTCTGGAAATGATACCACCCCAAACTGTTCAGCCCTTTCGGATATAAGGTTGGATTCCCCTTCAATTTATCGATATACCCAACCCCTTTCCGAAAATCCTGCTTTGAAAGCGAAGCCTCAGCCAACCAGTAAAGGATTTCGTTTTTCTCCTCAAAATTAGGATAATCAACGAGAAGCTTCTCCCAATATTGAATGGCCGTTTCATAATTTTTTAAATAAAAATGAATGGAACCCAATTTTGAAAAAACCTGAGGTTCAAGTCGCACCCTCCCTTTCTCTTCCAATACTTGATGATAGGCAGCGATTGCGCCTGGGTAGTCTTTCAGATTGAACAGGCTTTCCCCAAGCATGAAATGGACCCATTCATGAAGTTCACTTTCCGGATAAGTCATTAGAAATTGACGAAAAGTGGTGGCAGCATTGGCGTATTCTTTTTTATTAAAATAGTGTTGCCCAATGTCAAACAGGCTTTGCTCTACCCATGGGGACGAGAGAAATTGTGAAAGAAACCTCTGATAGAATAGATTCGCTTTCTCCACTTCATCGGACCCTAAATAGGTCTTCACAATCCCCCAAAAAATCGGATCCGAAAGTCTGGTTCCAGGGTAGGTCAGAAGAATGTCTTCAAAGGTTTTTCTTCCTTCAGAAAATTGCCCCAGAGAAATCAAGCTCCAGGCTAATGCGTAACGAGAACTCTCCTCTAACAGATGTTTTGGAAAACGCCTCCAGAAGTCTTTGAATTGGTCGGCTGCTTCTTTGAATCGTTTGAGTCGAAAGGTACTGACGCCGATCAGATATTCAGCCTCGGCCCGCCATTTCCCACTGGGGTACTTTCGAAGAAGAAGCTCCATTTCCTGAAGGGTCTCAGGGTATCGACCGAGCTGATAAAGGCAATAACCAGACCAGAAGAGTGAAGACTCTACCAAGGGATGGGTGGGTATTTTTTCATACACTTGATGAAAAAATTGATGCCCTTCTTCATAGGCAACGTGTTTGAGTCTAATCCATCCACATGAGTAAAGGGCATAGGCATAAAATTCACCTTTAGGATAATTTTCACCTACCTTATGAAAATATGAAAACGCTTCGTCATCCTTCTCTTGATGATATCTCGCTTCCCCCATCCAATAATAAGAAGACCCTATCCACTCGCTCTTCGGATATTCCTGGATCAATTTCTGGAAAGAAGTGATGGCATCTTCGTATGCCCCTTTCAGATACCGGTATCTTCCTTGCTCATAAAGGGCCTTATCTCCGACAAAGGCCTTTGCCAGGCCCGAGGTGAATCGACTCGAATAGGCGCAACCGGGTTGCGTGGTGGAGGCGCTCATCTTCTTCATCGGACCAATGGAGTCTTCTCTCAAATCGAAGGAATCCGTTCGAGGTTCTTCTTTTATCCCTTGCCCTATGATGACAGGAAGGGGAACCTCTCTCTTCTCAAACCATTTCGTCTCCTCTTTCCCAAAGAAGGTAATTTCAGAAGCTCCTGTATGGTTTCGGTATTGTCCCTGGCTTTGAAGAATAGGGAAAGAGAAGGTGATAGAAATTAAGAGACAGAGGCTCAAAATCTTAATGAATGAGTGAAACATGCTCGATCCTTTTTAAAAAGTATCAAATATATTCAAATATTGTCAAGGATTGACAGGATTTTTATAACTGTGATAGGTTGACGAGGATGAGAAAGATAGGGTTTGCAATATTGGTATCTTTTATTCTTTTACCGGTGCTGACACAATGCACCAATGGAAAGAGGGTTTCCGAATCAAACCCAAGGGGGGATTTCAAAGCCATGCGTGAGAAGATGGTGGAAACTCAGATTAAAGCAAGAGGAGTGAAAGACCCTCGCGTCCTTTCTGCACTCCTCAAGGTGGAACGACATCGTTTCGTCCCCGAAGAATACTTGAACTCTGCTTACTCCGATCAACCCCTCCCCATTGGAGAGGGTCAAACGATCTCTCAACCCTATATCGTAGCCTTAATGACAGAACTTTTAGAACTAAAAGGGGAAGAAAAGGTGTTAGAAATCGGAACGGGTTCAGGTTATCAAGCCGCCATCTTAGCGGAATTGGCCAAAGAGGTTTATACAATCGAGATCGTCGAATCCCTCGCCTCCATAGCAAAAAACCGACTTTCGGAATTGGGTTATCAGAAGATCAAGGTGAAGGCTGGGGATGGATATTTAGGATGGCCTGAGGTCTCACCCTTTGATGCCATTATTATTACCTGTGCTCCTGACCATATCCCGAAACCCCTTACCGAGCAGTTAAAAGAGGGAGGCCGAATGGTCGTACCGGTAGGGACCTATGCACAGGAATTAAAGAAAATAGTCAAACGGTCCGGAAAAACTGAGACCACTGACGTCATCCCCGTCGTCTTTGTACCTATGACGGGAGAAGGAGTAAAACAGAAGAAATAATTTTTAACAACAAGTTATGGTATTGAGTCTTCCTGTAATCCTTAGAAAGTCATTTTGTCCTAATAACGCAGATTTCAATCTGCAATCGATTAGGTGATCAGGTGTCTTTGAAGTCTAAAACTGATTGGATGCTTTAATTGACAATTGGAACATTTCTTGCTAAAGACTTAACGATCTCCAAGAATACCTTTTTTTGTTATCAATATATAAATATTTTATAATAAACGAAATTTTACTTTTATTCTAAAAAGCTTAAAGTTTTATGCTCTTCAATTCCTACGTATTCATTTTTTTATTCCTTCCCATCACCCTCTTGATCTACTTTGGATTGAACAAGTGGAAATTGATTTGGGCCTCGATCCTCTGGCTTATCTTCATTTCTTTTGTGTATTACGGCTGGTGGAATCCGAAATATGTCTTGCTGATTGTTGGAAGCATTCTGTTCAATTATACGATAGGAACATGGTTAAAAAGAAACAGAGATACGGGCAGGCTTAAGAGAAAGGCCGTGCTCATCATTGGAATCTTTGGAGATCTATTGCTCTTGGGCTATTTTAAATATGCCAATTTCTTTATTTTCAACTTCAATTCTTTTTCAAATTCTCAGGTACCACTCCTTCACATCGCATTACCTGTGGGCATCAGTTTTTTTACTTTTACACAGATAGCCTACCTTGTTGATGTACACCGAGGAGAAACGGAGGAATACACCCTACCCATTTATACCCTTTTTGTTTCATTCTTCCCTTATCTTCTGGCAGGCCCTATTATCCACCATAGGGAGATGACAACTCAGTATAACCAACTAAGGGATAAGGTTCTAGACTATCGGAATATCACGGGTGGACTCTACCTTTTTTTCATTGGATTATTCAAAAAGCTTGTCATCGCCGATACATTGGCCGTGTGGGTGAGCAATGGTTTTGATAATGCGGCTACACTCACCTTTATTGAGGCATGGGCGGCTTCCCTTTCGTATACACTTCAACTCTATTTCGACTTCTCAGGTTATACGGACATGGCCCTCGGTTCTGCCAAGATGTTTAACATCAACCTCCCGATCAACTTTAATAGCCCATACCGATCTCTCAATATCCAAGAATTCTGGAGGCGATGGCACATCACGCTGGGAAGATTTGTGAGGGATTATATTTATATTCCCCTCGGTGGGAATCGAATTTCTGAAGTCAGGACATTGTTCAATCTGATGATTACTTTTTTTCTCGTCGGTCTATGGCATGGGGCAGGATGGACATTTGTTTTCTGGGGCTGTTTGCACGGAGGGGCCCTTGTGACCCAACGGCTGTGGAGGAAGTTCAATATCAGGATGCCGGGATTTCTCGCATGGCTGATCACCTTTAATTTTGTGAACGGTGCTTGGATTTTTTTCAGAGCAAAAACCTTTGGAGACGCCATGAAGGTGCTGAAGGGAATGATCGGAATGAACGGTATTGTTTTACCTGAAAGTTTAGGCCAAAGGCTGAGAGGATTTCAAGATTATGGTATCAGATTCGGTCAATGCCTTGGAAATATAGGAGGCAATGAGAAAACCATCATCATGATTTTGATTTTTTTGCTCGTCTCTCTGGTCTACAAAAATTCCAACGAAATGGCCGCGCAGTTCAAACCGAACTTTTTGCATCTGATTTTTATCTGCGCAGTGGCGATCATGTCTATTCTTTATCTAGGTCGATATTCAGAGTTCTTGTACTTCAGGTTTTGAAATGCTAAATGATAAAACGACTAAATATAAGAGATGGTTTAGGAACTTCCTTCTTTGCTCTCTTGGCCCCTTACTCTTGGTCGCTTTGTTTAATTATCGCGTAGACAGATTTGGGTTATTCCATCCCAACAAGGAGCTCAAGACTGCTGCGGTGAACCTTCTGAATGGAAAGATGATTGCAGGCCTGCTCGACAGTTATGAAGAAAGAGAATTTCAGCGGCTGATTGTTGAAAACTATTCAAAGAGGAGGGAGGTAGTCCTCATCGGTTCTTCCCGAAATATGCTTTCACGCAGGAGTTTCATCGGGCGAGATGTAGATTTTTTCAATCATTCTCTCGGCGGACCAGCGCTCGAGGACCACATCGCCATTAGTGGTTTTTACCGGTTGAAAGGGGGTATGCCTAAAACGATCCTTTTAGGAATAGACCCTTGGATATTTAATAAGAACAATGGGCTTCCCCAACAGTGGAAATCTCTGAGTCGCTATTATGAAAAGATCGTTGCAGAGATATACGGAAGAGAAATCAATGTGAATCCATTTCAACCAGAAAAGTACATGCAGTTAATCAATCTCGAATTCACAAAAAAAAATTACAAGTATTTTCGAAAAGGCAAGAAGTTTAAAGTAACCGATACCGTCGATATTGATAATTTTGTAAGGGAGCCAGATGGAAGTATCCACTTTCCTTATAGGATGAGATTCAAAAAGGATGAGAGGTCGAATCCATATCCTCCCCAGGCAAGACCGATCGCCACCTTGAACAATTTTGAGTCCCTGTCAGGAATGGAATTGTTCGAAGATTTTGTGATTTACTTACAGAAGAAAGAAGTGGAGGTCATTCTTTTGTTGTTGCCGTTCCATCCTGCTGCCTATAGGCTTTGCAATGAGAACCCAGAATATCAGATTGTCATCGCTCTCGAAAAGCAATTAAAGGATTTTACTCTCCGGAATCATATTAAACTGATCGGCTCCTACGATCCTGGAAAGTATCAATTAAAAGGGAAGGATTTTATCGACGATACCCATGGCCATGAGATTGTGGCAGAGAAGGTTTTTCAGGAATACCACTGGACCAAACCATAAATGAGTTTCATGCTAGAGTGAATTATTTTTTTTCGTTTTTCTTCCTCTTCCAGACTTCCAACCTCTTCTTAATCTCCTTCTCATATCCTTGCTCAGTTGGGCGGTAGTAAGTTCTTCCTTTGAGGTTCTCAGGAAGGTATTCCTCCTCAACGAAGTGGTCTGGATAATCGTGGGGATATTTGTAATCCTTCCCGTAACCCAGATCTTCCATTAACTGGGTAGGTGCATTTCGAATATGAAATGGAACAGGCATATTCTCAATCTCCCGGACATCCTTCTTTACTCCCAGGAATGCTGTGTAAAGAGCATTTGATTTGGGTGCAGTAGCTAAGTAGACAGTTGCCTGGGCAAGGGCCAGATCTCCTTCTGGCAGGCCGATAAATTGAAAAGCTTCCATCGCAGCAACTGCCACCTGCAAAGCCTGTGGATCTGCATTTCCCACATCCTCCGAAGCAAACCGGATCATCCTTCGAGCGATGTAGAGAGGATCCTCTCCAGCCTCCAACATCCTTCCAAGCCAGTACAGGGCAGCATCAGGATCACTCCCCCTTAGGCTCTTGTGGAAGGCTGAGATGAGATTGTAATGTTCTTCCCCTGATTTATCATAAAGAAATGCCTTCCTCTGAAGGACCTCTTCCAAATCCTTTTTCTGGATATGACGAGTTCCCTTTTGATCAGGAGAAGCTGTGAGGATAATCATTTCCAATGTGTTCAGCGCAATTCTCGCATCTCCATTGGCGATCAGACAGATTCCTTTGAACACTTCTGGCTCGATCATTGTAGTGTATTGACCTAATCCTCTTTCTTTGTCCATCAGCCCTCGCTTTAAGATCAATTCAATCTCTTCCTCTGTTAAGGTATGGAGGGTAAAGACTTTTGTGCGGGAGAGCAATGGGGAGATCACTTCAAAAGATGGATTTTCTGTGGTTGCTCCAATGAGGATGATGGTT
>Ga0153915_10003924_pt1 | contig 13670 bp, 5 predicted proteins | sample Opewatmetagenome_2_FD_107003 | JGI IMG/M metagenome (GOLD analysis project Ga0153915, IMG submission 107003) | Freshwater wetland microbial communities from Ohio, USA - Open water 3 Core 3 Depth 3 metaG | ecosystem: Environmental > Aquatic > Freshwater > Wetlands | place: USA: Ohio, Lake Erie... | reverse complement strand
GTAGTTTTTCTGCATCTCTTCGTCACATTCAAAACCGCCCGAGCAGAGAATCACGGCCTTCCTGGCCTTAATATTAATCTCTTTTCCTTTGCTCTTCGCCCTGACGCCCATGATCTCCCTTGTTGAGGGATTCTGGATCAGATCCGTACCAGGGGCACCGAACATTATCTCAATGCCCCTCTTTTTTATATGTTGATTGACCGAGTTAAAAAACGTAGCGCCGCCGCCGGACACCCCCAACAGCTTTATGGCATAGGCACCAGGAAAATTCTGAAAATCCGCCTTGCTTTTAGAACCGGATTGACCTCCCATGTCATTCCATTTCATTCCCATTTTTGTGAGCCAATCGCCGTTATTTGCTATCTCTTCAGCCCATGCCTGACAGACATCCATCGGCGTAGTCCCGAAGGAACCGGCATATAGATACTCGGCTGCACCTGCCGCATCTTTTAATTCAGTATATGCAGCCTGCCCCCCGGCCATCCGAGTAAGACCTCCTCCCTCGCTGGGCGCCTTTTCCAGGATCAGTACCTTGGCCCCGGCATCATAAGCAGTGATGGCCGCCACAGCGCCAGCCCCTCCGAACCCCATTACCGCAACATCCGTCTCTTTGTCCCAATGATCAACAACAGCAACCTCTCCGGCATTTGAATCCTTCACATCGAATCCGGCCAGTACGCCGGATCCAACAGCAGCGGTTTTTATAAAATTTCTCCTTGAAATTTCCTCCTGTTTATTTTTCTTTCCTTTCATGATTCCTCTCTCCTTCAGCATTCAGCTGCCTTATTCGGGTGTTGAATATCGGAAATTATAAAAAACCTTACCCTTTAAAAGTTACAGGGCCGCCAGCATCTCCCCCAGCATAAAGCCCTCGGTTATGGCCATGCCTATGCTAACGCCTGCTATTGGGCTCTGATACACAGTTATAAAACGGCCGCCGGCAGTGTTTCCTGCCGCATAAAGCCCCTTGATGGGCTTAAAGTTGGAGTCAAGCACCCGCCCCTCGGCATCCGTGTCAAGGCCGGAGGTTGCATTCATGCCCGCGTTCAAGGTCCCCCCGCCCATAAAACCAGGGCCGATATACGTGCCTACTGTGGCATAGAACAGCGGTTTTTTTAGGCCGGTCACCTTCAGGATACGGGGGTCTTTGCCGAAGTCCTCATCAACGCCCTTTTCGCACAACTCGTTATATCGCTTTATCTCGGCCAGGGCCCTTTTCCTTGCATCGCCTTTATAGCAATCCATATAGTCAAGGAGTTTCTCGATCGTATCTGCACAACAGGTATTTCCTGAGACCCCCGGCAGACCATACCTCACCATCTGGGCCTTTTCCTGTTCTTTTGAAAGGGGGCCAGGTTTCAGATTGTCCAGGTGCTTGAGTCTTGCATCCCATTCGAAGGTCTCGGCAGTATCAGGTCCCATATGACGAGGGGGCATCATCTCCAGGGCGGTCTTCCAGTCCGCATCGTATAAGGTCACGCGAACACTTCCTATCGGCTGTGCCAGCATGGTGCCTGCGGCCTCATCATGGAAACGTTCGCCGTTATGATCGAGTTGCAGATACCAGACCCCTGCGCCAGGATCACCTGAGCTTATACAGGAGCGTGGTCCGACCTCAAGGTGGCCCCCGGCCCATATGCCCATCTTGATGCCGGAACCGTCGCGTGTGGCGCCAAACCCGCCCCAGACCTTAACCAGGCCTAGGTCCCCCCTGGCCTCTGCCTGATGACGGATATCATCAAGGATATCGATTACCATCTCACGATTAGCGGAGAAATCGCCCGCGCAGAGGGCGACGCCTTTCCTGGCCTTGAAGCGGACATATTTTCCGTCCGCCCTCTTGGCGATTATGCCCGTTACAGCCCCTGATGCGTCTACATCACATATCTCGCCATGGTGTTCATAAAACCATTTGGCCCCGTCGGCTATGGCCTTATCCTGATGGATCTTCAGTAATTGAGACCATGGCTCCAGTTTTGTGGTTGATGTAGAGCTGACCTTGCTGATATCGCCCCTGAAGGTGGCGGCTCCGTAATAGAATTTCCATCCTGAGACCTCCAGCAGGACCGTAGGTCTCGGGGGACAGGCCATAACATGTGCGTTTTTGGCCATCCAATCCTTGTCGACATCCTGAATAAGACGGTCCATGACCCTTCCGCTGTTCTTCACAAAATAACTTGCCCGCTTGGGATTGTGACGAATCACATTGCGGCGTGCCCACTCCCTGAGGAATTCGGCCTCATCGATCCTGGGCGCCCCCTGGCTCATGGCATACTGGGAGTTGACCGTCCCAGGCTGCGAACCCACTCCCCGGACATATTTCTTCTCTGCCTGGTTTTCGATTACGGCTACGGATGCCCCGTTCATGGAAGCGGCCCGGGCACAGACGAGACCGGCGTTTCCGCCTCCTACAACAACAACGTCATAGGTCCCGCCGTCGCTGATAAGGGATTCATCGATTGGGTCAGGCCTGTCATGCCATGATTTTGCGGAGGTCATATTCCCGCTTGCCGGCTCTTCTGCCGATACGGGATGGACGGTCATCGAGGCCATTGCCCCTGTTGCAGCAAGGCCTTTAATAAAGTCGCGCCGATTGATGTGTATTCCGGACTTCTCTTCATTCTTAGACATGTTTCCTTCCTCCTGTGCCAGACTTGTTAAAAAATAACATTCCGCTTATCGGATCCTATGAAACATAATCCTGTTTGATTTTATTGCCCTGAAAAGGAACCTCTTATTTAAAATGCCCCCTCTGCCATAATAAGAGGTCGAAGACTTGGAAAAATTTCATGGATTATAAGTAAAAAGATTTTTTTAGGCAATAAAATAGAATTAAATTTTCACTGTCCCACCTAAAAAATAGGGAGGGACTCTGATGAATTTGTGGTCTTTTTAAAGTCCCCGGTAAAGGAAAGAAAAAAGAAGGTACAAAATTTGAAAAGACGAAGGTCGATCGTTGAAAAAAGGCAGGGTTTTAAACCGACCCAGTAATGTCCGGCAGGAATCCTGCGCAACTCCGTTGGGGTTATTCAGGCGCCGGAGGGCATCTTTTTTTTAAAGTGAAATGCGCTGCCTGCTGAGAGCGGCGCATCAAGCCTGGGTAAGCGGGCGGCGTGGCTTCCTGGATTTTGGCAGGCCTATAAATCCTTGAAAATAAGGAGATGCATTCCGCCCGCTTTAAGCCGCCTTATGCGACAATATTGCCGAGGAATTATTTCACTTTAAAAAAAAGAGACCCTCCGGCGTTTTGTAATATGGCTTTTGCTGCAATGCAGGATAGTAACCGGACATTACTGAATCCGACCCTGCCTTTCCAGAATTACTTTATCTGTTTACACTCGAAGATCAGGCATAAATCATACCTGTGATGCCGCAAAGAACGCACCCCGTATGCTCTTCTGTATATTGCCGCCCATTTCACCGCAATCACCAACGGCAAAAAACCGTTTTGCCGAGCCGGAAAACTTAAGCGCCTCCTCCTTTCTGGACCTGAGGCCGGAATAGATAACTATGGCATCCGCCTGGATCGACTTCTCATTTCCTGCCGCATCCTTATAGGACACCTTCCCATCCGAGATGCGTGTAGCTGTAGCCTCGGTGATAGCGCTGAAGTTTTCCATTTTTTGATATGTCGCAACTATCAGTTCGGGATAATGGACACGGGTTCTAGGGACCAGCTCTTTAGCATTTGTCAGGGCCGTCACCCTGTGGCCGCATCCTGCCAGATATATCCCTGTCTCCGCTCCGAATTCTCCTCCTCCGATCAGTACTACATTGTTACCCAGTTCCTTCTCTTTCGCATAAACATCAACGACATTGTATACATTCTTGTTGTCCGCACCGGAAATACGGGGGATAACAGGCTCTGAGCCGATGGCGACCAGGACGACTTCATAACCTTTCGCCTTAATCATCTCCGGAGTGGCCTCGGTGCGTAAGACCACCTCCACCCCGGCCTTACGGACCTGACGGATAAGGAAATCCTTGAAATCCTTAACGGGCCATTTGTAGGGGGAAAAATCAGCGTGCCTTAGCAGACCTCCCAGAAAGTCATTCTTCTCGAAAAGGGTCACCCTGTGACCTCTTTCCGCTGCCGTGATGGCGGCCTTCATACCGGCCGGGCCGCCGCCTATGACCGCGACTTTTCTTGATACTGAGGGTGCATCAATCCCGCGGACTGCAGGTTCAAGCGCCAGCTTCGGGTTTACGGAACACACGGAGTACCAATCCCCGCTCAGGGAAGTCCCGTGGCATTTATTGCACTGGATGCAGGGCGCTATATCATCCCCCCTGCCCTCATAAACCTTTTTACCGTATTCAGGCTCGCAGATAAGAGGCCTGCCCAGGCAGATCAAGTCGACTTTTCCGCTGGCTATGTATTCTTCGTTCATGGCCGCATCATGAAATCCACCTGCGACCGCCGTGATGATCTTTGAGCCGCTTTTCTTTATAGCCTCGGAAAAATCCAGGTTTGTGTGTTTATTCTTCTCTGAAACAAACCCGAGCTGGTCTCCGGCAGATGTCCCCAGATTTAATATATCAACAGACCCCTCCCATAATTTTGAGAACTCGACAATCTCATCCTTGGTGAAGGCCATATAGTCCTCATCCGATTTGACCGCAGGGTCTATCAGCCTGATCGGCAATTCTATCAGAAAATCCTGACCGCAGTTCTTTTTGATTGCACGACACAACTCAATTAAAAAACGCGCCCTATTTTGAATAGTTCCTCCATACTGGTCCGTCCTGGCTTTAATATATGGCGTCAAGAGATCTCTCATCCTCACCCCGTCAAAACCGTGGGATGAAAAATATTTTGCCTTTGTTGCGGCGTCCTCAATTATTGCCTGCATGTTCTCGATGCTCATCATAGATGCGGTGCGTCCGGTAGTCTGTGGCGGTGCTCCATCCACAGTCCCGAGCTCAGCAACCTCAAGAGGGGCAAAGGCCTTGGAACCATAGACATGGATGGCTTCCGCCATCTGATCGATATAATTCTGAGAGCCGTAGTCATCAAGGTCGTATGCAGGCATATGATCACTGTCGCCGCCTCCTGCGCCGGCTCCGCCAGGCAACCCTCCGGAGGAAGGACCGGGCATGCCACCGGTTCCCCCGGGAGCATTGGCCTGGCCGCCGGGAGCGCCGCCGCTCCCGCTGTCCTTTGTTGCAGCAGTTTTAGTTCTGAGGCGGCAAGTTATATAGGCTGCACCGTCTTTAGCCAAATTCACATAAAAATTCTTCATCGGTTCAGCAGGGAAGGTCTCAGGCCCCTGAAGATAATGGGGGGTGGCATGCCCGAAAAAAAACCTGCTTTTCAAAACCACATTCCCGATTTTAAAGGGCGATAAAAGATGATTGTACTTGTCGCTGAAGGCCATCTTTATATCGGCATTTGAAGACCTTTCGGATGCACTTGCTATGCCTGCTTGAAAGACAGGGTCAATGACCCCTGCCATATTTTTTCCTGTCAGCGCCGCGGTGGAAGTTACACCGGCGGCAACCAGAAACTGCCGCCTGCCTATAAGTGACTTGATTGGATTCATATTACCCTCCTGTTTTAATAAGTGTCCAATAATAGTATGCAGAATTCATCCATAAATAAGGCTTATGGATGGAGCCATCAGCCGTCAGCCAACTGATTGAATTATTGGACTTTTGCTGAAAGCTGAATGCTTACGGCTGATAGCGTGAATCCTAAATTTGGTGTTTTCGGATGAACACTATCTATATAAAAAGCCTTCAATCCTGCCGAGACAGGATAAAATAGAAAATTGGGTTTTATGATGAATCTTGACCGGAGGGGCTTGAACCGCTCCAGATTTAAAGAATAGGGAAGCATCCATCTTAAAGCATGGAACCCCAGCCGTCGGCGATCGGCAGACCGACTGACAAATATAGTAAGGCATGAATGTGGGCATAATCGGACAATCAAACAGGTGTGTCAAGATAAAATAAAATTAGAGCGGAAGGGCCAAGGGATTACCTGTTAAGAGATTGCGGACGTCCGAGGCCTTAAGAAAAAAGGCAGGGTTTTAATCCGACCCTGCCTTTCCGATAAATTATTTATTTATGCTTCCACATCAGGCCATGTAAAATGGGCCTTACACCTTTATTTCATCATATCTGCGATGCCACAAAGAATGTGCTGCGCATGACCTTTTGGATCGAACCGTTCCTGCCGTTGCAGTCGCCCACGAGAAGGACGTCATTTGCCGAGCCTATGAACTTCTCAGCCTCATCCATCCTCGGCTTGAGGCCTGACCAGACTACGATGCTGTCGGCCTGAACAGACTTCTCATTGCCCTTTGAATCCTTGTAGACTACCTTCCCTCCGGTAATGCTCTTGACCGTGGCCTGGAGTTCATAACTGAAGTCGGGATGGTTTGAGTATATACTCTCCTGGTTCCTCATATTGTGAGGGCCCTGGTTTTCCGGTTCCACAAGATAATTCTCGCTTGTGATCATCGTTACCTTGTGACCATCCCTGAGCATGCCTGTGGCTGCATCAATGTTGAATTTCCCTGAGCCTACGACAACCACGTTTTTACCCAGTTCATTCTTTTTATAATAGACGTCCAGGATGCTGAACACCTTGCTCCCGTCCGCCTTCATCTTGGAGGCAACAACCTCTGCGCCGGTTGCAACGAGGACTGCGTCGTACCCTCCAGCCTTGATCATCTCAGGGGTTGCCGTTGTATTCAACTTGACATTGACCCCGAGTTTCTTCATTTGATGGATAAAATATTCCTTCAGATCCTTGTAATTCCATCTCCACTTGGTGTCGTCCGCGATCTTGAGCAGGCCGCCCAGGGCTGCTTCTTTCTCGTACAGGGTTACCTTGTGGCCCCTTTCAGCCGCCACCATGGCCGCCTTCATACCGGCAGGGCCGCCGCCCACCACCGCAACCTTCTTGGAGATTGTCGGCTTGGTTATGCCCAGAAGCTTGTAATTAGGCACACCCCATGTCGGGTTTACGGTACATGTGCTGTACCATGGCCCGCCACTCATGCCGATGCCGTGACAGTTCTGACATGCTACGCATGGCACTACATCATCGGCCCTGCCTTCCTTTACCTTTCTTATCAGCTCCGGATCTGCAAAGAAGGGCGTCGTCATGCCGATCATATCTGTCTTGCCGCTCGCGATAAAACCGTCATTCTCCACCGGATCATGGAACCCGGCGCTCGGGCAGGTCAGGACCTTGATCCCTGCCTTCTTGATGGCCTCAGCATAGGCAAGGCTCCTTGGCCTGCCCTTGTCCTGTGTCCATGCGTTAGGATGTTCGTCGATCCTGATCCATACAAAGTCAACGATCCCCTCGAGCTTTCTTGCCTGTTCCACACCATTTTCAATCTCAGCGGCAGTGGGTTGATTGTCTTTAGCAAGCCCTATGGCATTCTCTCCTGTGCCCATGCCCATATTGCCGCGGGTCCCGGCAATGGATCCCATCAATATGAGATTGGTCGCAGCCCGGACCTTCTTTGCCGCCTCAAGGCTGGTTGTACGGATCTGGTATATGTCATAACCATTTTCCTCCGCCTCTTTCGCCTCTTTCACGATCTCATCATCGGTTTTTGTTGACATCCCAGGCATGCCCCCGGGCATACCGCCCTGACCGCCTGCCGCACCCTGCTGTCCGGCCTGGCCGCCTGCACCACCCTGGGTGCCTCCGGCACCGGACATACCGCCCTGTCCGCCCGCTGCACCCTGTTGTCCGGCCTGTCCGCCTGCACCTCCGGAGGCTCCGCCGCCGGGCATACCGCCCTGTCCGCCCGCTGCACTCTGTTGTCCGGTCTGTCCGCCGGCACCTCCCGGGGCGCCACCGCCACCGCCGCCACCTGGCATGCCGCCACCGCCGCCGCCCGTATCGCCTGCGAAGAGGATCAATGCACCTTCACAATGAATATCTTCCTTCAGCTGATCGATATAATTTTTAACCGGAGAGATGTCTTCCCACGTGGCATTCGACATGTGGTTAAATGCATCATTATCCCTCGTCTTATCCCATGTCTTTGGATATGTCCCGAAATGGCTGCTCATAGAGACAATAGCGGCATTTTTTGCCACGTTTGAATAATGGTTTCTATAATTCTCTGAAGGAAAATTCTCCGGCCCCTGCATAAAGTATGTGGGAGAAACGGTGTGCATTATCCTATTTTTAAGCACCCTGTTTCTGATCCTGAGAGGCGATAACAGATGAGGACATCTGTTGCCCGCCGCCTTCAAGGCGGCAAACTCAGCCTGCTCGGCTGCCATTGCGGCACGGGCCTCAAAACCCGCCAGCTTCTTGCATGTCAGCGCACAAGTGGACGCCACACCTGCGGCAATCAAAAACTGCCGCCTCCCCATAAATGTTTTAATTGGATTCATCATACCCTCCTGGTTATATTGTTATAAGTTTGCGGTTGATAAGGCCTTATCCGCCTTTTCATCCTTTGGTTGTCCCTTGCGTAAAAATATTCGATTCAAAACATCCTGTGGTGTCCTGAATGCAAATTATAATAAATTACAACGACGCCAGCATCTCACCCAGCATATAGCCTTCGGTCACGGCCATGCCTATGCTTACCCCGGCAATGGGGCTCTGATAGGTAGTGACATAGCGGCCTCCGGCATTGTTCCCTGCTGCATAAAGTCCCTTGATCGGTTTAAAGTTAGAGTCAAGGACCCGCCCTTCCGCATCCGTGTCAAGTCCGGTAGTAGCATTCATTCCTGCACCCAGACCGAACATGCCGCCTCCGGTGAATGTCCCTACAGTGGCATAAAGCAACGGGTCTTTGACCGTGGTTACCTTCAGTATCCGCGGGTCCTTTCCGAAGTCCTCATCCACGCCCTTCTTGCACAGTTCGTTATATCGTTTGATCTCGGCCAGGGCATTCTTCTTGGCATCGCCTTCATAACACCCCATATATTCGAGAAGCTCCTCAATGCTGTTTGCACAACAGGCGGTCCCCGATACGCCCGGCAAACCGGAGCCTCCCATGCCGCCCATCCGGTTCCCCTGGCTTTTGACTATAGGGCCTGGTTTCAGGTTGTCCAGATGGGAGAGTCTTTGTGTCAGGTCACCACCTGTGGATGTATCGGGCGCCATATGACGGGGCGGCATCATCCCAACCGCCTTTTTCCAATTCGCATCGTACAGGGTGACGCGAACGCTGCCGATCGGCTGATATAACGTAGTGCCGGAGGCCTCATCGTGAAAGCGTTCGCCGTTATGATTCAATTGCAGAAACCAGACCCCTGCACCGGGATCGCCGTCGTTTATGGAGGAATGGGGGCCTATCTCTATATGTCCTCCTGCCCAGATCCCCAGTTTGATGCCTGAGCCGTCGCGTGTAACGCCTCCACCCCCGCCGCCTGCCCTTACAAGTTTAAGATTGCCTCTGGCCTCGGCCTGATGACGGACATCATCCAGGATATCGATGATCATCTCGCGGTTCCCGGAGAAATCACCTGCGCAGAGGGCTACCCCTTTCCTGGCCTTGAAGCGGACATATTTCCCATCGGACGTTTTGGTTATTACGCCCGTTACAGCCCCGGAACTGTCCACATCGCAGATCTCTGCATGGTGCTGGAAGAACCATTTTGCTCCGTCTGCCATGGCCTTCTCCTGATGGATCTTAAGGAGGGCAGGCCAAGGTTCAGTGGTTGAACTTGGGCCGCCACCGCCTGCCATGCCGCCTCCACCGGATGCGCCGCCAGCGGCCCCTCCGGCACCTGCCTGCGCACCTCCTCCATTATCAGCACCGCCTGCACTGCCTGGCATGCCGCCTCCTCCACCCTGCATACTGCCTGCCCCATCAGGCATGCCTCCTTCGGCCCCGCCTTCGCCGGGCATACCGCCTCCACCCTCAGCCCCGCCGGCCCCTCCTGGCATGCCGCCCTGCTGTCCGCCGGCAACGCCGCCGGGCATATCGCCTCCACCGGATGCACCGGAAGGGCCCCCGGAGGCGCTGCCCGTACCACTGGACATACCGACTGCGGCTGTATTAGTCTTGCCCTTGGTGGTTGATGTGGGGGCGCCCATACCGCCGCGGAAGGTGGCGGCGCCGAAATAGAATTTCCACCCGGAGACCTCCAGCAGGACATCCGGTCTGGGCGGACAGCTCATGATATGGCAGGAGTTGGCCAGCCACTCCTTGTCGACAAAGCTGACAAGCCAGTCAAAGACCTTGCCGCTGTTCTTGACAAAATAACTCGCCCGTTTGGGATTATGACGGATCACCATGCGGCGGGCCCACTCCCTGAGGAAATCGGCCTCATCGATCTTTGGCGCGCCCTGACTCAGGGCAAACTTGGAGTTGACGATCCCGCATTGGGAACCGACACCCCTGATATAACTCTTCTCTTTCTGGTTCTCGATTACAGCCACAGATGCCCCCTTCATGGAGGCGGCGCGCGCGCAGACAAGACCCGCATTGCCGCCTCCTACGACAACTACATCATAGGTACCCCCATCGCTGATAAGGGACTCGTCGATCGGATCGGGTCTGTCTCGCCATGATTTTGCGGTACTCTTTTCCTCGCTTGCCGATTGTGCCGCCGAGACAGGATGCGCGGCAGCCATAGTGGCCATAGCGCCTGTTGCGGCAACGCCTTTAAGAAAACTGCGACGATCAAGTTGTGTTCTGAACCTCTTATCCTTACCGGACATGTTTTCCTCCTATTTGATATTTGCTTAAAATCGAATTTGTTTTCCTGGAACTTTCATAAACATAACTCTATCTTATCCTGACTTTAAAAACCCTTCTTTTATCAAAAATAGCCTTGTTGACTTCTCCTGCAATTCACAGCATTCACGGCACAATAACATCCGGAAATGAATATTGCCCCAATAGCGCTGCAAGAATAAGGTCTTACACAAGGGCCTAAAAGTATTACAGCCCTGCCAGCCTCTCCCCTAGGAGATAACCGTCTGTTACGGCCATGCCTATGCTTATGCCTGCGAACGGGCTCTGATAAACTACTATATACCGGCCCCCTGCATTGTTCCCTGCTGCATAGAGTCCCTTGATCGGTTTAAAGTTTGAGTCAAGGACCCGCCCTTCCGCATCAACGTCAAGGCCTGTGGTCGCGACCATGCCGGGTGTAATACCTCCGAACATATCCTTGCCTGTGCATGTGGTTACTGTGCCATAGAAAAGCGGGTCTTTAAGGCCGGTCGCCTTCATAATGCTGGGGTCTTTGCCGAAGTCTTCATCGACTCCATTTTTGCACATCCCGTTATATCTGGCGATCTCAGCCAGGGCTTTTTTCCTGGCATCGCCTTTATAGCATCCCATATAGTCGATAAGTTCCTCTATCGTTTTTGCACAGCAGGTCGTTCCGCTCACACCGGGTATGCCATTTTGCCACTTGCTCTCTACCCAATTTTTGGATATAGGTCCCGGCGTCAGGTTGTCCAGATGGCTGAGCCTTCTCTGCCAATCGACTGTGTCGGAAGTATCAGGCGCCATATGATGCGGCGGCCTCATCTCGAGGACCTTTTTCCAGTTTGAATCATATAAGGTGACAATAACGCTGCCTATGGGGTGAGCAAGTGTAGTGCCGGCCGCCTCATCACAGAACCGTTCGCCCTTATGATCAAGTTGCATGAACCATGGTCCTGTGCCGGGATCGCCATCGCCCATGGTTGAACGAGGGCCTACCTCAAGATGTCCTCCTGCCCAGATCCCCATCTTGATGCCGTACCCGTCACGGGGAAGAAACATCATTGCGCCGTTTGTCTTAATAAGGTTGAGATCCCCCCTTGCCTCCGCCTGATGTCGAAGATCATCCAGGATATCGATAACCATCTCGCGGTTATTGGAGAAATCGCCGGCGCAAAGCGCAACGCCTTTCCTCGCCCTGAAACGGACGTACTTACCGTCCGACCTTTTGGCGATCAGACCTGTCACTGCACCGGAATCGTCAAGGTCGCATATCTCCGCATGGTGTCCTAAATACCATTTGGCCCCGTCTGACATGGCCTTTTCCTGATGGATCTTCAGGGCCTCCTGCCACACATTCTTCAAGATAGCGGTTCCATAGTAGAACTTCCATCCGGACACCTCCTGTATAACCGTAGGCTTTGGAGGGCAACTCATGCCATGACAATTCTGGGCCAATGATTCCTTGCCGATCTCCTTAATAATCCAGTCCAGCACCTTGCCGCTGTTTTTAACAAAATAACTGGCATGTCTCGGGTTATGTCGTATTACATTGCGTCGGGCCCACTCCCTGAGAAATTCACTTTCATCAATCCTGGGCGCCCCTTGATCCAGCATAAACTGAGAGTTGACTGTGCCCACCTGGCCTCCGCCTACCCCGCGGGTATAGCTGTTCTCGGCCTGGTTCTCTATAACAGCCACTGAAGCGCCCTTCATGGCGGCGACCCTGGCGCAAAACAGACCGGCGTGACCTCCCCCTACAACGACAACGTCATATATGCCGCCATCACTGATGAGCGATTCGTCAATGGGGTCCGGTTTGTCACGCCATGATTTTGCTGTAGTCTTATTATCACCTGTTGATTGAGCTGCGAATGAGGAATAGGTTGAGCCAATAGCTCCAGTCGCACCGGTTGCAGCAACTCTCTTTAAAAAGGTACGTCGATCAAGGCCAGTTCCGGAATTATCTCCTTTATCGGTCATATATCCCTCTGCTCTATAAAATGGATTTATATCGCATCTCTTAAGTTCAATATAATGAAAAAACCTTTCCACTCCGCAAAATCATAACGCCGCCAGCCTCTCACCCAGCATGAAGCCCTCTGTTATTGCCATGCCCATGCTTACGCCTGCTATGGGGCTCTGGTACACGGTTATAAAGCGGCCGCCGGCATTGTTTCCGGCTGCATAGAGCCCCTTGATTGGTTTAAAGTTGGAGTCAAGGACCCGCCCTTCCGCATCCGTATCAAGTCCTGAGGTTGCAGCCATGCCTGCGCTTAGACCGAACATGCCGGAGCCGTTGTATGTCCCTACAGTGGCATAGAACAGAGGGTCTTTAACAGCAGTCGCCTTGAGTATCCGCGAGTCTTTGCCGAAGTCCTCATCAACTCCCTTCTTGCACAGTTCGTTATACCGTTTGATCTCCGCCAGGGCCTTCTTCTTGACATCTCCTTCATAACATCCCATATAGTCGAGCAGTTCCTCAATGGTATTTGCGCAGCATGTGGTTCCTGATACGCCCGGCAGGCCTGAACTCCCTCCCATACCGCCTATCCTGTTACCCTGGGTCTTGGATATCGGACCAGGTTTTACGTTGTCCAGGTGTTTAAGCCTTTGCTCCCATTCCTGTGTCGATGAGGTATCAGGGCCCATGTGACGGGGAGGCATCATGGCGAGGGCCGTCTTCCAGTTTGAATCGTATATGGTGACGCGAACAGTGCCCTTCGGCTGAGAGAGCGTGGTCCCTGAGGCCTCATCATGGAAGCGCTCGCCGTTATGATCGAGCTGCAGGTACCAGACCCCTGCCCCCGGGTCACCGTCGCCTATGTAGGAACGGGGGCCGATCTCCAGGTGGCCGCCTGCCCAGATCCCCATCTTGATGCCGTAACCGTCGCGGGTAGCGCCTCTCATTCCACTCGCCTTCACAAGGCTGAGGTCACCGCGGGCCTCTGCCTGATGACGAAGATCATCCAGGATATCGAGGACCATCTCGCGATTCCCTGAGAAATCGCCGGCGCAGAG
>Ga0153915_10003923_pt1 | contig 13670 bp, 22 predicted proteins | sample Opewatmetagenome_2_FD_107003 | JGI IMG/M metagenome (GOLD analysis project Ga0153915, IMG submission 107003) | Freshwater wetland microbial communities from Ohio, USA - Open water 3 Core 3 Depth 3 metaG | ecosystem: Environmental > Aquatic > Freshwater > Wetlands | place: USA: Ohio, Lake Erie... | reverse complement strand
GAAATCCAGGAAGTGTACCGAATCCAAGGTGTGAAGATCAATGACAAGCACATCGAAACTATTGTCCGTCAGATGATGCAGAAGGTCAAGATCGTGGACTCCGGCGATACGAAGTTCCTTGAGGGGGATTACGTCGACAAGTTGAAGTTCGAGGAGGAGAACGAAGCGCTGCGCGACAAGGTAGATGTAATTAACAAGGGCGACACAAAGCTGAAGAACGGTCAACTCCTCTCGAAGAAGAAGGCTAAAGAAATCAATACAGAGCTGCGGAAGAAGGGGAAGAAAGTGGCGGAGATCCGTGATGCCGAGCCGGCGACGTCGGAACCGGTTCTGTTGGGGATCACCACAGCGGCATTGACCACCGATAGCTTCATTTCGGCGGCGTCGTTCCAGGAAACTACAAAAGTCCTCACCGATGCGGCCATCGAGGGGAAAGTCGACAATCTGCTTGGGCTGAAAGAAAACGTCATCATGGGTCACCTCATCCCTGCGGGAACGGGGTTGAAACACTTCCGGGATATCATCCCTGTACCGGCCAATGGTGGTGAGGAGCCAGAGGAACCGAGTGAGGATGACACCAAGCGGTCGGTTCGGATACGGGAGAAGGCGCCAACTTCTTGACATTTTCTGCGACTTTTCTTAACTTGAAAGGCTGTTGTTCATTAGCCCGTAACTCAATGAAGGACGTGGAGTAAACTGTGCCAACCATACAGCAGCTTGTCAGGAAAAGCAGGCGACAGGTCACGTACAAGAGCAAAGCACCGGCGATGGGCGGGAATCCCCAGAAGCGCGGCGTTTGCACGCGCGTCTATACGACGACCCCCAAGAAGCCGAACTCGGCCTTGCGCAAAGTGGCCCGCGTGCGCCTGACCAATGGGATCGAGGTAACTGCCTATATCCCCGGGGAAGGGCACAATCTTCAAGAGCACTCCATCGTACTGATCCGTGGGGGCCGCGTGAAGGATTTGCCAGGTGTGCGCTACCACATTATCCGCGGAACGCTTGACACCGCCGGGGTCGCAGAACGAAAACAAGGCCGCTCGAAGTACGGATCCAAAAGAGCGAAAAAGTAAATTAGCAGGTTTAGCGCGTGAGAAAGAAACGATCATTTCCAAGAGTCGGGACGGTTGATCCAAAGTATAACGATCTTCTGATTTCCCAATTCGTCAACAACCTCATGAAGCGTGGGAAGAAGCACGCTGCCAGGAGGATTCTTTATGATGCATTGGACATCATGGAGGAGCGGTCCAAGGGGAATCCGCTCGATCTCTTTAAGAAGGCCGTGAGTAATACCCGCCCCATGGTGGAAGTGAAAGCTCGCCGCGTCGGGGGCGCAACGTATCAGGTCCCGACAGAGGTTCGCTCCAACCGTAGCACCGCCCTAGCGATCCGCTGGCTGATTACGTACGCCAACGATCGGAAAGACAGGTCCATGTCCCTGAAGCTCGCCTCTGAATTGCTTGCGGCGGCTAACGGTGAAGGAAACGCGATCAAGAAAAAGGAAGATACACACAAGATGGCTGAGGCCAACAAGGCCTTTGCCCATTTTCGGTGGTAGGTCTGTATGCCACGACAATATTCACTCGAACGTACACGGAACATCGGCATCAGCGCGCACATCGACGCCGGCAAAACGACGACGACAGAGCGCATCCTGTTCTATACGGGGCGGTTGCACAGGATGGGCGAAGTGCACGATGGTGCGGCAGCGATGGACTGGATGGAGCAGGAAAAGGAACGTGGCATTACCATAACTTCTGCCGCAACAACATGTTTCTGGGATGGCAACCGCATCAATATCATTGACACCCCTGGCCACGTTGACTTCACAGCTGAGGTGGAACGTTCGCTGCGTGTGTTGGATGGTGCAATTGCGCTGTTCTGCTCCGTTGGTGGCGTGGAGCCGCAGTCGGAGACCGTGTGGCGTCAGATGGACAAGTACGGCGTGCCGCGCGTAGCGTTCGTGAACAAGATGGACCGTGTAGGCGCGGATTTTCTGAACGTCATACAGATGATGAAGGACCGTCTCGGCGCGAACGCGGTGCCGGTCCAGCTGCCGGTCGGCGAGGGAGATATGTTCGCTGGACTTATTGATCTTGTGCGCATGAAGGCCTACATGTACCGGGATTCGTCACTCGGGACGGAATGGGATGAGATGGAGATTCCCCACGACATGCAAGGGAAGGCCCAGACCTACCGCACTCTCATGCTGGAGGCAGTATCAGACGAGGATGATTCGCTCCTTGAGAAGTACCTCGACCGGAAGGAGATAACCCCGGAAGAGATAGTGGCTGTGCTGCGCCGGGCATGTCTCAAGGCGAGCATCATTCCGGTACTGTGTGGCTCGTCGTTCAAGAACAAGGGCGTGCAAATGCTCCTGGACGCGGTGGTGAGCTACCTCCCGTCACCTCTCGACCTCAATGACGGGAAAGTACTGGGTCACCACGTCAACATGACTGACCACGTCGAACGAAGGGCCGCGGACGATGAGAAGTTTGCCGCACTCGCTTTTAAGATCATGAGTGATCCCTACGTCGGGAAGCTAACCTACTTTCGCGTGTATTCCGGAACCCTCGAGGCCGGGTCGTACGTCTACAATCCTGTCGTTGACAGAAAAGAACGGATCAGCCGCCTCCTCCGAATGCACGCGAACTCCCGCGAGGATGTTCAGGAGGCGTATGCCGGCGATATCGTCGCGGCTGTCGGCCTCAAGCACACCCGCACCGGCGATACGCTCTGCGATGAGTCGGATCCGGTTGTTCTCGAGAAGATGACATTTCCGGACCCAGTCATTCATCTCGCAATCGAAGCAAAGACGAAAGCCGATCAAGAAAAGATGGCGGAAGCTTTGGCCAAGCTGTCCGAAGAGGACCCGACCCTTAAGATCGCGGTCAATCAGGAGACCGGGCAAAACATCATCAGTGGGATGGGGGAACTTCACCTCGAGATTATTATCGACCGGATGAAGCGGGAATTCAAGGTCGAGGCAAATGTTGGCAAGCCTCAGGTTGCCTATAAGGAGACAATCCGGAAGAAAGTTGAGGCCGAAGGCAAATTCATCAGGCAGTCTGGTGGGCGTGGCCAGTACGGCCATGTCTGGATTGAGATTGAGCCCAACGGAAAGGGGAAGGGATTCGAGTTCGAGAATGCGATCGTTGGCGGCGCAATACCGAAGGAATACATTAAGCCCGTGGAACAGGGGATCGTCGAAGCGATGCGCAACGGCGTGCTGGCAGGCTACCCTGTTGAGGACGTCAAAGTGAAGTTGTTCGATGGATCCTATCACGACGTCGATTCCTCCGAGATGGCTTTCAAAGTTGCCGGCTCAATGGCGTTCAAGGAAGGTGCACGTAAGGCCAATCCGGTGATCCTGGAGCCGATCATGGCGGTGGAAGTTGTAACGCCTGAGGAGTACATGGGGGATGTCATCGGTGACTTGAACTCGCGGCGGGGAAAGATCGAAGGGATGAATCCGCGAAAAGACGCGCAGGTGATCCGGGCGAGGGTTCCGTTGGCCGAAATGTTTGGTTATTCCACCATCTTACGGTCAATGACACAAGGCCGTGCAATCTACTCGATGGAGATCTCTCACTATGATGAGGCTCCGAAGAGCGTGGCGGATCAGATTGTTGAAAAGATTAAGGGAAGGGAAGCGGTCAATGCCTGACCGTTCCTCGGCACTCGTTACTTTTTCCCGTTCATCCAGAGGAGATCACGTACATGGCTAAAGAGAAATTTACCCGCGACAAGCCACACTTGAACGTTGGCACGATCGGACACGTCGATCATGGCAAGACCACGCTGACGGCAGCCATCACGATGGTGCTGGCGAAAAGAGGGCTTGCGTCGATCCGTACGTTTGATAGCATCGACAACGCGCCTGAAGAGCGCGAGCGAGGTATAACGATTGCAACAGCACACGTCGAGTATGCCACGGAGAAGCGTCACTATGCACACGTGGACTGCCCCGGTCACGCCGACTACATCAAAAACATGATCACCGGCGCGGCCCAGATGGATGGGGCTATTCTCGTTGTTGCTGCGACCGATGGCCCAATGCCGCAGACCCGCGAGCACATTCTGCTTGCGCGTCAGGTCGGCGTGCCGAAGATCGTCGTGTTCATGAACAAGGTGGACGCGGTGGATGATCCGGAGCTGCTCGACCTTGTCGAACTCGAATTGCGTGACCTGCTCAAGAAGTACGAGTTTCCGGGGGATGAGATCCCGATCATTCGGGGCAGCGCCCTCAAAGCGATGGAGGCAGCTATTCGGCCGGATGCTAAGCCGGACGATCCGGCGTTCAAGTGCATCTACGAGTTGATGAACGCAGTCGATTCCTACTTCCCGGTTCCGCAGCGCGATTCGGACAAGCCGTTTCTGATGCCGGTCGAAGATGTGTTTTCGATTACCGGCCGTGGCACCGTCGGAACGGGCCGTGTGGAGCGTGGGCGGGCGAAGGTCGGTGACGAAGTGGAAGTCATCGGTTTGGGCGCGCACCTCAAGAGCGTCATCACAGGGGCCGAGATGTTCCGCAAGGAACTGGACGAAGTCCAAGCTGGCGATAATGCGGGTCTGCTGCTACGCGGAGTTGAAAAGACGCAGCTGGAGCGCGGAATGGTCATAGCCAAACCGAGTTCCATCACCCCGCACAGAAAGTTCACGTGCCAGGTGTATGTTCTGAAGAAGGAAGAGGGTGGTCGCCATACTCCCTTCTTCAACGGGTATCGTCCGCAGTTCTACTTCCGGACGACGGATGTGACCGGTGTGGCAACGATGCCGGCTGGCACTGAAATGGTGATGCCGGGCGATAACGTCGACGGGCTCGCAGTGGAACTGATCACTCAGATTGCGATGGAAGAGGGACAGCGGTTTGCTATCCGCGAGGGCGGTCGAACGGTAGGCGCCGGAGTTGTAACGAAAATTCTTGAATAAACGGAGTACTTCTCATCGTGGCCGGACAGAAGATACGCATCAAGCTGAAGTCATACGACCATAACCTGATTGACAAGTCTGCAGAGAAAATCATCAAGACTGTCAAGGCAACAGGCGCTGTGGTCTCGGGCCCGATTCCGTTACCCACGAAGCGTACGGTATATACTGTGCTTCGTTCACCTCACGTTGACAAGAAGTCGAGAGAGCAATTCGAGACCCGCGCACACAAGCGCCTGATCGATATCCTCAACTCGACAAACAAGACCGTCGACTCTTTGATGAAGCTCGATCTCCCTGCAGGAGTCGACGTCGAGATCAAAGTGTAACCCGCGATCTTTTGGACAACTAAGGTGCTAGGTGTCTCGCCCTGTCCCATCCAATCAGGCGGAGGGAACAGGAGCCTAGGGGCAAACACGGCCGCTCCAGCGGAGCAGACGGTGGTGTATTATTTTAGGATGATGGTATGACTGGATTACTTGGCAAGAAAATCGGGATGACCAGCATCTTCGACGAGACTGGTCAAGTGATTCCCTGCACGGTGATCGAAACCGGCCCATGTTATGTCGCTCAGATCAAGACAATCGAGCGGGATGGTTACGAGGCGATTCAGCTGGGCTTCGACGTCAAGAAGGAACGCCTCGTGGGCAAGCCGGAGGGAGGCCACTTCAAGCGGGCTGGCATGAAACCGACCCGCCTTCTCCGCGAGTTTCGCGGAAACGGATTTGGAGAGCTCCAGCCGGGACAGGAGATCCGAGTCGACAAGGTCTTCGCGAAAGGCGATGTCGTGTCGGTGATCGGAACTTCCAAAGGTCGCGGCTTCCAGGGTGTTGTGAAGCGTCACCACTTCGGTGGCGGATTCCGGACGCACGGCCAGAGTGACCGCGAGCGGGCACCAGGATCCATCGGTTCATCCTCCCACCCGTCCCGAGTCTTCAAAGGTCAACGCATGGCTGGCCGGATGGGCGGCGAGCGTGTAACCGTCCGCAACCTGAGAGTCGTTGGGGTCATCCCTGATTCGAATCTCCTCCTTCTCAGGGGATCCGTGCCGGGGGCCATCAATGGCTATTTGGAAATTCGCAAGACTAACCCAAACGCGAGATAATCTCTGAGCGTGGCAATGGAACTCGATGTCTATAAGAAAGATGGCAGCAAGACCGGTGAGACGGTGAAGCTCTCTGATACGATCTTTGGGATCGAACCAAATCAGCAAGCTCTCTATCGCGCCGTGCGGGGCTACCTGGATAACCAACGCCAGGGGACCTCAAAAGTGAAAACCCGGGCAGAAGTGCGCGGGGGCGGAAGGAAGCCGTTCAAGCAGAAGCATACCGGTATGGCACGCCAAGGGTCTTCTCGCTCTCCGATCCTGGCGGGGGGTGGATCAATCTTCGGTCCGCAACCCCGTGATTATACCACCGCCATCCCCGCGAAGATGAGGAGGCTGGCACGGAAATCGGCCCTGTCGATGAAGGCAAAGGAAGGCCAGATCAAGATAGTCGAAGATTTCTCCTTCGATAAGCCAGCCACACAAGAAATGGTGGCTGTTCTCAAAGCGCTTGACCTTGCGTCGGCCAAGACGCTCCTCTTGGTCCCGAAGAGCGACCCGAATGTAACGAAGTCCGGCCGAAATATCCCGACGCTGGAAGTCGCAGAGGCGGGTAAAGCCTCAACATATGAGCTCGTGAACAACCAGGTGCTCCTGATTCAAAAGAGTGCCGTCGAAGTGTTGCAGAATACCTTCAAGAACTAGGCGAATCCGATCATGACCGCAATTTTGAAACGCCCTATCGTGACGGAGAAATTGACTGCGCTGCAGGACAAAGGGACGTATGCTTTTGAGGTCGTCCTGAATGCAAACAAGATCGAAATCGCACGTGCGGTGGAGAAGAAATTCAATGTAACCGTTCTGAATGTCCGAACGGTAAACTGCAAGGGGAAGATGAAAACCCAGATGACCCGCAAGGGGCGGTTCTCCGGCCGTACGTCGGCATGGAAGAAGGCGATCGTGCGGCTCAAAGAGGGCGACAAGATCGAGTTCTTCCAGAATGTGTAGCAGCGTGAGGGAGCATTGACATGGCGATACGCAAGATGAAACCGGTGACACCGGGGACCCGCTGGATGTCCGTCTCGGGGTTCGAGGAGATCAGCAAGTCCAGGCCCGAGAAGTCATTGATCGAGCCGTTAAAGAAGAGCGGCGGCCGCAACAACACTGGGCGCATCACTTCGCGCCACCGGGGTGGAGGGCACAAGCGGTTCTATCGCATCATCGACTTCAAGCGCGACAAGCTTGGAATGGACGCGAAAGTCATGGCGATCGAGTATGACCCAAACCGTAACTGCCGGATCGCGTTGACCCAGTATGCTGACGGTGAGAAGCGTTACATCCTCGCAGCAGACGGAGTGAAGATCGGCGATGTGCTCCGTTCTGGTGCCGATGCTGAAATCAAGACTGGTAATGCAATGCCCCTCGGCAGTATCCCGGCGGGCACCTTCGTGCACAACGTGGAGCTTCGACCCGGCAAAGGTGGGCAGATTGCACGAAGCGCTGGCGGGGTTGTGCAACTGATGGCGAAAGAAGGGAAGTATGCTCAGCTCCGGCTTCCCTCGGGCGAGGTCCGAAACATACTTGCCACATGCATGGCGACGATTGGGACGGTCGGCAACGCTGAGTTTGAGAATATAAGCATCGGCAAAGCGGGGCGATCACGCTGGCTGGGAATTCGCCCGCAGTCACGCGGCGTCGTAATGAACCCGGTGGATCACCCGCACGGCGGCGGGGAAGGAAAATCTCCTCAGGGGAATCCACATCCCGTCTCGCCATGGGGATGGCACACGAAGGGGAAAAAGACCCGGAAGCACAAGAAGCCGTCCAATAAGAATATCGTCAAACGCAGAAAGTAACACATGGCACGTTCGCTTAAGAAAGGGCCGTTCGTCAGTGTGACGCTGGCAGAGAAGGTGGCGCAGCTGAACAAGTCCAACCAGAAGAAGGTAATCAAGACCTGGTCTCGTGCATCGACGATTACCCCCGATTTTGTTGGGCACACGTTTGCGGTGCACAACGGCAACAAGTTCATCCCGGTGTACATCCATGAGGGTATGGTCGGCCACAAGCTGGGCGAATTTGCCCCGACACGGCTCTTTCGCGGACATCCCGGGTTGAAAAAGGAAGAAACTACGGGCTGAGGAGCACCACGACATGGAAGCACGAGCCATTAACCGATACATTGGTTCCTCACCCCGCAAAATGCGGCTGGTGATTGACTTGATCCGTGGGAAGTCTGTGGATGAGGCGCTGCACATTTTGCACTTCGCTTCCAAGCATGCATCGAAGGTGGCAGAAAAGGTCCTTCGCTCGGCAGTTTCGAACTTGCAGAACCAAGAAGGGGCGGGACGCCTGGAAGCTGATGAGATGTATGTGAAGACTGCCTTCGTCGATGTTGGGATGACGGTGAAGCGCATCAGTCCCGCTCCGATGGGGCGCGCCTATCGGATACGGAAGCGGTCTCATCACCTGACTATTGTTGTGGCATCGATGGAAAAGAGCGTAAAGGAAACTAAGAGTAGAGCGGCGAAGCGGGAAGAGCCGAAGCCTGCGAAGAGAAAAGATGATGCCGCACCGAAGAAGGCGGCGAAGGAGTCTGCCGGAAAAAAGAAAGCGGAATCTTCCGCAAAGAAGTAAGGAGGAATTTTGGGACAGAAAGCGCATCCGATTGGTCTCCGCTTAGGCATCATCCGTTCGTGGGATTCGAACTGGTATGATGAAAAGTCCTTCGCCAGCAAGCTGAGCGAAGACACGACGATCCGCAACTACGTGCGCAACCGTCTGAAGAAGGCGGGAATTTCACGCATCGTGATCGAACGTACTCCGAAACGCGCGGTCATTACGATAAACACCTCCAGGCCGGGCATCGTCATTGGCCGGAGCGGGAAAGAGATTTCGCAGCTTGAAGAGGAGCTGAAGAGAATCACCAACAAGGAGGTCAAGATTCTGATCAACGAGATCAAGCGTCCCGAGCTTGATGCGTATCTCGTTGCAGAGAATATTGCGCAGCAGCTGGAAGGCCGTATCGCGTTCCGCCGTGCAATGAAGAATGCAATCACCGCGTCGATGCGGATGGGTGCGGAAGGTGTCCGTGTAATGGTCGCGGGGCGGCTCGGTGGAGCGGAAATTGCGCGCACTGAGCAGTACAAGGAAGGCCGGATTCCCCTCCATACGTTGCGTGCAGACATCGATTATGCCACCGCGATGGCGCGAACGGTCTACGGCGTGATCGGCGTGAAGGTCTGGATTTGCCGCGGCGAGATTCTGGATGCTCAGCAGGCAATGCAGCAGCCGGTGCGGCGTGGCCAGTAACGTGAGCGGAAAAAGGAGTCATTGCCCATGTTGATGCCCAAGAGAGTGAAATACCGGAAAGCCCAGCGTGGCCGCATGCGTGGGAAAGCGATCCGCGGTTCGTCGGTCGCGTTTGGTGACTTCGGCCTGAAAGCGATTCAGCCCGGCTGGATTACCCAGCGGCAAATCGAGGCGGCGCGCGTGACACTTACGCGAATGATGAAACGTGAAGGTCGGATCTGGATTCGCATCTTCCCCGACAAACCAGTCACCAAGAAACCGGCGGAAACTCGCATGGGGAAAGGAAAAGGCGCGCCGGAATACTGGGTTGCAGTGGTGAAGCCCGGCCGCATTATGTTTGAGGTCGGCGGGACAGCAAGAGCAGCGGCTGTTGAAGCGCTGACACTCGCGTCACATAAGTTGCCGATCAAGACAAAGATCACCGTCCGCCCCGATTTCGAGGGGGGGAAAAGAACTAGCTCAACGGATATGATATGAAAGCAATTGAACTCCGACGGCTGTCGCTCGAGGAACTGAAAAAGAGGCTCGCCGACGAGCAGGAAAACTTGGCGAACCTGCGCTTCCAGCTGGCGACGAGCCAGCTCGAGAGCCCGATATCAGTCCGCACGGTGCGGCGCACGATTGCGAAGATCCAGTCCGTCCTGCGAGAAAAAGAATGGGAAGCCGTCGTGACTCAGCAGGCAACGACGTCTTCTGCCCCGGGATCGGCCACAGCGACAAGCGAGGAACAGACTAAGGTGAAGCAGTCATGACCGCAGAAGTCCAACAGGCACAGCCGTCGAATCGGACCACACGCCGCAAGATCCGCGTGGGGAAAGTGGTGAGCAATAAGATGGAGAAGAGCATTGTGGTTGCGATTGAACGGCGGATGCCCCATCCGATCTACAAGAAATATTTCAAGCAGACTACCACCCTGATGGCACATGATGAAAAGCGTGAAGCTAAGATCGGCGATGTCGTCAAGATCATGGAGACCCGCCCTTTGAGCAAACGCAAGCGGTGGTGCCTCGTGGCCGTTGTGGAAAAGGCTCGGTAGGCTGGACCGTCTCAGGAGCGTCGACTATGATTCAGGAAGAGACCAATCTCGTTGTGGCCGATAACTCGGGTGCCAAGAAAGTACGGTGCATCCGGGTCCTTGGCGGATCAGACCGGCGGTATGCCGGCCTCGGCGATCTTGTCATCGTCGCAGTGAAGTCGGCCATCCCAGGCGCCGCGGTGAAAAAGGGTGATGTGGCGAAGGCCGTGATTGTCCGCACGAAGAAGGAGTACCGCCGCAAGGACGGCTCCTACATACGCTTCGACGAGAACGCAGCAGTGCTTGTCAGCGATACCGGAGAGCCGCGCGGCAGCCGCATTTTTGGCCCTGTGGCACGCGAGTTACGGGAAAAACAGTATATGAAAATTGTCTCCCTCGCCCCGGAGGTTCTGTAAGAGGAGCATTCATGAAGATCCACAAGAACGACATGGTCATGGTGATTGCGGGCAACGCCCGTGGCAAGACTGGTAAGGTCCTGAAGGTGTACCCCCACCGTGAGCGTGTGATTGTCGAAGGTGTCAATATTATTAAACGTCACACACGACCGAACCAACGCAACCCGCAAGGTGGTATCGTGCAGCGCGAATCCCCCATCCACGCATCGAATGTGATGCTCCTCGATCCGAAGAGCAACCAGCCGACTCGGGTGGGTTCCAAAGTGACGGTTGATGAAACCACGAAGCGGAAGAGGCGGTTGCGTGTTTCACGGGCGACCGGAGAAACTTTCTAACGCACCAGGACCCAAAACGAATAGCACGATATGAGCGACGAGAAGCAGAAAAAAGAGAAAACGCCCCAGGATAAAGGGGGGAAGAAAGCCAAAGCTGCACCACCCGCAGAGGCGGCAGCGGGGAAAGGGAAGCGGACCGAGGAGCGTGTGACCCCGCGGTTCCTGACCAGCTACAAGGCGCAGGTGATTCCTGCCCTTATGAAGCGGTTCAGCTATCGGAATGTAATGCAGGTTCCCCGCCTGGAAAAGATCGCCATCAATGTCGGCGTCGGACAGGCGACCCAGGACCCCAAGCTCGTTGAGACGGTGGCGCACGATCTTGAACTTATCGTCGGTCAGAAAGTCGTCATTACGCGTGCGAAGAAATCCATTTCAAACTTCAAACTTCGCGAGAAGATGCCGATCGGATGCCGCGTGACACTCCGCCGTGCACGCATGTACGAGTTTATGGATCGTTTCATCTCCATCGCAGTGCCTCGCATCCGCGACTTTCGCGGGTTGCCGGACCGGTCCTTTGACGGTCGCGGCAATTTCACGGTCGGCCTCAAGGAACACACTGTGTTTCCCGAAATCGATGTCGACAAAGTGACGCGGGTGTTCGGGATGGATATCACCTTCGTTACTACAGCAAGAAGCGACCAGGAAGCATATGAGCTGCTGAAAGCATTCGGAATGCCATTCGTGAAGCGTCAGGAAGTTGTCGAAACCCCAAAGCAAGCGTAACGCGGAGGAATGTAGATCTATGTCAAAGCTCTGCTCAAAAGCCCGTGAGCTCAAGCGCCAGAAGGCTGTCGCGAAATACGCGACGCTCCGGAGGGAACTGAAAGAGAAGGGAGACTATGCCGCGCTTCAGATGCTGCCGCGGAATAGCAGTCCTACCCGGCTCCACAACCGGTGCAGTGTTTCGGGTCGCCCGCGCGGTTATATGCGGAAATTCGGCATGTCGCGCATCGCGTTCCGTGAGATGGCGCTGGAAGGGAAGATCCCAGGCGTGACCAAGGCCAGCTGGTAAATGGCCGCTGAACGATTCAACGCAGGAGCACAACACCCATGACGATGACGGACCCCGTCGCCGATTATCTCACCCGCCTTCGCAATGCCATTCAGGCGAAGCATAAGCGGGTCGACGTCCCGACCTCGAATTTGAAACGCGAGATTACAAAACTGCTGCTGGCGAACAAGCTCATCACGAGCTATGCCGAGCTTAAAGATACTGCACAGGGGACTATTCGGATCCAGCTACGATATCAGGATAACAGGTCGGTCATTGCCGGCCTGAAACGGATCAGCACTCCGGGCCTGCGCAAGTACGTTGCAGCCGGTGAAATCCCGCGGGTGCTTGGAGGATTGGGGCTTGCCATCATCTCCACGTCAAGGGGATTGATGACCGACAAACAGGCCCGGGAAGCGAAAGTGGGCGGCGAAGTGCTTTGCGAAATCTGGTAATTAAGGAGAATGCATCGTGTCACGGGTCGGTAGAAAACCCATCGCTGTTCCGAAGGGTGTGAAGATCCAGAAGACCGGTCAGGAGATCAAGGTCGCCGGTCCGAAGGGAGAGCTGCGGGCAGATATTCATCCCGACATTGCTGTCGAGGTGAAAGATTCAACCATTACAGTGAGCCGGCCGTCAGATGTGAAGGAGCATCGGGCACTGCATGGACTGTGGCGGGCAAACATACAGAACATGATCAACGGCGTGGTCGGAGGTTATTCAAAGAAGCTGGAGCTTGTCGGCGTGGGGTACCGTGCCGAAATGAAGGGGAAGAGACTGCAACTACTCCTCGGCTTTTCGCATCCGATCCTCTTCGTCCCACCCGACGGCGTGAAGGTCGAAGCTCCGACCCAGACCAACATCACTATCAGCGGCATCGACAAGCAGCTTGTTGGCCAGGTCGCAGCAAAGATACGCTCCTTCCGTCCGCCCGAGCCCTACAAGGGCAAAGGGGTTAAGTACGAAGGCGAATACATCCGCCGTAAGGCCGGCAAGGCAGCTGCTGCGAGTGGTGCGAAAACGTAAGCTGGAATCTGATTGAGGTTGTGAGCTATGATTACGAAGAAAAAGGTTGAACACCGTCAGCGCCTGAAACGGCATATCCGGCTCCGGCTCACGGGAACCACCGAACGTCCGCGCCTTACGGTCTACCGGAGTCTTCGCCATGTGTATGCGCAGATCGTCGACGACTCCCAGGGGAAAACTGTTCTCTCAGTCTCCGATCTGTCGAAGGAACTGCGCGACCAGTCCAAGGACGCCAAGGGACAGATTGTGCTCGGCAAGCTGGTTGGCCAGTTGACCGCAAAAAAGGCTCTGGATAAGAACATTAAGGAAGTCGTGTTTGACCGGAACGGATACCGCTATCATGGTGTCGTAAAGGCCATGGCCGACGGTGCCCGCGAAGGCGGTCTGAAATTCTGAGGGCGCTTTCGGGCGCTGACCGGACCCGGGATGGTGACTTGTCGGGTCGTCTAATGGCAGGACAGCGGCCTTTGGAGCCGCGAGTAGAGGTTCGAATCCTCTCCCGACAGCGAGGGGAGCAGACGAAGGCATCGGATCACTCAGTAATGCGAGGTACGACGGTGGCACGCATCAAGGCAAGCGAGCTGGAACTGAAGGACAGGCT